>Ga0209957_1000099_pt1 | contig 19242 bp, 19 predicted proteins | sample SalPonF2_A_D2_MG_FD_185724 | JGI IMG/M metagenome (GOLD analysis project Ga0209957, IMG submission 185724) | Salt pond soil microbial communities from South San Francisco under conditions of wetland restoration - Salt Pond MetaG SF2_A_D2_MG... ... | reverse complement strand
GAAAATGCCGGATCTGAGACTATTGGAGCCGCCGGTCCTGCAGAGCTCACGATAGGCGTGGTCGCTAATAACACCACGGCAATGAGGGCAGCGCTGACGCATGCGCGCGAGCTGGGCATTGCGGCCCGGCGCGGCCGCGGCCGCCTCGGCGGCGAGGCAGTGGAGATTGCCCGGAATCTGGTAGCCGAGTTGCGCGCGGGTGCGCCAGGAGCGGCAGTCTGGGGCGGCGAAACCACGGTTACGTTGCCGTCGCACGCCGGACGCGGCGGTCGCAATCTGCATCTTGCTCTGGCAGCGGCCATAGCGATCGATGGGCGCGATGATCTGAGCTTACTGGCTGCTTCGACAGACGGTGATGATGGCAATTCGGGTTGCGCCGGTGCGATCGTGGACGGCGAGACTTTAAGTCTGGGTCGCGCGCAGGGACTCGATCCGGTGCGCTGCCTCGCAGCGTTCGAATCGGCGCGTTTTCTCGAGGCGGCCGGCGCTACCCTGGTTACCGGGGCTACCGGTACCAATGTTGCCGATCTGGCGATTGGCCTGCGCGCCTGAACGTCGGGCCTTGTTACAATTCGCGAAATCCCTGGAAGCCTGCCTTGATGCCTCTACGCGTTCTCGTTATCGATGCCAATGCCGACTACCGGCGCCTGTTCGGACACCATATCGGTAGCGAATGGCTGGACGCACTGATTGTCGAGCACGACCCGGTCAGCCAGGGCGGCTTGCCGCGCGAGTTTACCGCTGCCGGCTTCGACGTCGTGATACTCGATAGTGCCGCTGGTAGTGATGGCCGACTTGAGTGGCTGCGCGATTTCAAAAGACGGCCGGGTTTCCCACCGGTGATTTTCGTTGCGGCCGATGGCGACGAGATGCTTGCCGCCCGGGCCATTAAAAGCGGTGCCGCCGAATATTTTCCGAAGCACCGGATTCGCCACCAGGAATTCGTCCAGGCCGTGCGCGAGGCAGCAAGAGAACGCAAACAGCAGCTCGCCAGGCAGGTGCGCACAGGGGCCCGCGACAAGGCCAGCCAGTTCGGTTCCGTCAAGATCCGCGGCATGCGCTGCGTACGTCAGCTTGCGCTGGGCGGTGTGTCGTCGGTTTATCTCGCAGAGAGCGAGAAGCTCGGCATACTTCTGGTGCTAAAGGTCCTGCGCCAGGTGCCCGATGTCGCGGAAGGCAAGAACACGTTCGACCGGTTTATCCGCGAATACGAGCTGATCGCGCGCATCGACCATCCGAATGTCGTCAGGATTTACGATCTCGGTGTGGCTGACGATCATGCCTACATCGCAATGGAGTACTTTCCCGACGGCGATTTGAGGACGCGGTTGCGCGGTCCCATGCCGAGTGAGACGGCACTCGTTTACCTCGCGCAGATTGCCGAGGCGCTGGCGGCAATTCACGCGGTCGGAGTGCTGCATCGAGATTTGAAGCCCGGAAATGTAATGTTGCGCGAGGACGGCAGCGTCGCGCTAATCGACTTCGGTCTTGCGCGCGAGCTGCGAATGGAGGCTGAAATTACCGAGACCGGGGAGATTTTCGGTACGCCTTATTACATGAGCCCGGAGCAAGGGCATGCCGACCACCTCGACGAGCGCGCGGATTTATACAGCCTCGGGGTAATCTTTTACGAAATGCTTACCGGCAAAAAGCCCTACATGGCCTCGACACCGATGGCGGTGATCTATATGCACAGTCATGCGCCGCTGCCGCGGCTCGATCCGGGTCTCGCTCACCTTCAACCGCTGCTGGACCGAATGATGGCCAAGGAGCCCGGCGAGCGGTTCCAGAGTGCCGAGGAGTTGCTCGACGTACTTGCGTTGCTGGTGCCTGAACAGACGCTTCAGCAGGCGAGAAGCCTGACGTGAGCCGTGCAATGCGGGCCGCAGACCCTGTTCCGCGCGAGGTTGCCGGATTTTTGCGGTGCGCGACTCCGCCGGCCTGGTTCGAGGCTGCGCTCGAGGACCAGCCGACGTTGCTGCTGGATCATGCCAACTGTGAGAAAAAGGCGGCTTCCACCGCGCTCGGAATGATGTTCCGCTATGAGCTCAGGCCCGACCTCGCGGCGCAGATGTCGCGGCTGGCGCGCGAAGAGCTGCGTCACTTCGAGATGGTCGAGCAGTTGCTCGACAAGCGCGGAATTGAGCGCCGCCGGTTGTCACCATCGCGTTATGCCGGGGGGCTGCACGAACTGGTTCGCGGCGAGGAACCGCACCGGCTGGTTGACCGGCTGGTCGTCGGCGCATACATCGAGGCGCGTTCGTGCGAGAGGTTTGCCCGTATTGCCCCCATGCTGGATTCGCAACTCAACGCCTTTTATACCGGCCTGTTGAATTCCGAGTCACGCCATTTCATGTTGTACCTCGACTTCGCGCGCCGGTTTTGCGCGCCGGGCGATGATATCGAATTGCGAATACAGGTTATCGGCGAACGCGAAGCCGCCCTGATCACGAGCCCCGATCCGCAGCTGAGGTTTCACAGCGGGTTGCCGATGACATCGAACAGTTTGTAACCCAGAGAATCCCAGCGCAGCGCCATTGCGGTCGTCCCCCAGTCGCCAAGAACGACTCTGGTACAGGCATCGCCTTCCACTTCGAATCGATGGATTGCCGGCCGATGAGTATGGCCATGGATCATGAATCGCACTCCGGCGGCTCGCATCTCGGCCTCAATCGCATTTTGATTGGCGTCGAGAATATCCGGGTCCTTGCCGGCCTGGCTGGCGCGGCTCGCGGTTCGCGCCTGCGCCGCATAGTCGCGCCTCGATGCCAGATCCTGTGCCAGAAAATGGCGTTGCCACTGCTCACTGCGGACCTGGTCGCGAAATGCGAGATAGTCGGTGTCGTCGGTACAAAGACGATCGCCGTGCGTGATCAGGACGGCGCAACCATAAAGGTCTATTACGTGCGGATCGGGCAACAGTTCGGCCCCGGCGCGACGGCAGAAGTCAGTGCCCAACAAGAAATCCCGGTTGCCATGCTGCAGGCCGATCGTCGTGCCGGCCAGGTGGGCCGCATGCAATGCTGTCGCCACGGCCCGGCCCGGTTCGCCCGGATCGTCATCGCCAATCCAGGCTTCGAACAGGTCTCCAAGGATATAAAGCCTTTCCACGGAGCCGGCCGCTGCGCCCACGACCCGCACAAAAGAGTCCACTGCGGACGGCGCAGTGTCATCCAGATGAAGATCGGAGATAAACAGCGCAGTCATCGCAGTGCTGCTTGATCAGGGCTGCCCGACTCGCAATGGATTCAGAAAGGTGGCCCCCTGGATGACGATGTTTTTCTCCGGCACGTTTTCGCTCAGATCGTCGCTGGTCATCGACGGACCGGTCGGGACGTGCGCGATGCGGTCGACCACGTCGATGCCCTCGACGATCGTGCCGAATACAGTGTAGCCCCAGCGGGTCGGCAGCGGATCCAGGTCCTCGTTGTCAGCGAGATTGAAATAGAACTGGGTCGTCGCGGAATGTGGCTTGCTGGTTCGCGCCATGCCGACGGTGCCGCGCAAATTTGACAGCCCGTTACCAGCTTCGTTCGGGACCGGGTCCCGGGTCGGTTCCCGAAGCACGTGGTCCGGTGTGTAGCCGCCGCCCTGAGCGACGAAGTTGTTGATTACACGATGAAAAATTAAACCTTCGTAGAAACCGTCCTGTACATAGCGGATGAAGTTTGCGCTGGTCAGTGGTGCGCGCTGGGCATCGAGTTCGATGACGATGCTGCCTTCGCTCGTGTCGATCCTCACCCGCGGCCGGTCCGGCAATATCATTTCCTGCGCCATCGCCGGCAGCGCCAGGCTCAGGCATATCGTCAAAAGCAGTCCACGCATCGTTCCACCTCGTTGCTGTCGTTCCGGACAGCCCGCAGCAAATTGCGGGCGCAGGAGGATTATTGCAGAAAAACCGCACCCGGCGTGTCTGGGCGGCGTCCGGGCTTTCCGCTACCATTGCGCGCCATGAACCCGACTGCCACCAGATTTGCACCGAGTCCGACCGGACATCTCCACCTCGGTAATGTCAGGACCGCGTTTTTTAACTGGTTACTGGCGCGCCGCAACGGCGGCCGGTTCGTGTTGCGTAGCGAGGATACCGATGCCGAGCGCAGCCGCGATGACTATCTCGAGGCACTGATGGAAGATCTTGCCTGGCTCGGTCTCGACTGGGACGAAGGGCCTGATTGTGGTGGCGACCACGCCCCCTATCGCCAGGTGCAGCGGGGTGACTTGTATGCCGCCTATTTCGACAAACTGAGCACCGAACGCCATGCCTATCCGTGCTTCTGCTCACCGCGGCAGCTTGCCGTCTCGCGCAAAGTGCAGCTATCGGCCGGGCGCCCGCCGCGCTATGCCGGCACCTGCCGCGACCTCGCAGAGTCAGAAGTCGCATCGCGTCTCGCATCCGGCGAGACGGCGACGCTGAGATTTCGGGTCGAGCGCGGTCGGGAAATCCGGTTCGATGACCTGGTGCGTGGGGCGCAGTCGTTTGCCAGCGACGACATCGGGGATTTCGTCATTCGGCGTGCGGATGGCAGTGCCGCGTTTTTCTTCAGCAACGCTCTCGATGACTCGTTAATGGAGATTTCGGACGTGCTGCGCGGCGAGGATCACATCACGAATACGCCCCGTCAGATCATGTTGCTGCAGTGTCTCGGGCTGCGCGCTCCGCGTTACGGACATTTGTCGCTGCTGGTCGGCGATGATGGTGCGCCGCTGTCAAAAAGGCATGGTGCAAGCAGTCTGCGCGAACTACGCGAACAGGGTTTTCTTCCCGCCGCGATACTCAACCATCTGTTGCGCCTCGGCCATGCGTTGATCGAAGAGCACTGGTACGAACCGGACGCAATGGCGCAGGCATTCGAAATCGGACGTCTCGGCCGTGCCCCGGCGCGGTTCGATCTCGATCAGCTGGATCACTGGCAACGCGAGGCCATTCATCACGCAGGCGCTGACACCCTGGCGGTCTGGGGCGGGCTGGATGACCTCGCTGTTGTACCGTCCGCCCAGCGCGCGGCGTTTCTCGAAGCGGTGCGGCCGAATCTCTCGCGGCCTGGTGATTTGGCGGACTGGGCGGAGCGAGTATTCGGCGCGTTGCCCGAACCGGAAGACGACGCCAGTACCGCAATCAACGCTGCGGGCGCGGACTTTTTCGCCGCTGCTGCGGACGCGTTCGCGACCGGGGCGCATTCCCTCAAGGAACTCGCCAGGGCGGTGAGTGAGCGAACCGGAGCGCGAGGCAAGTCGCTTTACATGCCACTGCGTGCCGCACTGACCGGCCGGTTGAGCGGTCCCGAACTCGGCCCACTGCTGGAGCTGATGCCCGCGCCCGCGATCGAAGCGCGGTTGCGGCGGCATGCGGGTCCTGGAGACGAATAGAAATGCTCAGCATCTACAACAGCATGAGTGGGCGTAAGGAAAGCTTCGTGCCGATCACGCCCGGCAAGGTACGTATGTATGTCTGCGGTATCACCGTTTACGACTATCTGCACCTTGGCCATGCGCGGATGATGATCGTCTTCGACATGGTGGTGCGCTATATGCGCAGCGTCGGGCTCGAAGTCGAATACGTTCGGAACATTACCGATATCGACGACAAGATAATTGAACGTGCTAACGAGCAGGGCGTGGAAATCGGCGAACTGACCGCAAAGTTCATTGAGGAAATGCATCGGGATGCCGATGCGCTGGGAGTGCTGCGGCCCGACCACGAACCGCGCGCGACCGATCATCTCGATGCCATCGTCGCGATGATCGCCGAGCTCGAGCGGCGCGGGCTCGCCTATCGTGGCGACAATGGCGACGTCTATTACGCGGTTGCGCGGTTCGCTGATTACGGCAAACTCTCGCGCAAGAACCTTGCAGATCTGCGCGCAGGGTCGCGTATCGACGTTGCCGAATCGAAACGCGACCCGCTGGACTTTGTTCTGTGGAAAGCGGCCAAGCCGGACGAGCCGCAATGGGAGTCTCCGTGGGGGCCGGGCCGGCCCGGTTGGCATATCGAGTGTTCGGCAATGTCGACCGAGATGCTCGGCAATACCTTCGATATTCATGGTGGTGGCATGGATCTGAAGTTCCCGCACCACGAAAACGAGATTGCACAGAGCTGCGGAGCTACCGGAGCGGATTTCGCACGGTTGTGGATGCACAACGGGTTCGTCCGGGTCGACGAGGAAAAGATGTCGAAGTCACTCGGCAACTTCTTTACGGTGCGTGACATCCTCACGCGTTTTCAGCCCGAGGAAGTTCGTTTCCTGATGCTCGGCAGTCATTATCGCAAGCCGCTCAATTACTCCGAGCAGGAGCTGATTTCCGCCGGTGCCGCGCTGGACGGGTATTACACCGCGCTGGCGAGGGTAGAGCCGGGTGAGCTGCCGCGCGACGAGGACTTCACGGCACGATTTCGCGAATGCATGGACGATGACTTTAATTCGCCCGGTGCGCTTGCTGTGCTGGCGGATTTGCGGCGTGAGTTAAGCCGTGTGCTCGATGCCGGCGACAACGCTCGCGGCGCGGCGCTTGCCGCGCTGCTGCGCCAGCTTGGTGGGGTACTCGGCATCCTGCAGGATAATCCGACGGGCTGGCTGCGACGGCCGAAACTCGGGACCAGTCAGGCGCAGGACGCACTCGACGATGCCGCAATCGACGCCCTGATCGAGCAGCGCGAACAGGCGCGCGCCGCGCGCAACTGGGCGGAAGCCGACCGGATTCGTGACGAACTGAAAAGCGCAGGTATTGCGCTTGAAGACGGTGCGGGCGGCACGGGCTGGCGCCGGATCTAGCAGCTCAGCCGCAGGCGGACTCGTCAGTATCGGTGAGCTCGGCTGCCTGTAGCGTATTCGCAAGCAACATCGCCACAGTCATCGGGCCGACCCCGCCAGGTACCGGAGTGATCCATGATGCATGCCTGCTCGCGGGCTCGTATTCCACGTCGCCCACCAGGCTGCCGTCAGGCTGGCGATTGATGCCGACATCAATTACTACCGCCCCGGGTTTTATCCACTCGCCCGGTACAAGACCGGGCTTGCCAACTGCCACGACTGCGATGTCGGCACGTCGCACATGCGCCTCGAGGTCGCGGGTGAAGCGATGACAAACCGTGGTGGTGGCCCCCGCCAGCAGGAATTCGAGACTCATCGGGCGGCCGACAATATTGGATGCGCCGACAATGACCGCGTGCTGGCCGGTAACCGGAATATCGTAGTGGCGCAGCAGGTTCATGATTCCCAGGGGGGTGCAGGGGCGAAGACGCGGGATTCGTTGGGCCAGGCGGCCGATGTTATAAGGGTGAAAGCCGTCGACATCCTTGCCCGGGTCGATGCGCTCGATGACGACGCTTGGATCGATCGCGTCGGGCAGCGGCAACTGAACCAGCACACCATTCACGCGTTCGTCCTGATTCAGGCGGTCGATTTCGGCGAGCAATTCGGACTCGGTGGTGGTCGCCGGAAGGTCGATCCCGATCGAACGGATCCCGACTTCCTCACAGGCGCGGTGCTTGTTGCGGACATAAACCTGCGATGCCGGGTCGCTCCCGAGCAGGACCACGGCAAGCCCCGGGGCCGCATTGCCCGAGGCCGCACGGGTTGCAATGCGTTCGCGAATCGACGCGCGGATGCGTCGAGCCACTTGTTTGCCGTCGATGATTCGGGCTGTCATCCCGTGGGGGTCGCCTCAGGAAACCAAAGCGGGGCGGATTGTCGCACGCCGTCGGGACAGCAACAACTTGAGGCCTGAAATTGACGCGACGAATGCGCCTCCGTAGAATTCGCGGTCTTGTCCGAGCTGGCAGGCGCTGGTTTTGGGGCCGCGGCGGGCGCAAGCTTCGGAAGTTAAGCGGGGCATGGCGCAGTCTGGTAGCGCATCTGCTTTGGGAGCAGAGGGTCGGCGGTTCGAATCCGTCTGCCCCGACCATTCTTCCGCGGTGGCTGAAGCCCGAATGTTTAGACGGCATCGATGCGCCCGTAGCTCAACCGGATAGAGCATCGGCCTTCTAAGCCGAGGGTTGCAGGTTCGAGTCCTGCCGGGCGCGCCATATCCGAAGTCGGGATCTGGCACGGACAAGCGCCATAAGGATTAAGTGGCACAGTGGTGGGCGTAGCTCAGTTGGTAGAGCCCCGGATTGTGATTCCGGTCGTCGTGGGTTCGAGTCCCATCGTCCACCCCATTTCCCTGCGGGCCATTAGCTCAATTGGTAGAGCAGCTGACTCTTAATCAGTTGGTTGTAGGTTCGAGTCCTACATGGCCCACCATCAGGGCTCTCCCCGTGCCGGGCGCAGCAGCCGTGATGGCAGAATCCCCGAACCCCTCACCCGAAGCGTTTTGCGCTGGCTGCGGTGCGGCCCCCTGCCTGGCAACGACATCGATCATAATCGACCTCTGTGACCGCAATTGAGGAGGAACGACGCGGTGGAGAACAGAGTCGCGGAGATGGAAATCAAGCTGACCCACATGGAGGACGATCTGAAGACGTTGAACGACGCCGTCGTCCGCCAGCAAACGCACATCGAGAAACTGGAACTCGCGGTCGAACGGCTGAAAGACCGCCTCAATTCGCAAAACGAGGCGCGCGGTGGCGAAGACATTCCAGACGAGAGACCGCCTCACTATTAATCGGCTGATAACGGCTGCCTGTTGCCCATGACCGGGGTTGACCAGGACCCGGGACTGTATCCGGGCCAATTGGGTAAATGGCAGCCGGTCCTTTTGTTGCCTTGTCCGCACAATTACCTATGGGTGAAACAGGCGATTCTCGACTATCTTTGTGCCTTACATGACACATTCGGCCATGGAGCAGCGCTGCGCCATTGCCGCAAGGAGAGGGTCGTGGGCAAGGTACCCGAAGAGAATGTTTCCATGCCCGCCGCGGTGGCCGCAATCAAGCATTGCGGTTTCGCGTGCTGGGCCGGCGGCGCGCCGCCGCCGAACCTGATCGGCCGATTCGATGACTCGCGGATCCCCGTGCAAAACGTCCGCCACGTGCGTATCTGGGGTTTGCAGGTTGATGACGAGCGTGAGCTGCCGGGGCATGAGCGAACCAGTATCCCCGACGAGGACATTTGGCAGGTGACGTTGAGAGCCATTGACGGCTCGCGGTTCGAGGTCAACTCAAATCTGCTGGTCGCTGTATCGCCCGACTGAATTCGTCGAAAAGGAAAACGGCTTTGAGCACACAGAGTGGACGTACTTCCCCGACATCCCTCGCACCGGGGGTTCGCGCAGGCAGCCTGGCGCGGGACCCGGGTGGCGCCCGCAGACAGGTCTGGTACGAGATCGCAAGCGGCGCCTCCGGGTTTTTGCTGGCATTGTTCATGTGGGGGCACATGTTGCTCGTTGGCTCCATCCTTCTGGGCGCAAAAGGATTCAATTGGATCGCCGGCATACTGGAGCATTACTTCATTGCCCAGCCCACAGTGATCGTAGTTCTGGTGCTTTTCCTGGTTCATGCGGTCATGGCCAGCCGCAAGATTCCGGCCCAGCTCAAGGAGCGGAAAGCGCTAATCAGGCTGAGCCGGGATCTGAAGTCGAACACGAAGAATGCACCGGCGATGCAGACCGGCAACGAGAGATTCCAGCCGCACCTCGATTCCATGTTGTGGATCTGGCAGGTACGGACCGGAATGATAATCCTCGTGCTCGCAAGCTTTCATTTGCTGCTGATCACGGCCGATGTGATACATGCGACTTTTGCCGGTGAGCAAGGGATCGAAGCGGCGCGTTCAATGGCAAGGGTCGGCGACGGGCTGTGGGTCGTGTATGCGATTCTTGTCGTGTGCGTCGAATTTCACGCGAGCGTCGGATTGTACCGGCTTGCCGTCAAATGGGGATTCGGGTCGGGTCTGGGACGAGAAACCCTTCACCGGATAGAGCGGGTGCTGTTGTGGCTGTTCCTCGGGCTCGGAATAGTCGTCCTTGTTGTGCTGGCGGGCTGGTTGCCGCCGCCACTTGCATTTCTTCTTACAGGCTGAGCGCGTTATGGATCAGTTTTATACCTCGGACGTGCTGGTGGTGGGCGGGGGCCTTGCCGGTGAACGGTGCGCGGTGGAGGCCGCCGCGGCGGGTCAGAACGTTACGGTGCTGTCACTGGTGCCGCCACGACGCAGTCACAGTTGTGCCGCCCAGGGCGGCATGCAGGCCGCGCTCGGCAATTGCGTCAAGGCCGAGGGCGACAATGCGAATTGGCATTTCCTCGATACGGTGCGCGGATCGGACTGGGGAGCGGACCAGGAGGTCGCACGTATTTTTGCGGAGGAGGCGCCCGTGGCAGTGCGCGAACTCGCGGCATGGGGCGTGCCGTGGACCCGAGTGCGGCCCGGCAAGAACTCTTATTTCATCAAGGGCAAGCGTGTAGATATTGACGAGCCGGCAGCCAAGGCCGGTTTGATTATGCACCGGGATTTCGGCGGTACCGCCAAGTGGCGTGCCTGCTATGCGAGTGCCGGAACCGGCCACGCGGTGCTCTATGCGGTGGACAGCGAGGTCATCCGTCTCGGCATCGACGTTTACGACCGCATGGAAGCGCTCTCGCTGATTCACGACGGTGACCGTTGCTGGGGTGTCGTAGCGCGTTGCCTGCGAACTGGTGGGCTCACGGTTTTTCTGGCCAAGGCCACCGTAATCGCTACCGGTGGCTACGGGCGAATCTACGGCAAATACACGACCAACGCGACGATCAACGAGGGTACCGGGGCAATGCTCGCGATGAACACCGGGCAGGTACCCCTTGGCAACATGGAGGCGATCCAGTTTCACCCGACCGGGCTCTGGCCGAGCGGCATCCTGGTAACTGAAGGTTGTCGTGGCGACGGTGGTTATCTGCTCGACCGGGACAATCACCGCTTTGTGGCGGAACTCGAACCCGAAAAACAGGAACTGGCAAGCCGTGACGTCGTTTCGCGCCACATGATGCAGAGGATTCGGGACGGCAAAGGCGTAGACAGCAAATTCGGCCCCCATCTCTGGCTTGATCTGCGTCACCTCGGCGAGAAGCACCTGAAGACCAAACTCCGTGAAGTATGGGAGATCTGCCGTGACTTCGTCGGCATCAATCCGGCGCAGGAAATGATCCCGGTTCGGCCGACTCAGCACTATTCAATGGGCGGCGTGCGAGTCAACAAGGACGGTCATGCCTATAACATGCGTGGTCTCTTCGCGTCTGGCGAAGCTGCCTGTTGGGACATGCACGGGTTCAATCGACTGGGTGGCAACAGTCTGGCGGAGACTATCGTTGCCGGTCGCATTGTCGGTGAACAGGCGGCAGCGTACGCCGCGCGCCAGTCTCTGGACGTAAGTACCGGGCTGGTCGAGCGTTTTGTAAAGGTACAGAGCGACCGCATCGCAATGTGGATCGGCCGGCAGGGGTCCGGCCCCGGCATCTACGGTATCCGCGATGCTTTGGGTGAGATCATGATCGACAAGGTCGGTATTTTCCGGACCGGGAACGAACTTGAGCAGGCGGTAGACGAACTGAAGGGCTTGCTTCTGGAGATCGAAAGCGCGACGTTGCGTTCCAGGGTGCCAGGCGCAAATCCGGAACTTACGTTTGCGTTGCGACTGGAAAGCATGTTGAAGCTTGGCCTGATCACTGCGATGGGCGCGTTGGCACGGACCGAGAGCCGGGGCGCACATTGCCGCACCGATTGTCCGCAGAGAGACGATACGCGCTGGTTGAACCGGACCCTGGCGCGGTGGCCGGTTGGCGCCGCAATGCCGACGTTGTCCTACGAGCCGGTAGGACTTCTCGACCTGCCTCCGGGCGAACGGGGGTATGGCGGTGCGACCAGCGTCTCGATGGAGCAGTCGCTCGAGGAGTACAACCAGGGCGTCGAGAAAGCCCAGCGCGAAGCCGGGCGGCTGGAAACCAGCGAGCCGATGGGATCCCGAATCCAGTGGGGTGCCTGGCAACAAGCCGACCCCTCAGCCTAGGAGTATTCAGTGGCAGACACGCAAAACAAGGCACGTACGCTCAAGTTCGATATTTTCCGTTACAACCCGGCGGAGCCGGATGTCGCGCCGAAAATGCAGCGGTTCGAACTGGCAGAGGCGCCGTATATGTCGCTCTATATTGCGCTCAATGAACTTCGTGAGCAGCAGGATCCCAGTCTCCAGTTCGATTTCTCGTGCCGCTCCGCGGTTTGCGGTTCCTGCGGCATGATGGTGAACGGGCGGCCGACGCTGGCCTGTCAAACACTCACGGCCGATCTGCCGGAGACCATCGCACTGCATCCGTTGCCGACTTTCGAGCTCATTGGCGACCTGTCGGTGGACACCGGGCGCTGGTTCCGGCGCATGGTCGAACAGGTCCATGGCTGGATCGAGCGCCAGGATGCCTTCGAGCCGACGGCGGAAGAGGAGCGCATGGACGATGCCACCGCCGAGGCAATCTACGAGCGTGACCGTTGCATCGAATGCGGGTGTTGTGTCGCCGGCTGCGGTGTTGCGAACGTGCGTCCCGATTTTCTCGGCGCGGCCGGCCTCAACCGAATCGCGCGCTTCATGATGGACCCTCGCGACCAACGCCCGAAACCTGCCTGGTTCGAGGTGGTGTCCGATGCCGATGGCGTGTTCGGGTGTATCGGGCTGATGGCATGCGACGATTTGTGCCCCAAGGATCTGCCGCTGCTCGACGTCTACGGGTATTTGCGACGAAAAGCTCTGGCCAGCGCGCTCACCCCAAATGCGAAAGACTCTTCTCTGAGCTGACCGGTTCGGCGCGCACAAGCCGCGCAGGCTTCTTATTGTTGCCAATGCGCCGATTGCGTAACCAAGGCCTCTTCAACGGCATTCGTCGATCCGGGCGACAGGAAAAGTCATTGTAAAGTCGGGTACCTGCAAACAGGTCAGTACGGTGCCCCGTGTCAGATCGGGAAACACGTCGGGGTCGATGGCGCATTCGGCCATTTTTGCCGGGCCGGCGCGGCCGGACGCTTCCGGTGCAAATACGAATTCGCGCCCGCGCCATGCCTGCACCAGCGTGCACATCGAGGCAGGTAGTATCCGGGTGGTAACCGGCATACTGAATCCCCATGGCCGGAAACTCATCCGGGCGAAAGTATGACCGTCGCGGGCAACCTGAAATTCGTCACAACCACGGCCTGTGGTGTCGTAGTGGACATCGAAGTCCGCGAGCTCCTTCGGAATACCCCAGTTTTCGCGCCCGTTGCTGACGCTCGCCTCGGTTGACACGAAAATCCGGCTTATGGTCCAGCGCCACGCTCCGCTCATGGTTGCGACTCGCCCGGGAATGAACAGCAGCTCCTGGTAAGGGCCGACGGGTGAGTCCGTGTAGTCGACCAGCATCATGTAGGCAATGCGGCCGCGACGGCTGGGTACCTGTTCCGGTTCGAGAAAACAGTCCTCATCCAAAAAATCCGAATCGCAGCGAATGGCTGTGATGTAGCCGCAACCGGACAGTGTCCAGGGGGCCGGCGCTCGAGCTGTTTTTGCGGTGCTGTTTGCTGTTTGGGCGGTAGCCATGTTTTCGTCGCCGTCGTGTTGTTGAGGGGTCATTGTGCCGGACGCTGCCGGTTCTGCAATTACTGTTTTCGCTGAAAATCGTTGACCAGGCGTGCGCAGCGATCCGCATGCTCGATCGGGGTCCGGTGGCCGAAGACCGCAATTGCGACCGCGGAATCAGCTGGTGCAGGCGCAAACTGATCCCCAGCGGAATCATCTTGTCGTCGCAGCCATGCACGATCAGGGCCTGGTGGTCGATTGCCGCGACATCCTCCTCGGCCTGGGCGAGGCTCTGAATACCGTACTGCCGCGGAGCCTGGAACATCCCGCCGTAGCTTTGCTGGACACCGTCCTTCGCTTGCCTGGTAGCGCATTTGCACCAGGTCATCGGATATCAGATGCCGGTCCCACGCAAGCAGATGCATCAGTGCGCGCATATTTTCAAGCGATGGCTGATAACCCCATACCGCGTCCAGTCCCGGTGTGAGTGCAAAGTCGAGCTCGGCCGCGCCCATCAGTACGAGTCGCTCGACCCGCTGCGGATGGTTGACGGCAAGCGCAGGCGCGCCGCCGATTGAGGCGTCGATCGCGGCTATTCGCACGAGGTCGGGCGCATCGAATGAGGTGATCAGGTGGTCTTGCCGGATTGCCAGGTCGTAGCGGTCATCAGCGGTGTTGTCGGTATAGTCGAACCCGGTGATGTCGGGTGCAAGGACGTGATGATGCGGGGCTAGTTCGGGAATGGTCAGGCGCCAGTTTGCCCATGCGGTGACCGCCGGTGCCGAGCCGTGAGGCAAAACCACCGGTTTGCCGCTTCCGGCATCATGGTAGTTTGTAACGAGACCGCTGGCGTCGATGCCGGCGCCTATTTCCGGGTTGTGGTTCGGAGATGCAGTTTCGGCCATTAGTGCCCCAATGTAGCTATCGCAATTCGCCGGTCCGCGGCGCCGGTTGGCACCGCCAGATTGCAGAGTTGAAACCATGAGATTAGTAACGTTCAAGAGGAATGGCGAAAAAGCGCGGGTTGGCGCTCTCGCCGGCAGGGATACGGTCATCGATCTGCGGGCTGCGAGCGAGGCATCGTTGCCGCAGGCCTCGGCGTCGCTTGCGAGCATGCAGTCTTTGATCGAGTCCGGCGAAGCGGGTCTGGACAACGCGCGCCGGCTCGCGGATTCAGCTCCCGAGGAGGCATGTATCGCTCTCGAGGAATGCCATCTTCTTGCGCCGTTGCCGAGGCCGTCACAGATTCGCGATTTTCTCGCTTTCGAGCAGCACTTCAAACAAGCCTTCGATGCGGCGCTGCAGATGCGTGCAAAAAGCAAGCCGGATCCCGAGTCTGCACTTGCCGAATTGCGGGAAAAGGGCGGCTGGGCGATTCCGCCGGTGTGGTATCGGCAGCCGATCTACTACAAGGCAAACCGGTTTGCGATCAGCGGACCTGACGACGATGTGATTTGGCCGGCCTATTCCAGAGTCATGGACTACGAGCTCGAACTGGCAGCGGTAATCGGCCAGAAGGGTGTGGATATTCCCGAGGACAAGGCCGCCGGGCATATTTTCGGCTACACGATTTTTAACGATTTCAGCGCGCGCGATGCGCAGTCGGCTGAAATGGCGGGCCGGCTGGGCCCGGCCAAGGGAAAGGACTTCGACGGCGCCAATGCCTTCGGTCCCTGCATCGTGACCCGTGACGAGATCGCGAATCCGTATGCGCTACAGATGTTGGCGCGGGTAAACGGGGAGGAATGGTCTCGCAACAACTCCTCGACAATGGACTGGCGATTCGAGCAATGCATCGCGCATGTCAGTCGCGGCGAAACCCTGTATCCGGGCGAAATACTGGGATCGGGCACGGTAGGTGGCGGTTGCGGCCTGGAGCAGCTGCGGTTTCTCCAGCATGGCGACGTCGTCGAGTTGGAGGTGGAGGGCATTGGCGTGCTGCGCAACCGGGTTCTGAGCAGCGTAAAGGCCGTGCCGTAACGCGCGAGGCGATCGTTGTTGCGGGCGCGGATATTCTCAGGCAGAGGGTACCTGGCGATCCGCGCTGGCCATGGCTTGGGAACGACGGTGTCGCACGGGTCTCCGATGTCCCGGATTGTCGGTCCGCGCGGCCCGCTGGCGTGGCTCGCGCGTGATCCGGGGACCGCACAAATCCGTGTTTCGCGCTGTGCGTGATTACGCGATGCCGCTTCGCTATCCTCTCAGGCCCGCCTGGCAGCAACGGCAGTTCCGGGAATCCCTCAGGCGCGCCGTTTGGGCTCCGTTCGTACTCCATTCCGGCCTTGTATCGCTCGATGGTCTGTGTGTCCATAACTGCCTCTGCCGTGAGTCAAAAGCGACGCGGTGCCAGGGTGTGGCAGCGGCGTCTCCGAATTGTTGGGGAGAGCTAACTTCAGGGTGCGCCGGAACAAAAAGAAACAAGCTTGACTGTTTGTTTTGGTAGCGCCTGTTACGCTTGAAACACGGCAAGCGAACCTTCTGACGGTTCGGAAATTGCCGATATCGCGCGCCGTAGCGTATTGATTAGGATGGGTGGTCGATAGTGTGCGCGGAGTCTTTTCAGCGGACGGCGCCCTATCTCGAAGCGCGACGGCGGTGAGCAGGTCGGCTAAACGTCTGCGTTTCACACATCTCAATCTGGATCGGGAGAATATGATGCTTGAGGAGAGCCGGTACTATTTCAGCAAGGCCGCGGATACGCTCGAATTGTCCGACAGAATCCGGCAGATCCTGCTGACTCCGATGCGAGTCGTAAAAGTGGAACTTGTGACCGAGGCCGACGACGGTTCCTTGCTGCATCACCTTGGCTTCCGGGTTCAGCACAACAGAGCTCGCGGCCCGATGAAAGGCGGGCTGCGTTATCACCCGACCGTCGACGAGGATCACGCGGTGGCACTGGCTAGCCTGATGACCTGGAAGACGGCGGTCGTGGACATTCCTTACGGCGGAGCCAAGGGCGGGATTAACTGTGACCCGGCGCAGATGAGCCAGTCCGAGCTCGACGGGGTGACGCGAAGTTTCGTCGGGCAAATCAAGGACGTGATCGGGCCGACCGTCGATATTCCGGCACCTGACGTCAACACCAATGCCGAGATTATGGGCTGGATCATGGACGAATACTCAAAGTACGAGGGATTCTCTCCGGCGGTGGTAACCGGCAAGCCCCTGCACCTGTTCGGATCCCCGGGCCGCGCCGGTGCAACCGGCCGTGGCGTAATGGTGTCGTTGGCCGAGACCCTGAAGACCCTGGGCAGATCGTTCGACGGGTTGACCGTTGCGATCCAGGGTTTTGGCAATGTCGGCAGTCATGCTGCTTTGCTGATAGCGGAGCGTGGCGCAAAGATCGTCGCTGTTGCCGATCACCTGGGCGGTGTTGCCAATCCGGCCGGCCTCGATGTCCCGGCACTCGCCGCGTGGGCGACGCAGCATCGCACGGTGAAGGGTTTCGCCGGCGGTGATGAATTTGTAAATACCGACATCATCGGCTGGGACTGTGACGTATTGATCCCGGCGGCGCTCGAGGAGGCGATTACCGAAGACAATGTTGACGACGTTCGCGCCAGCATCATTGTCGAGGGTGCGAACGGCCCAACCACGCCTGTTGCGGACGAGGTACTGCACAAGCGTGGGGTTACCATCGTTCCCGATATTCTTGCCAACGCCGGCGGGGTTACCGTCAGTTATTTCGAATGGGTGCAGAACATCCAGCAGTTCCGCTGGGAACTGGAGCGCATAAATTCGGAACTCGACAAGATCATGTGCAAGGCTTTCGCCGCTGTTAGTGCAACCGCGACGCAATTTAACGTAGATATGCGAACGGCGGCCTTTGTGCTGGCTATCCAGCGCGTAGGAAGAGCCGCTTTGGCGCGTGTCCATTTGCGCAACAAGATTAACCTCCCGCCGGGTTTTTTCACCATGACCGATCCGGGCGCGGTGTCCGACTAAGCAGAACGATGGAGACACTCCAATGAGCCAGTTCATTTTGCATCACTTCGATATCTCCCCATTTGCCGAGAAAGCGCGCAAGGTCTTTGGGCTCAAGAGTATTGAGTGGCAATCCGTTCAAATCCCTATGATCATGCCGAAACCCGCGTTAATGCCGCTGACCGGCGGTTACCGCAAAACGCCGGTGCTGCAGATTGGTGCCGATATTTTCTGTGATTCGCGGCGAATCCTGCGTGAGATAGATTTGCGGGTTCCGAAACCGACGTTGTTTCCCAGCGGTAACGAAGGCCTTGTGTGGGCTTTGTCGGAGTGGAGCGACAAGGCGTTTTTCGAGTCCGGCGCAGCGCTGTCGATGGGTGTCAATGCAGACATCCCCGAAGACGTACTGAAAGACCGCATGACTTTTTTTAACTTTATGGATTTCGATCGCCTGGATCAGGACATTCCTCACCTCTATGCGCAGTTGCGTGGGCATGCCGACCTGGTGGACCGGCAATTGGCGGACGGCAGGCGTTTCGTGCTGGGTGAGGAGCCGGGTCTGGCGGATATCAACGCATGGTTCGTTATCTGGATGGTGCGTGCCAACGTTCCGCCGGTCGAGGACATGTTTGCGCCGTTTCGCTGCATGCATGCCTGGGAGGAGCGGATGCGGGAGATGGGCGAGGGCCAGCGTCAGGAGCTCGATCCCGAGGCCGCGCTCGATATTGCCCGCGATGCCGAACCGAGCCACGGTGAGGGCATCGATCCGGATGATCCACTCGGCCTGCGCGCCGGCGAGCGCGTGGCTGTCACTCCCGATGACTACGGCAAGGTGCCGGTTGCGGGCCAGTTGGTGACACTGTCTCTGAACGAGATCGCGATCCGGCGTACCGATCCGCGGGTGGGGGAAGTCACGGTGCATTTTCCGCGGATCGGTTATCGTGTGGAACGTGCCTGAGCGATCAGGAATGGCCGTCGTCGCAGTCATCAGGGCGTCGAGCGGACATCGCGCCTGGCCGGTATCGTCGTGATTGATCTTTTTTATTTCCCTTCGCCGAACGGCATGAAGGTCGCGATCATGCTGGAGGAGTGTGGTTTTCCATGTAACGTGGTGGAAGTAGATATTGGCCGCGGCGATCAGTTCAGGCCGGAGTTTCTCCGGATCAGCCCCAATAACAAGATACCGGCACTGGTCGACCAAGATGGCGAGGAAAGGGCGATAGTGCAGCGCCGTCTGGAATCCCATAACACTTCGCGCGACGGAGATTGATTCGATGACCGGTCTGATACTGCACCACTACGACGCCTCGCCGTTTACTCAGAAAGCGTTGCGGATGTTCGGGCTGAAACAACTTGCATGGCGTTCGGTCGAGACGCCGATGATTATGCCGAAACCCGATCTGACCCGGTTGACTGGCGGCTACCGTGGCACGCCGGTATTGCAGTCCGGCGCGGATGTCTATATCGATACTCAGCTGATTGCGCGCGAACTCGAGCGGCGCCATCCGCGGCCGACCTTGTTCCCGGCTGACAATCGTGGTCTCGATTATGCGCTGGTGAAGTGGGGCGACGATTTTTTCCAGGCCGGTCTGGAAATGGCGATCAATCTGGTTGGACCGTCCTGGGATACCGCTTTTGCCGCCGACCGGGAGGCGCTTTTCGATCACCTGAGCTTTGCCCGGATCAGCGAGGATGCGAGTCACGCGATCACCCAGTTGCGGGCGCACTGCGCTCTGCTCGAGGATCAGCTGGCCGACGGACGCGCCTTTCTGAGTGGTGACGAGCCGGGACTGGTCGATATCCAGGCGTTCAGCGTGCCGTGGTTTGCGCGGGCGGCGATGCCGGTCACCGAGAAACTGCTGGCGAGGTTTGTTT
>Ga0209957_1000093_pt1 | contig 19708 bp, 21 predicted proteins | sample SalPonF2_A_D2_MG_FD_185724 | JGI IMG/M metagenome (GOLD analysis project Ga0209957, IMG submission 185724) | Salt pond soil microbial communities from South San Francisco under conditions of wetland restoration - Salt Pond MetaG SF2_A_D2_MG... ... | reverse complement strand
TTCAACAAAGAAACCCCTTGGATAGGTCTCCAAGAACTGCGGTCGTGATAATTCTTCCATGGCTGTCAGGTAGTGGGCAAGCCTTTTGTATCTGATCTTGCCGGCAAATTCTGTTTCATCGGCCCGGGTAAATTCTTTAAAACTTTTTATAAATTGGATTCCAACACCTTCATTTTCTTCATCGATCCTGGTGATAATTCCGGGGCCTTCCATTTCAACGGCGGAGTACTGCTCCGAGAAAATCGAGGGGAGAGATATGGCGACAGAAACCTGATCGTCAGGCTTGAAAGTACGCCAATCCTTGGTTCTGATGAATGTCCCGACCTGGCTGATATTTTCAGTCATGCCCTCTATAGAAAAGGTATTTTCTGTCATTGACAGCTTGGCAGGAAAGTGCCCGGTACATCTCATATACTCCCGATTATGTCGGATTTCCTTAACGTCTTTGCTGTTGGTGCCAAGGTCAGCCACAGGGTCGGATTGCAGACGAATGTCACCCCGCACCCTCAGTGATTTGAGAAAGGTTTCGGCTTCGAGATAATTCCCCTGTGATTTATGTAAGTCGGCAAGATTACCTAAGATTTGAGACAGTTCAGAATGATCCTGTCCCAGGGCGTATTTCTTAATTGCCAATGCACGTTCAAAAAAAGATTCAGCCTCAGAGTATTTCCGCTTGGCGAGATTGAGCAGCACAAGCTTGTTCAAGTATTGGGCTTTATCAGAATGATCCGGCCATAGCTCTTTTCCTTGACGCTGAGTTAGGGTTTGCTCGAAAATGGCGGCCTCAGCTTCTTTGCCTTGCGAATAGAAGATTAACGCCAAATTATTTAGAGATTCCGCAACATTAGGATGATCAGGGCCAAATACTTGCTCTGCAAACTCAAGTGTCTCATTCGCCACTTTAGCAGCTATTGAATACCACCCCTGTTGATAGAAGGCTACGGTTCTCGCAGTGATATCATTCCATTTATCATTTAATTTCATACAGTTAACCTATAGATAAAGCCGCGCCAAAGTTTGTAGCAGTTCGCCTAAAGAAGTGCTCTGGTCCTTCGGTGCTTACTCCCAGAGCAAGAAAAATGCCAAACTATTGGAAAAATACGCAATGCCAAAGAGTCCCATGGAGACGGTCCTCCAGGCAGGGATAAACGGCTCGACCAGGGGGTACTTTTTCTGTTCTAATCCTAGCCCGTATAATGAACCACACCTGGGAGGTATACAAAGAAAGACACAGAGGAGTGCTTCGCACTCAAATTCGAAATACGAAACCCGAAGCACGAAACAAATACAAAATTCTCCTTCGGACTCCCCACCCTGCGGGCGGGTCCCCAGTTTCGAATTCTCAAATGTTCAAAACGTAACTTCTCGAAAAGACTTGTCTGGTGTTTCGGTCATTTGGATTTTGGTAATTCGAATTTGTTTCGGATTTCGATATTCGGATTTCGGATTTACACTAGATATGTGCCTCTGTGGTGAATCTTCAATCAGGCCTCCTAACGCCGTCATAATGCGGCGCAATGTTACTGATCGTTGAGATAGTAGGGTGGGATTGCTGGGGTCGGAGCAGGCAATTCTTGAACTATCCAGGTTGACACCTCATTGTTTATCTGAAAACAAGGTTTTGAAGTAAGGATGGCTGGAGCCTTCCGCAAAAGTTTTGTGGCTGAGGATACCCTCAGTGTTGAAAAAAAGTGCGAGCGAATCATAACGGACGAGGGTCCCATAGCCAGCCATACTGAGGCTTCCTCTGGCGACTTGGCTCAAGGGGATTCCCACTTTGATCCTGTTTCTGTAAAGCAACGCCCTCTCGTAGACAAGAAGGTTCTCCAGCCCTACTTTGGCTACCTTGTCTGGGGCACCGAGTACAGAGAGTGCCTCCTCTAAGGTTGTCTTGCCCACTACCAGTTTTTCTTTCGGGACAATCACCTCATCTCCTTCTACGTATTTGGAGATTTGATAGGTGATACAACCTGGCAAGAGCACGCTTACCAGAACCATGATCGATACGAAAAGACTATTAATCCGGAAATCCATATTCCGCCTTGTCAGCATCAAGACTGAGGCCATAGTGAGTCAAAGTGTCTTCTAAATCGAAGAAGAAAACCAGTTGGTCATGTTGCTTTTCAGCATTGCCAAAGGTGAGCAGAACTAGCCAGCACATAGTGCCCTTGGTCACAGTGCGCTTGTATACATATGCATTGCCGTTGGCCAATTCCACCACCTTGCTTGGAGCTCCAAATATCTCGGTCACCTCTGTCGCCTCGGTCTGGCCCGGAACTAGTTTGTCAAGTTCCGTGGAGTCAAACGGTTGGTATTCCTTGTTTTTCCCGATGACCAGACAGCCAGACAAAAGGGTAGTGATCATCAAAACAGTTAAAATGTAAAATTTTACCCTCATCAGATTTTCTCCAGCAATTGTTTGCTTACCAAGCCAGAAACTCTTGGAAGAACCTAAGCGGTAGAGCGTGCGTTCTTGAGCATGGCAATGGGCTTGGCCATACCCAAAACGTGGGCGCGAATCGTCTCCAGGGTGCTTCCAGGAGCCCCCATCATGAGATAGCATCCGTCTATGGCTGCCTTTAAACGGCAGCCCAATCCCAAAAAAGTAACATTGGATATCCCTTCAAGCAAAGGTAGCGCTGTGATGTCGGAACAGCCTCCCAGGGCACCGCCAGATTGAGGTAGTTCCATCCTGCCGCCCTTTTCGTAATTTACCGCATAGAGCAACCACATGACTTGTTCGCTGTCTGCCGTAAAGACCACGACCTGGGGAGTTTCCTTAAAGGCGGACAGAGGTGCTATCAGGGCGGCCTGGGTCTTGCCTTGTTCCAAATAGGTGGACTTGAGAATGGTCTCAGCAGAGGCCTCTTCAGAGCCGAACAGTCCCACCCCGTACTTCTCCAAAACTCCATCGTCTAGATAGGCTTCCGTGTCTTTCTCGAATCCAAGAACAGCAGTCCCGAGCTTACATCCCATGCGCTCCTTCTCGAGCAGAAGGGTTCTGCCTTCCCCTGCCAATACCAGGGCCTGACAATAGCTTTTGAAGTCCCCCTCGCTGAAGGAAACGTCTGCAGGCAGGTGATCTTTTTCCCCATAAAGAGTCACCCCCACAGGTTCATATCTAAGCTCCAAATTTTCTACTAAGTCGCTGGAAACTTTCTGGAAGTCGCTCATGACAAACCTCGCCGATTCTGCTGCTTACTACGGGCTAGCTCCATTGGAATGATTCTTGAAATTACGAGAGTATTATTTATTACAATATTTTTGGATTGTTGGAAATGGTATCGTTAGCGAATGTTACTCTTCCGCCTCAGTATGTGAGAAAGTGCAGTGGAGGTTCTGATTGATGACATTTATTGCATGTCAGTCAACGGTCGGTTTTTTCTTCTCATAGTGCTGTGCGACAAAATATTTGATGAACTGGCGAACACTACCTGGAGCCCTGGTGAAGCGAACACCCATCCCACACGGAGGTATATCTTTCTCATCGCAGTGTACCTGCAACCAGGCCACTTCGACGCGGGCACTCAGAGTGCTATGATCGGGAGCCATGATATGAAGCATGAACCGCTCTTTCGGTCTCAATGGCTTCTCACAACGTATAAAGGCTCCATTGGCGCCGATATTTTCCATCTCTGCGACTATGCCCCCGTCGGTATGTTTAACCACAGCAGGCCAATCCACGGGTACCCTGCGGTGGCGGCGTCTTTCTCTTCCCATAAGCCACCTCCTTCACAATGGAGGGATTGTTTCTATTATTCTTTCTGGAACGTCCTCAAAACAATAGGAATGGCTTCTATCAGAGTAGATAAAACTTGTCAAGCATCCCGCTAAAACCATAAAATACGCCTTAACGTCTAGATAAAACACATAAAAAAGGCTGATTCTTTCTTGCCTCTGCCTTTGTTCTCTACTTGGAAATGGTTTCGTTGAAGGGCTCAACAATTGAGGATTATCATATGGTTTCGAGGAATGTATTGAAAATCACTGACACCGGGCCGGTCCAGTGCCGTAATCTGCGACCTCAATTCTTTTTACGCTTCCCCCTTTGAGAGTAAGAATTTTCATGAATCTCTTCGAGCCACAATTATAGGTCCACTTTTCTATAATAAACCCATTTGTTTTTATGAGTTCTTTCAGGTCCGGCTCACCACACTTCTGGAGCAACTCTATGGTGGGATCTCCGACACTGACTATTTCAGTTCCACACCGAATTGTCCGAGCGGAACTGCAATCCGCCACGGCCGGAACGAAAATCGCAACTGACACCATAATTGTCAGACCAAATATTCCTATCTTCATAGCTCGGTTCCCATTCTGGATCTGAGACACATAAGCTACCACACAAGTGTCTTAAACGTATATCAAAACTAAGAATTTAGCTTCCTAAAGTCAATCAGGGATGAGAGTAGGGTACGAAGTAGTTACGTTTGGTTTAAGCAAGTAAGTTCTTTACAAATGCAGATGTTGACTTGGGTAATTTTGGCGGTTAGTCTGTCGGTGCGCTCATAAAGGTCAACGTATGTTTGGCTTCCAGTGATAGTGAAGCTCCTTGCAGGGGAGACGTCTTGGTGCTAAAAAAATTATCTGCCAACAAGAAAACATTGTTTTTTAGCCTCTCCTTTACCATCCTGCTGTTGTCCTTTTCCAGTTGTGCTCCACGAAAAGATTACCGACTAAAAAGTGATTTCCAGCCAGAGGCAAAAAACATTATTTTCATGGTTCCAGACGGCATGGGTCTAGCCAGTGTCACTGCGGCGCGGATATTCAAGAATGGACCGAGTGGGCAGGGTCTCCATTTGGAGACCTTGGCTAACATTGGTTACCAAAGGACCCATTCTGCCAACAGGGCGACAACCGATTCCGCCGCGGGTGCCTCCGCCTGGGCAAGTGGGGAGAAATTCCGAAACGGGGAGATCTCCTGTCACGACGACAATCGGGATGGGAAGTGTGAACCCACACCTGTTTCCACTATTCTGGAATTGGCCAGGGAGAGAGGAAAGTCCGCTGGATTGGTTGCCACCTCTACTGTGACCCATGCTTCTCCTGCCGCCTTCGGCGCACATGTACCGAATCGTAAATGCGAGAACGAAATCGCACGGCAGTATATCCAGATGACCGGGGTGGAGGTTATCCTCGGCGGTGGCGCAGCGAAATTTAATGCCACCGAAGCCAATGTTGATGACTGTGGCACCTTCGGCGACTTCATTACAGATGCAGCAAGGAAAGGTTATCAAGTCGTTTACACTAAGAAAGCACTGGACGGTGTTGTGGCAAAGGGCTCAAGAAAGATTTTGGGACTTTTCGCCCCCAACGGAAAAACACCGGAGCTTTTTCGTGTTTTTCCCCAAAAGCACTACAGGGTAGATGAGCCGACACTTCCCCAGATGACAGCCGCAGCTCTTGAGATCCTGGAAAAAGACCAGGATGGTTTCTTCCTATTAGTGGAGGGATCCCAGATCGACTGGGCCGGCCATGATAACAACCTGGCGTATCAAATCTCAGAGACTCTCGCCTTTGACGAAGCGGTCAAGGCGGTTCTGGATTGGATAAATGAGGAGCAAAGGAGAAAGCTGGACACTCTCGTTATTATTGCCCCTGATCACGAGACCGGCGGCTTTGCCATTCGTGGTGCTCGCAAAGAGAATTACAAACCTGGTGATTTGGTAAAAGACACGTGGACTACTACGAAACACACGGCCGGGGATGTGGTAATTTGGAGTCAGGGGCCTGGAAGCCAGTATCTAGGAAGGGCCGTAGACAATACCGATCTGTACAAGGTCATGAGGAATGCTCTGCAGTAGATTGCAAATTTAAGAAAGAAGTCCTAAATCTACAATCCGCAATCCACAATCTAAAGGTGTCCGTATTTTTCTAATGCCTCAATGAGACCCATACCCTTGCGGATATCTTCTCTCGCCTTGGAGTCCTTGTCAGCCCATTTGGTAACCTGAGCTGTGATTTCGTCAACGAATGCGGCTGCAACGATAATCACCCCATCATCATCAGCGACAACTATGTCACCAGGCGTCACCGTCACCCAATCCTCCAGAGCTCCACGGACCCGGATGGGGACTTGACGATCGGATACGCGCCAGCGCCCGATAGCCTGGGCTGGCGTGCGGTAGCTCACCATCATGGCCAGTTCCAAGGTCCTCAGGTAAGCCACATCTCTCACCCCCCCGTCCACCACCACCCCAGCGCAACCTCTTGCTTTCATAGCCTCGGTCAGCAAATCGCCAAAGCAGCACACCCCTTGGATATCGTTCCCGGCCCATACCGGCACAACGCCAGGAACCATGGCATCTATGGCGGCCAGTTTGGCTCGATCGCCACCTCCCGACCAGCGGTGTGACTCCCCGGTAATTGTGTAGGCGGGACCAATGAATCTTACGCCCGGACCAGGTATGGGAAAAAGAGAGTTGTCCAGAATCGGCGGCAAAAGATCCATGGTATCGAACACATCAGAAATAACTGCCGTGCCGGCCTCCATCAAAGTATGCAGAGATACTTCCATTTGTTGACCTCCAGAGTTAGCTGAAATCCCAAACTCCAAGCACCAAACCGGGGCCCCGCCCAGAGGGTGGGGACTCCGAAGGAGAAATCCTAGGGTTTCAGGTGTCAGGTGTCAGGAAAAAGAAACATAGAAACTGAAACCTTAATCTTTGCGATTTATTGTCAGGAGATTATTCTGAATAAATCACTCTCATCTTAGCGTCAATTAATTCCTTATGAGTGAGGCGCAACAGATTAGCCAGTTTGTGGACCAAATAATCTTCATGTTTGTCAAGCTTGCCATCCGTATATATGACTTTCCATACCATCTCAATGATCTGGATCTTTTCATCCGTGGAATAGTTCTGATTAATAAGCCTGGAAAACTTCCACAAGTCTATACTTCTCTTTAACTCTTCATTCGCAGTTTCAATGAGTGCAGCAGCATGTTCATCGGATAGATTATAGTCTTTCTTTATAATATTTATGATCCTCTCTCTTTCTGACTCGCTGAACTCGCCATCTATATGAGCCATCTCGAGCAAAAGAGCACATGTTGCTATCCGGACATCATGAGATGTGGTTTCCTTCTCAGCATCAGAAATGTCACTCCTACTCTTGCCAAAAAATTTCTTCACGAGATCAATCATATCCTGGATTACCTCCTGGTACTAACGACCAATGCCAAAGGCGAAATCCCCAGTCCTAAATGCCTAAAATGTCTAAAGTGTCTAAAATGCCTAAAGTCCTTAGAAACAGTTCAAGTCGTTCAAATCGGTCCCTAGTGTTTAGTGCCTAGTTATTCCTGCTGCCGGCCTGTCCCGAGCTTGTCGCGGGGCTGTCAGCTGCAAGCTTGTCCTGAGCGGAGTCGAAAAGCTGCCTATTGTAGTCTGTCCTCTGCCTTCTGCCCTCTGTCCTCTACTTTGAGCCTTGCGCCTCTCATCAATCCACAATCTTTTAATACCTGAAAGCCCTGATTACAAAATAGACCCCCACAATGACCATAAGCACCGAGGAGATCTTGTAGATCACATCTCTCCTTTTCAACCAGCCGAGATCGGCAAGCTTTGCTATCAACAGCAGGGCAACCACCGTCCCCAGGCCAAATGACAGCATGAGTCCCACACCAATGAGTAACCCCTCCAGGGTGCTCTGGGTTTCCATGCCAGCCCGCGCAGCAGCAAGAAGGGCCGTATACACTGGCCCGCATGGTAGCAGGCCCAGCAGCATTCCTAACGGATAGTATGTCCCCGTTGATCTTGCTTCAGAGAGTTTACGAAACCCCCGCGATAATACACCCTGGGGGTTGTAATAATCCCCGAAAATTGCGCCCAACGGTACCCAGCCGGCCATGGCAAGCCCCATCACCACAATGAGGATGCCGGTAAAAATCATCACACCTTTCTGGAGGCTGACAATGCTGGCGACTACCCGGGTAAAGGAACCGGTAGCTCCCATAACACCTCCGAGTAGGCCGTAGGTGGTGATCCGTCCACCATTGTAAAGCAAGTGAGGGACAAGTACCGACCGCCCCTTCAAGCTGAGTGAAAGGGAGACGACTATCGGCCCGCACATGCCGATGCAGTGACCAAACCCAACAGCAAGGCCTGTGGTAAAAAGGACAAAATATATCGTTTCAGTAGATAACATCAAAGACAAACTCCACCGAACCCACATCGGGAACCGTAACCTTAGCCTTCCAGGTTCGGCGGCCGCTGGGGCATCGGACGATGACTCCTTCACCACGGTAAATCAGCTCTCCAGCCGGCTTGAGAATGACCCGGTTTCTCCCCATATTCATCCCAGGCATACCTAAATCAATATAAGGGGCGGCCACAGGCTTCTCACCTTCGAAAGTGACGGTAAAAGTGAGGTCGTGCATTGCTTTTACCGGTTTCGGCTCAATATCCAGGCTCACCTTGGTTCCAGATATATGGGCCCTGCACGGTCCGGCATGGACATCGCACTCCACCCCTGGTGGTTCACTCTTGCCGCTGCTGCTGGTGGGGCAAACAGGAAGCATTATCAGAGTAAAAACCGCGGCGAACAGTCGAACTTTGACATTTGCTTGCATGGGTAGTCCCAAACTAATTGCCTATAGTGAGCAAAAATGCCTAAAATTGGAATGACCACACTAACTAAGTAAATGAATATAGTAAAACTACTTCTCGTTCACAATCAGAAATGATGGTTTCCACATCAGTCTATCTTTGACGTCATAGTCTACCAGACATCCCTAACCGCTGTCCGACCCAACAGCTCTAAGCATTATAATTTTAGGCACTTTAGGCACTTTAGACATTTTAGACATTTGCCTCTCCTTAGACACTTTAGACATTTTAGGCATTTTACCTATTTGCCGTTGCATCGACAGGAATCATGCCTATATTTCTAACAGCCCCTTGCAAGCTTAATTTTTTATTACAAATAATTAAATTTCGACTTTAGAAAAGGAGGTCTTAGATGGCACGTTTACTCTATATAGAGTCTTCACCACGCAAGGAAAGGTCCGCTTCAATCGAAGCTGCAAGGACCTTTATAAGCGAATATGAACGCACTCACCCAAAAGACGTCGTTGAAACCCTGGATCTCTGGGCAACTCCCCTTCCTGAATTCGATGGGCATGTTATCGATTCAAAATATGTCATCCTTCATGGTCTGGAGCACACAGAGGAACAGAGGCAGGCCTGGAAAGCCGTAGAGGATGTGATCGCCCAATTTACCAGGGCGGACAAATATCTCTTGTCACTGCCCATGTGGAATTTCGGCATCCCCTACAAATTGAAACATTACCTCGATGTCATCGTCCAGCCTGGGTACACCTTTAGTTTCAGTCCTGAAGAGGGGTACAAGGGTCTTATGACCGGCAAGCCCATTGCCACCATCTACGCGCGGGGTGGCGCCTACGGTTCCGGTACCGGCGCTGAGAGCTACGACCTGCAAAAAGCTTATCTGGAGCACATCCTGACATTCATTGGCTTCAGTGACTTTCAGACCATACTTGTCGAGCCAACCCTGGTATCTCCTGAAGCTAAGGAAAAGATTATGGAAGCAGCCAGAGAGCAGGCCAAGGCTGTTGCGGCGGCTTTTTAACTGAAAAGCCTACTATGTACTAGGAACTATGAACTAGGCACCACGAGTCATTACACTTCGCGCCTGTGCGCTTCGTTGTCATTCGTAGTCATTTCTTCGCCCTCGCTGCGCTCCGCTCAGTCCCGCAAGCGGGTCCCTAGTTTGGGCTGGCGCCTGTCATTAGGCCTTACGGCCGTCACTTGTAGTCACTAGCCTTCGGCGTCATTCGGGCTGATCGCCCGTCATTATATCGTTTTCTATAAATGACCATAAATGACAGCGAAGCGTACTGACGGCCACGTTAGTGGCCAAATGACTTAATGACAAATGAGCGGCGCTTTGTGCTAGGCGCGTCTGGACAATCGTGGGGGACTGGAGTATTATGCCTGCGTTGTAGAACCCAGAATCTTTCAGAACCAGCGGAACACGAGTGACACGAACGAGGAGGGCTTGATGTCTGTCATTACAATTAGCAGGGAATGCGGTGTGGATAGTGAAGAAGTGGCATCTCTTTTGGCCAAAAAACTGGGTTGGGAATACATCGGCAAAGAGTTAGTGGCGAGGATTGCCAGGGAGTTACGTATCTCTGCAGGCGAAGCTGAGGCCTTTCTTCAGGACGCGCAATCGCGTCTTCTGCGTTTCGTGGATCGATATACTTGCTCGCTGATACAAAAGGTGGTTGATCGCGAGCGTGGTTGCCTGGACGACGAGAGCTACTTTAAAACCGTCAAGAAACTGGTAGAAGATGTGTATGAGGCTAAGAATGCTATTATTCTCGGCTGGGGTGGGCAGTGTCTTTTGCGCGGCAAACCCAATGTGCTTCATGTTCGGCTGATCAAAGACGAGGCAGGAAAAATTGACACCATAATGAAGCGTTTCAAGATCGACCGCAAAGCTGCCAAATATCACATCGACAAAGAGGAAAAGGATTCAAAAAGCCTGATCAAGCACTATTTCAAGGTAGACTGGAATGACGCTTCTCTATACGACTTGGTTATCGACATGGGGAAGACTACCGTTGAGGATGCCGCAAACACTATCATTGAAAATCTTAAACTCAAGACATCCTAACCCTAACCCGGATATTTCATGAATTGCTGTCGCGAGACCACGAAGATGGGTGTGCCACCTGGCAACCGCAGGGTGTTGGTTCCGAGGCGTACCTGAACGGTACGTCGCAGGGGCCTACACCCGAGGACGCCAGGAAGGACGGCCATATCCGTGGTCGCAGCAAGTGATTCATGCAATATCCGGGTTAAGGCAGATTTTTTCAACTCTGCGACTGCACCATCGGTCTTATTATTTCACATGTCTTAACTCTACCGTGGACTTGGGCCAGAATAAAATACTGTAAACCTCTGTTTCAATTGAAGAATGTTCAAGAACTATAAATCATTGCCGACCACTCTTGTGGCGGACTATATTGTCCGGCCCGCAGAGTCCTTCTTCAAGAAAGAGGCGTCCAGCAGTGTGCTATTGCTCCTGGCCAGCCTTATTGCAGTGGCCTGGGCCAATTCCTCATTTGCCCCTGCTTACCACCACCTTTTGCACACAAATCTCACCTTAGCGCTTGGTGAACTGCGCATCACCAAGTCACTCGTCCACTGGACAAATGACGGCCTCATGACCTTTTTTATTTTTGTCGTGGGCTTGGAGATCAAACGGGAAATTCTCGTGGGCGAACTTTCGTCCCCCAAGAGTGCTCTTCTACCTGTTGTTGCTGCCCTGGGTGGGATGCTCCTCCCCGGCGCCATTTATTTTGTCTTCAATCGTGGCACTGCCACGGCAAATGGCTGGGGAATACCCATGGCCACCGATATCGCCTTTGCTCTGGGGGCCATTGCCGTATTCGGTAGGAAGCTGCCTGTCGGCCTCAGGGTCTTTCTATCTGCCTTTGCCATTGCAGACGACCTGGGGGCAGTAATGATTATCGCTTTCTTCTACACCAAAGAGATCGTCTGGAGCTACCTCATTATCTGCATCTTCTTCGTTTTGGGACTTGCGGTGGCCAATTTCCTCTGGATCAGGGCCACCTTCCTGTATGCTCTTCTTGGGCTTGGCATTTGGATTGCTGTGCTCGGCTCTGGAATTCACCCCACTGTGGCAGGATTTGTGGTCGCCATGTTCATTCCGGCTCGGGGCAAATATGACACTGATCGATTCGTCAAGAAAGTCAGGGAAATCCTGGATGAGTTCCAGTGTGAGGAACAAAGCTGCGGCTATTCAATCCTCCTGGACCAAGGTCATCTCAGTGCAGTACACTCACTAGAACTGGCCTGTCATGAGGTAGAAACTCCATTACAGCGCCTGGAGCACTCCTTACATCCTTGGATTGCTTTCGGGCTCTTGCCAGTCTTCTCTTTTGCCAACGCTGGACTTTCTCTCGAGGGGGTAAATCTGGCCAGCATCTTTGCTCATCCTCTCACCATTGGCATTGCTCTGGGACTGCTGGTTGGAAAACCGGTTGGCGTTACCTTGTTTTCCTTTCTTGCTGTCAAAACGAACATAGCGGTACTCCCAGCGGGGGTCAGGTGGTCGCATATCATCGGAGCCGGCATGCTCGGGGGCATAGGTTTTACCATGTCTTTGTTCGTCTCCAATCTCTCCTTCGTCTCACCTGAACTGCTCAACTACTCGAAGTTGGGAATTCTTTTGGGATCTATTCTCTCGGCCACAGCGGGGCTTTTGTTTTTGACGTACGACTGCTCTTTGCAAAGCAGACGGGAAGCAGCCTCGTCAACGTAATCCGCCCAAATTTTCCTGGAGTACGACCTTGGGGACGGTCCTATCCACGGCCGCAGCAGGCTATTCGTCTAACATCCGGGGTAGAATCACTTTGATCTATCTCGGTGAACTTGGCCCTGAGCGCTGGACACTCTAGAAACAGATATAAACGCTTCTCCAGGTCCGCCTTCCGGTATTCCTCCACAATGCTCTCAGTGTTCCTCATTGCTAACCCTCCATTTTCCTGAAGTGATTTACGATAGCATCTACAACGGATTCTTCAGTTAAGATCCGCTTGTGACCTAAACCCTTGGTTGTATGCAAGGAGATATTTTGAAATTCATTTGAGAGTTCTTTTGAATCAATATATGGAATAGTTGGGTCATGTAGGTCGTGAACAATAAGAATCTCTGAGTTGATTTCTTTGAATAGATTTGCTGGGTTGTCTCGCTGCATATCGTAGCCAAACTGATTTTCATATTCCTCTATCAGTTCTTGATAGATATGTGTGGGCACACCAACATGATCAAAGAAACAGGTCAGGACTTCCGCAAATCTTAGAGCCGGGGCTACGAGGACAGCTTCCAGTGGCTGGTTTTCCTTGGCAATGCTGTTGACCGTAGCAGAGGCTCCCAGGGAGTGAGCAATAACGCCCTGGACCTTATAGCCATTTGAGGAGGTCAAGAGCGTCCTTATGGTGTCGGTAAACTCAAAGTAACTGGATGTTTTCCCCTGAGACACCCCGTGACCGGGAGCGTCATAGCCGATTACCGAATATCCTCTTCGCATTAGTGGTTCAATAAAATGATGTAATTGGATGCCCCTTCCATTCCAGCCATGAGCCAAAAGAATGCTGGGACCGCTACCCCATTTCCAACACTGTACGGTTTTATCATTTACTGACAGTTGAAATGATTCGCCGTTCTCAAGATATTGTTTTTCTACAGGAGTTATCTTGTACGTGGATGGAGTGAAGAACACCTTTTTGACAAGCAGTTTTGTGAGTGTGGGGGTAACGTTCCACAGCAAGTCCAGAAAACCGTGAATAGCCTTCTGTCTGATCTGGGAAAGACGAACGTTCGTGCTTATGCATTTTTGATGGAGTATCCTGGTTGTCATCTTCTTTCTCCTACAATTGATCTGTGAATGGAAACGAATAAGGATGGATTATTGAGTCATAGAAAACCTGGTTATCTTGGCCAGTTCAGAGTTCAGTGGCTTTGCCGGTAAACATGTCCAGTGGTTTGGGAGTAAAGATTTCAGGTTTCAGTGTTCAGGTTAGGCTTCTATGTTTCTTTTTCCTGACACCTGACACCTGACACCTGGATTCTTTACTTATAATTTGCCAGAAGTCTCTCTAAAGCTATTTCCTGACGCTTCTTAGTTTCAGAGTCGTCAAGCAATTTGTCATACAGGTGAAAACCGAGTAAGAGTGAATAAAGGTCAAAGGCGAACTGCTCACATTCAATCCCTTCTCTGAAATCACCAACTTTTATCGCTGATTCAGCTATCCGGCAAAGGCAAGCGATCCAATCTCCTTGTTGTCCCAGAAGGCATTCCCTCACTTTTCCGGGTCTGTCGCTATAGTCCGTGCTGGCAGTAACGAAAATACAGCCTCCGGTCAAGTTGTCGCTCCACTCTATCCAGTTATTGACCAGGGCTTTGATTCTGGGGATACCGGCCTCAGTTGCCAGGGCCGGAATAATGACATCTTCTGAGAAAATACGAGCGGCGTAATCCAATATTTCGATCTGCAGATTCTCTTTCGATTGAAAATGAGCGAACAACCCACTCTTCGACATGTTGGTCTCTTTGGCAAGGGCGCCGATGCTTACGCCTTCGAGACCTAATTGGCTTGCCATATCGAGTCCGGATTCCAGAATGACCATTTTTGTCTCTTTTCCCTTTGTCATGATGCGCAATATAGCACGAACGTTCGTTTTGTCAAGTCTTTTTTTGTCCCCCCTGCCTTTGGGCTAACATCATTGACACCAGTGAGTGAGGCGGGTTAACGTCTAAGAGCATTTTGATAGGTCCTGAACAGACTCATATAGACTCTGGCATTGTGGAGGAACATCATGGCCCCAACAGATAACAACTGGTCTCGGAGAGATTTCCTGAAAGCCGCTGGAGCTGCTGGCGTGGGCTCGGTCCTTGCGCCCATTGAATCTCTGGCTGAATCTGCCGATGAACCGCGGGTGATGCCTACCCGGCCTTTCGGAAAAACTGGAGTAAGAGTGCCCATTCTCGCCTCTGGCGGCAGTATGGACATACAACAGCTGATGCTGCGTCAGGCCATCAAGTGGGGAGTGACCTATTGGGATACAGCCAATTCCTACTATGGCGGCAATAGCGAACGGCAAATTGGTAAATACCTGGGCAAGTATCCTGAAGACCGCAAGAAGATCTTTCTGGTGACAAAGTCCCACGCCTGGTCTGTCGACGGCATGACGAGAGATCTCAATACATCACTGGAAAGAATGAAAACAGACTATATTGACCTCTTCTTTTTACATTCTGTCCGGAATATCAGTGAATTGAATGACGATATTAAGGGTTGGAGTCAAAAGACCAAGGCCGGGGGAAAGATCAGATTTTTCGGTTTCAGTACTCACAGTAACATGGAAAAATGCATGCTAAAGGGTGCGACCCTTGGATGGATTGACGGCATCATGATGTCGTATAATTATCGGTTAATGCATACCGATCACATGAGGAGAGCGGTGGATGCATGCGCCAAGGCTGGCATTGGCCTCACCGCCATGAAAACTCAAGGCGGCGGCTCGGTGAAAACCAACACTGAAACCGAGTTAAAGCTAGCCGGACGATTTTTAAAAAAGGGTTTTACCGACGCTCAAGCCAAACTCAAGGCGGTTTGGGAAAACCCGAATATTGCCAGCATCTGCTCAGAGATGCCGAACATGACCATTCTCATGTCTAACGTGGCCGCAGCGTATAACCGGACTAAACTTTCCAGCCAAGATCTTAGGTTGTTGCGTCATTACGCCCAAGAAACCGGTTCAGATTATTGCGCAGGTTGTACTGACCTTTGCGAGTCGACCATCAGGAGCGATGTTCCCATTGGCGATGTGATGCGCTATCTGATGTATTGTCGCAGTTACGGCGACCGCCATCGTGCTACAATGCACTTTAACGAAATTCCAGAAATGATTCGGAGAGAGATGGCTCGCTTGGACTATTCGTTAGCGGAGCAAAAATGTCCTCAAAAAATATCCATCGGCAAGCTCATGCGTGAGGCGGTAGATGAGATGACACTTCGTGACAGCGAAACTAAATGACCCAATGACAAATGTTTAATGCCAAATGAGAAATGCTAAATGGATCAGATCGTAGTTCTCGGTGCCCGACAGCACAACCTCAAAAATATTAATGTCGAGATCCCCCGGGATAACCTGGTGGTAATCACCGGAATCAGTGGCTCGGGCAAATCCTCCCTCGCCTTCGACACCCTTTATGCCGAAGGTCAGAGGCGCTATGTGGAATCTCTCTCTTCCTACGCCCGCCAGTTTCTGGAAAGGATGGACCGGCCTGAGGTGGATTCGATCGAAGGTCTGAGTCCGGCTATTGCCATTGAACAAAAAACTGCCGGTAGGAACCCCCGCTCCACCGTTGGGACTATAACCGAAATCTACGACTACCTCAGAGTTCTCTTCGCCAGGGTGGGCCAACCGCACTGTCTTGGCTGCGGTACAAAAATCCAGGCCATGACCATTCAGCAAATGGTGGACGCCGTTCTTGACCTTCCCGAGGGCACCAGGATTCTTGTCCTGGCCCCACTGGAGCACCACGATCGTGATCAGCCAAAGCGTCTTTTCAGCCGGCTCCGCCGTGAAGGATTTGTCAGGGTCCGCGTGGATGGTACTGTTTATAATCTCGACGAGCAGATTCAGCTATCCAGTGATGTGACCTCTCGCATTGAAGTGGTGGTAGACCGGCTTGTGGTGCGGGCTGACGCCCTGCGGCGGGCCACAGATTCCATGGAACTTGCCCTCCGAACCGGGGAGGGCAGAACACGAGTGGCTATCGTTGACGGCGAGGAGCGGGATTTCAGTGACCAACCTTTTTGCCATTCCTGCAACGTGAGAATGCCGGGGCTCTCTCCCCAACTTTTCAGTTTCAACAATGCTCTCGGTGCCTGCCCTGAGTGTTCAGGGCTTGGAATCATGGAAATATTTGATCCCGAACTTGTGGTACCTGACCCCGGTCTCAGCCTTAAAAAGGGCGCTATTACTCCATGGTCCCAAAAGGGCTCGGTTTTGTTTCTCGACCAACTGGAAGTGCTCGGCCAAGAATATCATTTTGACATTCACACCCCATTTAAAAACTTATCCCCTGAAGCACGTCAGATGCTGCTTTATGGCTCTGGAGAAAAAAAACCTCCTGCCGCTGCCAAGACCAAAGGTCGCCGCCGTTTCCAAGAGGAACCTTTTGAAGGCGTTATTCCTTACTTGCAACGTCGCTGGCGTCAACAAGCCAGCGACGAGCGGGAGCAATTATTCACTTATCTTGCCAAGGGGGTTTGCCGCACCTGTCAGGGAGCAAGGCTGAGGCCGGAATCTCTGACCGTCACCATTGCCGATATGAACATCTACCAGGTGAGCAGCCTGGATATCGCCCAATTGAATGGGTGGATAGCTAACCTTGGTTTTCCACCCCAACAGAGACCTGTGGCGGACCAGTTACTGAGCCAGGTAAGCCAGCGGCTGGAGTTTTTGAGCCAGGTAGGGCTTTCCTACCTTAGTCTGGACCGGGCTTCCACTACCCTGTCAGGGGGAGAGGCCCAGCGCCTCCGTCTTGCCACCCAGATAGGCTCCAGACTTGTGGGAGTGCTCTATATCCTGGATGAGCCGAGCATCGGTTTACATCAGCGTGACAACCAACGGCTACTGGACACTCTCAAAACACTTCGCGATCAGGGAAACACCGTACTGATTGTTGAGCACGACGCCGAAACCATTATGAGCGCGGATCATGTAGTTGATGTTGGCCCTGGTGCGGGTGAACAGGGTGGACATCTCGTTTTCAGCGGCAAGCCGGCTTTACTTCTCCAGCATGCTGACTCCTTAACAGGGCAATACCTCTCTGGCAGTTTGAGCATCTCTGTGCCGGCAGGTAGGCGTAGTCCTGAACGCGGAGTTATTACCATTGAAGGGGCCGGCGCCAACAACCTGCAAAATATCACCGCCTCAATCCCAATTGGTCTGTTCACATGTGTAACCGGTGTGTCCGGCTCGGGTAAGAGCACGCTCATTTTGGACACCCTCTATCGCGCCGCTGCAAAGCTGCTGCACCGTGCCCGGGAATTTCCTGGGACTCACCGTCGCCTTCGAGGACTTGAGGCACTAGACAAGGTTGTTCATATTGACCAGTCCGCTATCGGTCGCACCCCCAGGTCTAACCCGGCCACTTACACCGGGATCTTTACCCAGGCCCGAAACCTGCTGGCGCAGGTGCCAGAGGCTCGGACACGGGGATACAGGGCAGGCCGTTTCAGTTTTAATGTCAAGGGCGGCCGCTGCGAAGCATGTGCTGGTCAAGGTATTCTCAAAGTCGAAATGCTCTTTTTGCCTGACGTGTATGTGACCTGTGATGATTGCAAAGGTCTCCGTTTCAACCGGGACACCCTGGAAATAATTTATAAGGGGAAAAATATCGCTCAAATGCTTGACATGACCATGAACGAGGCCCACCGCTTTTTCGGCAACATACCTCTCATTAAAGATAAGCTCTCCACCTTGGATGAAGTTGGGCTCGGCTATCTTAGGCTAGGACAACCAGCCACAACACTATCAGGTGGTGAAGCGCAGAGAATTAAACTGGCTCGGGAACTGAGCAAGCGCAGCAGTGGCAAGACCCTGTATCTCCTGGATGAACCCACCACTGGTCTTCATTTCGACGACATCAAGAAGTTGCTCTATGTTCTCAATCGCTTGGTGGAGGCCGGCAATACGGTCGTGGTCATTGAACATCACCTGGATGTTATCAAGACCGCAGACTTTGTCATCGACCTTGGACCTGAAGGAGGGACAGAGGGAGGCCAGATTGTTGGTACCGGTACACCTGAGGAGATCACCCAAATTCCTCAATCGCATACAGGACGGTATCTTAAGAAAATACTAGGGTAAAGAACGCAAGACCACCGGTGAGCGCTCAGCATTCAACTATAAGCTGTCAAGTCTTTGTGTATTTGAACCGCAGAACCGCAGAACAAGGAACCGCAGAATGTCGAAGTAAAAAACATTGTCTTATTTTTTCAAAAACTTCTGCTGTTCGAAATTCCTTGTTCGATATTCGATATTGAAGCTCCCTGCAGTCCCGCTAAAGCGGGACAGGGAATCTTCTATCTGATTTGGCCCATAGGATCAGGTTATCGGTTGGAAACTAACTAATTGACTTCTCAACCGTAGCCTGCTTTAGCCTCATTAACATCTATGACCAAAGTCTGCAGGGTCTGCAGCAACTCAGGCGCTATCTCCTCCGATTTAAGATAGTTCAAGGCTGCTCTGGCGATGAATTTTCGGGCCTCGCTGGAAATTTGCACAAATCGAACACCCATGCCGCGCGGCGAAATGTTATCATCAGGGCCCCATCTATTCGACCACGTCACTTCCGCTTTAGCTGTTAAGGCCTGGTCGGAGTTGGGAATATTTATGGTCAATTCAAAGACTTCATTGAGCCTTAGCGGTTTTTGACAATGGATGAAGACTCCATTTGGGGTTACATTTGATGTTACCCCATCCATAGTACCTTGGTCGGTCTTTATCACGGCCAGCCATTTTATTTCAGCTCTGGGATAGTCACGTTTTTCATTACTCACAAATCACCTTCTTTGTTGTCAGTGGTTTTTTCCAGAGTATCCCGACAGGATTTTCAACACACCTATTGCTATAGTCAGATCCAAACAGTTCCAGACGTAACTCACAAGAAGACAAACAGGTAATTTAAAGAAAGCCCCCATCAAACCGGGCGCGGATGGCTGATGGGGGCATGTACTATATGGTGTAGAGCAAGACAAGGAGCTGTAAACGCTACATCTCCTTGCATAGGCAGGAAAGATGCCAACTTTGAAGGAAAGCGAGAAAAATCATAAACTACTATAACTTAGCTGAGATATCTTACATTATTTGAGCTTTGTTAAATCGCCAGATTTGGCTAAAAGCCCAAAGGAGCGTTGGTGAATCCGCCAATACAACATGCGGTTTCCAGCTGATCTGCCCTGCTTCTTCAGAACGAATGCTTTCTTCAGGCTGGGCCCTACTAATAGTGGCTACATTCGAAACAACAAATATGCGAGAAGTCTTTATATCAAACTCTGGAGGGGTAACTACTATATGCGGTAACAGGATCTCAAATGGAAAAGTGTGGATTAAAGTATGTAATCCACATTCCCAGAGTC
>Ga0209957_1000080_pt1 | contig 21189 bp, 15 predicted proteins | sample SalPonF2_A_D2_MG_FD_185724 | JGI IMG/M metagenome (GOLD analysis project Ga0209957, IMG submission 185724) | Salt pond soil microbial communities from South San Francisco under conditions of wetland restoration - Salt Pond MetaG SF2_A_D2_MG... ... | reverse complement strand
AAGAAATGAAATTGGAAAATCTACCCGAGCTTCAAACAGGTATCGGCATCAATGTGGGTGAAGTTGTAGTGGGAAATATCGGCTCCTCAACCAGAGCCAAGTATGGCATTGTTGGGTCGGCAGTAAATATTACCCAAAGGATCCAAGCTGAAGCCAAAGGCGGCGAAGTGATCATATCAGACTCTGCTTATGGTTTTTTAAAAAATGATTTGAAAATAAAACAAGCTTTTTCAACCCAATTAAAAGGTGTTAATGAAAAGATGAATTTACATATCGTAGAAAGTGTACAAAACAAATTCGAATAAAAAGGTTCTTAAAAACCATCCTTATTTCCGTATTGTCAGGTGTATATTATTGGGAATTCAAACTTGACAATTGCCCAATATGTACCACTATGTCATATATAGAACATCGTGTTCTAAATGCTGATAATACATAATTTTACTGCGAAACCGTTTGATCTTCTAAAAAGAGGATGACGCCGATGAAAAAAATGTTATTGGGAATAAGTCTCCTTTTATTTTTTAGTGCACCGGCCTGGGGATATGATGCCGTATATTTCTATAACCTCGGTCTGGACAGCAATATGTCGAACACAAAGATCAACTATTTCACCAGGGCCATTGAGTTGAATCCTGAGTTGTCTGCCGCTTATGAAGAACGGGGAATGCTCTACTATTTTCAGGAACATTACACTAAAATGATTCGTGATTTTCTGAAAGTTACCAAGCTGAGCCCTGACAATACAAACGGTTACACCATGCTGGGAGTGGCATATTTAAAAAAAGACGACTATGATTCAGCGGTGTCCAACTTGACTCGAGCCATTGAATTAAAACCCAAACTCGCTGATGCTTATGGATATCGCGCGGAAGCGTTTCGTCTAAAAGGGATGTTGGATCTTGCGGTTCAAGATGCCACCCGAGCAATCGAAATCGGCGGCAACAAACGAACCATCGGCATGGCTTATTCGACACGGACTAAGGCTTACAGAGACTTAGGAGAGAGTGAACGGGCTGAGGCTGATTTCAAAAAGGCAGTGAATTTGGATCCCGCATATGATATCTATAAGTATTTCACCATCACCGAATATCTTGCTGATTCTGCTGGCAAATACGGGAATGTAACAGGTTTCGGCAGGATGGGAGCAGCCATGATGGCTGCCATTTTTTTAGTGCTGATTTTTAAACTTACTCTGCCAGCACCAAAGAAGAAAAAATGGTCTGATTGGTGGAAACGTAACGAGTAACCTTTTGGAAATTGTGGATATGCGGAGGATATGCATTTCATGTCCGAACAGACCATAACTTTACCTGTAACCGGGATGACCTGCGCCAACTGTGCAGCGAATATTGAAAGAGGACTGAAAAAGCTGGAAGGTGTTCAAAATTCAAACATCAATTTTGCAACCGAGCAGGTGATACTTTCTTTTGATCCCAAAAAGCTTCGGGTAAGAGACGTTGTCGAGAACATTGAGGGATCCGGCTACACGGTAGCCTTAGCAAAAATAGAACTTCCGGTGACCGGGATGACCTGCGCCAACTGCGCGGCGAACATCAAGAGGACTTTAAACAAAAAGGTCTCCGGTGTGATCGATGCCGCTGTAAACTTTGCCACGGAACGGGTGTCGGTGGAATATATCCCCAGTGTTTCCAGCATCGACGATATCGTATCGGCCATTGAAAAGGCCGGTTACGGTGCCATTCTTCCGGACGAAGCCATGGAAACGGAAGATGCTGAACAGGCTGCACGGCAGGCTGAAATTAAAGACCAAACCCGCAAGTTTGCAACAGGTGTAATCTTTGCCCTTCCTTTGTTTGTAATCAGCATGATGCGGGATTTCAACCTTATCGGTCCTTGGAGCCATGCACCTTGGGTGAACTGGTTCTTTCTGGTTCTTGCCACGCCGGTTCAGTTTTATACCGGATGGGACTATTATGTGGGCGGTTTTAAAAGCCTTAAGAATAAGAGCGCGAATATGGATGTTCTCGTGGCCATGGGATCATCCATCGCCTATTTCTATTCGATAACAATTTTACTTTTCCCATCGCTGGGTCAACATGTCTATTTTGAAACCTCGGCGGTCATCATTACGCTCATTAAACTGGGCAAAATGCTCGAAGCCCGTACCAAAGGCAAAACCGGCGGTGCCATCCGAAAGCTGATCGGACTTCAGCCCAAAACCGCAACAATTGTGGATAACGACAGGGAAAATGAGATCCCTTTAACCCGAGTCAGGGTGGGAAACATTGTGATCGTTCGTCCGGGGGAACGAATTCCCGTAGACGGTATTATTCTCGAAGGAGAATCTTCGGTAGACGAATCAATGCTCAGTGGTGAACCCCTGCCGGTGGACAAGCATCCCAAGGATCTTGTTGTGGGCGGAACCATCAACGGGGAAGGACTGCTAAAGTTTGAAGCCACCCGTGTGGGGAAAGAGACCGCCCTTGCACAGATCATTAAACTGGTTCAGGAGGCCCAGGGGAGCAAGGCCCCGATCCAGGCCATTGCAGACCGGGTGGCGGCCATCTTTGTGCCGGCTGTTATTGTTATTGCCCTGGTTACCTTTGCCCTTTGGTGGAGTATTACCGGTGAATTCGTGCCGGCCATGATCCGTCTGGTAGCGGTTCTCGTCATCGCCTGTCCGTGTGCTCTCGGTCTTGCAACACCAACGGCCATTATGGCCGGCACGGGGAAAGGCGCTGAAAAAGGGGTTTTGTTTAAGAAAAGCGAAGCCCTCGAAACAGCCACAAAACTCAACACCATCGTACTTGATAAAACCGGAACCATCACCATGGGCAAACCCGCTGTGGTCGACATGATCCCCTTTGATTCAGATTTTGAAAACAACGATCAGCTTTTAAAACTTGCGGGTTCGGTGGAGAAAGGTTCCGAACATCCCCTGGGAAAGGCCATTGTTAATGAAGCAAAAAGACAGGGAATCGATCTTTGGGAGCCTGAAAACTTTAAGGCCTTGAGGGGTTTTGGGGTTGAAGCCAGGATCCAAGGGAAATGGGTAAAAATGGGTAAACCCAACTGGTTTCACTCAACCGGAATAGATATCGAACACGCCAAAACCAAAATCGATCGGCTCCAGGCCCAGGGCAAAACGGTGATGCTTCTCATAAGGGAAGATAAATTGTGCGGCCTTGTGGCAGTGTCGGACACTCTGAAACCGGAATCAAAAGCGGCGATCGAACAGCTCCATGCACAGCATCTCAAAGTGGTCATGCTGACCGGAGACAATCTTCAGACCGCCCAGGCCATTGCTTCGGAAGTCAACATCGATGAAATTTTCGCCGAAGTCCGTCCCGAAGAAAAATCATACAAGATCAAAGAGCTTCAGGAAAAAGGCCAAAAAATTGGGATGGTGGGAGATGGCATCAACGACGCCCCGGCCCTGGCCCAGGCAGACGTCGGGATGGCCATCGGAACCGGAACGGATGTGGCCATCGAAACCGGGGATGTTATCTTATCCAGTGGCAGCTTAACCGGCGTATCCAGGGCCATTCGAATCAGCCATGCCACCATGGCCACCATCAAGCAAAACCTGTTTTTTGCATTTATTTACAATATCGTTCTCATTCCCGTTGCCGCAGGGATTCTTGCACCGTTTGATATTGTTCCCATATTCCTAAGGCAGCTACATCCCATTCTTGCGGCACTGGCCATGGCGTTCAGCAGTATCTCCGTGGTCTCAAACAGTCTTCGATTGTATCACACAGATATCGAGTAATGCAAAATCCTTCATAAAGCACATAGCGTAAGTTTTCACGGAGTTTACTTCTCCGTTTTTTACTTAACTAGTGTCCATCCATGAATTCAAAATGAACACAATGGGTGTCCAATTCATAAATGAGCAATTTTTGTTCTGATCAAGGCCGCACAAGGGTTTTCGGTCCCCGCAAAGCGGGACAGGAAGGCGTACGTCTGTACGCCGCAGCCGGAAACCCGCGGAGAACGCCGAGCAGGACAAAAAGGGCCATTTATGGATGGACACTAACTAAATCCACTCATTATATGAGATCCATTAGCAATTTTACCAATGTATATTTATTTATTATTATTACTATTTTATATCCCTGTTATTATTTGAAACGCTCAGTTTAGGTTATAGTATGATACAGGCTTGTATAAAAAAAGGACCGGGAATTCATCCCGGTCCTTTTAAAATAAATAATGTATTTTTAACAACAGCAAGGATCGACATAGCAACCGCAGGGATCAACATAACAGCCACAAGGATCAACGACATGGCAGCAGCAAGGATCAACGACATAACAACAGGATTCAGAGACTTTTCGATCCGAACTTTCGGAATGTTCTGATTTTGTATTATCACTCATACAATCACCCCCTTTATTTCGGCAGGCAGCACTCCATCTTCGGTAAATCTTATGCGATGCCTTAGAGATGACGGGAACACAGGACGAAACATGGCATCAAAAACACACCTTTTTTAGAAGAATCGAGGCTATCTTAAAGTCAATAAGGTCTTGTTATCCGTTAAAGAAAACCGGTTCTAAAACCTCAACCTGCCATTTTACAAATTAAGGTCTTTTTTCAAAAGTTCAACCCTTATTTAAATATAATCAATTCTTAATGAGGAAAAGAGGGGGAACGACCCATGCTATGTTATGATTTTCCAAGGAATGTGAAAATCGACAAGTAGTTGTAGGGCCCGATGTCTGTGGTTAACACTTTACGAAAGTCATGGGAAAATAATATTGCATCAAGTTTTTCCGGCGAAATTCTGATCTGGATGGGGGGTCCCGGCGGCCCTTCAATTTTCTTAAATTCAATAATGGCCAAGGAACCATTCGGTTTTAAAACTCTTTTCAATTCTCCCAGTGTTTCTTGATCCGTATCATCCTGTATCAGATCATGTAGAACGGTAGCCATGAGACAAACATCAATACAGCTGCTTTCCATCGGGATGTGGATACTGATATCGGCAATATTGGCATGAATATTGTTGATTTGTTTGATTTTAACTTCTTTGAGCAAATTATCGATCCCTTCTTTCCACAGATCCACAGCGTATATTAGGCCCTCTTCTCCAATATACTCTGAAGCAGCTATGGAATATGCGCCGCTACCACACGCCAAATCCAGTAATGTGGTATTTTCCTTTAATCTTAGCTCAGAAAATAATTTCTTTGAATCAACGAGGTTAAAACTGCTTTTTCCGGCAGCGATGGGTTTTTCAGTCATTCAAACATCCTTTCCCGATGTCCAAAACACTTCCATTTGATATATTCCTACATCACGACCAACGAATATCGACAAGGGTTGAAATTATTTGTTTTGTCAGATCAAAACGTTAATTTCTTTCAATTCTTTCCTGAGATTTTGGATATAAATCAGATTATTATAGGCCATCATGATGAGTTTTACAGATACTAAAAATCCACCGATCTCCCAAAAGGGATCATGGGTGAACCCTTTTTTAAACAGCGCTGCTACAAATAGTACAAATGTAAAAATGACGACATTGACAGAACCTATATCATATATGGCTATCCTTCTATGTCAACCTTATACCCATCTTGACAATTTTCACAGTTATAAAACGAAATTTATAGAAGCTATCTCAAAATAAAGATTTTGGTTCAAGATCCCCCGCTAAAACCCAGCGGGATAAAAAGGCGGTGCCGAGTTTTAACCCGCAAGTGCCCCGCAGGAAATGCCCTTGGGGTGCATACTCAAGTATGTCGAGGACTTAAAACGAGGCTCCAATGCCGAGGTTGGGCCAAAAGATTATTTTGAGATAGCTTCTAGTTTTTTGGAAGGATCAGTAGAGCTGACAATATTTTTTACACACTGTTAAAGTTTACATCGACGCTCTTATGATTTTTACGTGAAATATTTTGAACATTTGATGACAAAAAAAACAACTGATTGAAAATATAAAAGAAATGTCTTTGCACATTCATTAATCATTTTTGGAATGCATTTTGCATTATTAATTTATAGTCGGGCTTCGATGAACTTGGCAATTGGGCTTAAAATTTAGCTCTTTGCAAGGTTCATGATGAACCCCCAAAAAGATACCACAGGGTGTACTTATGACAACATGGCAATTTTGAATTAACCTGTTGATATATTAGATCATGCAACATCTGTATTGCTAAAATATATTTTAAAAAAAATGCAAGCCGGGGGTTGCAATCTACAAGCAAGGAATTATTTTTAGTAAAGATAGAAATGAACGAATAAAACAAGTCGGATTGAAACGATACACATGTCTCAGGGCATTGTTTTTTCGAACATCTAATCCGGAAAAACTGGAAATAAAAAAGACAATTAAAACACTGCTGGCTGCTCCTGGACTAAAAATTGGGCATTCAGAAAAAACATATCGAAAAGGTTTAAGAACATGAAAAAATTATATATTTGCATACTGATACTATTGGTGACGATAGCTTGGCCAAAACATGGTCAAAAAGTTTATGCCTTTGAAAAAAATGCTCTGGAATACTTCGATCTGGGTTTGAAAACCTCGATGGCCTATAAAAAGACCACTTATTTCACCAAAGCGATAGAGTTGAACCCCAGGCTTGCGACTGCCTATGAAAAACGAGGATTGAATTATTATTTTCAGGAAAAATACCAAGAGGTGATTGAAGATTTTACCGACTATACCCGACTGGTCCCAAACAAAGCCGATGCCTACCAGATACTGGGGATGGCTCATCTCAAAATCAAAAACTATGAAAAGGCCATTGTCAACTTTGACAGGGCCATCGATCTGGAACCGGAAATAAAGGGGGTATTTGGTTACCGTGCGGAAGCTTTTCGCATGATTGGTCAACTGGACGAAGCCATCAATGATTCAAACAGAGCTCTTGCCATGGAAGGTGATCTGAGAATTTTGTCAGATATTTATAGAACCCGAGCCAAGGTTTACCTGGAATTGGATCAAGAAGTATTGGCCAACGCCGATCTCAAAAGGGCAGCGGAAATCGATCCCAGATACTTCTTTTACCGATATATATCAGGATATGCTGACCCTGAAGATATGCGAAGGGCGGGCTTGATCGGTATGATCGGAATGGCGTTTGTGTTTATCTTCGGCTTGAGATTAAAGCCCCCAAAAAAAGACGAATAATTCAATATAAACAGTCTGTTCTATCCGAGGAAAAACGAGCAGGCCAAAACCGCAAAGATTATGCCGGCTATATCTGCCGTTAATCCGGCAGCCAGCGAGTGGCGGACACGGCGAACCTGTACGGCCCCAAAATAAACAGCCAACACATAAAAGGTCGTTTCGGTGGACCCCTGCAGTGTTGAAACCAGATAGCCGGTGTAACTGTCGGGACCGATTAGCGGATCGTTGATGATGGAGGCCAGAATACCATATGCCCCTGATCCGGAAAGGGGCCGCATCAACGCCATGGGAAGGGCCTCGGCAGGCAGGCCGAAACGGCCGGTAATGCCGCTTAGCAAACCGACCATGAATTCCAACGCACCACTTGCCCGGAACATATCCACGGCCACAAGGATGGCCACCAGATAGGGAATGATCCGAAGAGCCACCTGGAATCCATCCTTGGCGCCTTCAACAAACACTTCATAGACGCGAACGCGACGCACCAGACCAAAAGCTAAAAACCCGACCATTAGCGCCGGAATGATCCAAGGCGATATGGTTCGTCCATAAACCACGGAAACAGGTATCAATGTTACAAGGGATGCAAGCGCCACGAGACTGACCCACAAAGGATATCCTTTGGCAGCGTCTTTGAGCGGCACGTCTTCCCCGTCATCTGAAGGCACCTGCGGCAAAGAAGCTTCGGCATCAACTTTGAGCGGCAATAGTCTCTGATACAGTTTGGCTGCAACAACGGCAACAGCGGTGGAACCGATGGTGGCAAACAATGTCGTGGGTAAAATCGCGGCCGGGTCTGACGAACCGGCGGCTGCACGAAGGGCGATCACCCCGCTGGGCAACAGGGTCACACTGGAGGTATTGATGGCCAGAAACAGGGCCATGGCATCGGTGGCTGTTCCACGCTGAGGGTTGAGCTTGTCAAGCTCCTGCATGGCCCGGATGCCAAAGGGCGTAGCGGCATTGCCAAGCCCCAACGCGTTGGCCGAAAGGTTTAGAATCATGGCACCCATAGCCGGATGATCCGCCGGTACATCAGGGAAAAGCTTGACCATCAGCGGACGAATCAGCCGCGCCAAAATGGTGAGCATGCCGCCGGCTTCAGCCACTTTCATCAACCCCAGAAACAGGGCCATCACGCCCACCAAGCCGATGGCCAGTTCCACTGCCCCGCCGGCCGATACGATCATCGCTTTGGAGAGAATCTCCATGGGCGACGACGCATCTTGCATCGAAACAAAGAAAATTTGCTGCCATCCGGCAAACAAGAACGCACTCAGAACAATCAGTACGAATATGACGTTCATGAACACCATTCCATAAAGTGTAGCAGGCCGGAAAACTTTATCTCAGCCTGCTACTTCAAAAAATTCTTAGCAATACTCGAATGCGAAACTTGAGTTCTATATCTAAAACAGAAAAGATTTTTTTATCGGGCATTCCTACTCAATTTAATCAAACCCCATGACAATAGTTTCAACCCTTCGGTTTTGCCGACGGCCGTCATCGGTGTCGTTGCCGGCAACCGGATCGGCTATTCCATACCACTGGGTGACGATCTGGCCGACACTCACATTGAATTTTTCGATCAGGTATGCTTCGATACTTTCAGCTCTTCGTCGTGCCAACCCAAGATTATACTCGGGAGAACCGGCATTGTCCGTGAAACCTGTCAGGACCACATATGTGCTGGGATTATTCTTTAAAAATTCCCCCAGTATAGTTAACTCGTCATTGTATTCGGAACGAACCTGAACACTGTCAAAATCAAACAGAATATTATCGATTTTAACATCAGCCAGTCGATAGGTTGTTGTAAGAAATTTTTCGATTCTGGTCTCAATGATAAAAAGCGCTCCGGCCAGATAGACGGGCTTTTCAAACACTTGATCAAATGGAACGACTCGCGAACACTCGTTTATAGAAGCAACCGCTTTCAGCACCTCTTTTTCTTGATCACCTTTGGCGGTGCTGATGACGTAAAAGCAAACATTATACTTATCAGCAAGTCCTTTTGCGATTTCCACCGGCTTTCTGGATCCAGGCATTTGACTATAAGAACCATCGGTGAATAAGAACACCACGGTTCGTCCGGAAAGTCCCGACAGTACGCCATCCAATTTAAGAAGTCCCTGCTGAATTAAGGTTGCTCCAGACGCCTTTGCCGGCAGTTGGTCAATGGCAGCAGCAAATTTATCCCGGTCATATTTCTGCATCATGTAAATGGGTTTAAAGGGTGTAAACAAGTATAACCCTGCATTGTATTCCAGATCCGGAAGTATCTCATTTCTATCTTTTAATAGTTTTTTGGCAGCACCTAACGTTGTCAGTCCGGTATCTTGAAATGGTTCTTTCATGGAACTTGAACTATCGAACAATACAATGAAATTGTCCGCCGTTTTAATAATTTCTTCTGTTATAATGACAGCGGGCACATTTTCTTTTTCCACAACAGCTTCAGCAGCAAAAGAAACACCAACCATCATACTTAAAAAAAACACCGTCATTACAACTGACTTCCATTTATGATTTTTTCTCATAATTCCACCTCCTGTTTTGTTTAAAGTTAATCTTTCCTATAAACTACGATCTTTCTATAGTACTGCTTAAGTACTTGCCCACCAGCATGGCAACCAGAATCGTCAAATAAAGCTGGCCGGCGATAGCAATAACAATGGTTAAGGATTTGGCAAAAGCGGAAACCGGCGTAATATCGCCATATCCTAAAGTGGTCAGCGTAACAAAACTAAAATATAGATAATCATGAAACCCTGCGGCAGCATCACCTGCAAAGTTGATGGCTTCGGTATTTATGTGGAAAAAAAAATTTTGCATGATTTCCGTCATAGCCAGGAGCACCGCCCCCAATATGCCGATCAGCAGATAACCGTTAATGGAATTGATGATAATGGTCAACGTCACCTGTTTGCTTCTGGCGATATGCCGGATCATGAACACGGCAATAAACATGTTAAAGCAGAAAAATGATAGGAAAGAGAACAGTTTTAATAGGTCGGAGATGAAGACATAATGAAGCCAGGTCAGTATTATGGTAATGGCTCCGGAAACGATTAATATATTACGGGTTCTTTTATGAAAATCGAGTGAATACGTACCACACAGAATAATGGCCGTGAAAATGATATCTCTCATGAGTAATCGCTGCTTTGATAAAATGGGATAGAAAAAAATAGTGAGGAGTAAGCAAATCAGGAGAATGATATTATTTCTGGTTAATTGTTTTTGTATCATAACACCATGGTTTGGACGAGCAGGGAAAGAGAGCAAAGCTCCTAACCCGGATAAACCGGAAATAGCAAATCACAAGCATCAAATTTCAAATAAATTTCAAACTACAAGCTCCAAATTTCAAACACTAAAGAACGAAACGTTTTAATTTCCTCAGTATTGATGAAAATATTTTTTTCAATTCGTTTGCCTTTCTTCAAGATCATCTACTGGTTTGTCTTTGGGATTTTGGTCATTGGTATTTGCTTGTTATTTGAGATTTGTTATTTGGAATTTCCACTATCTCAATTCCTCCATTAATGGATACGAAAAAATTTTGCCACAAAATACAAAAAACTAACAATTAAGATACTAAGGTTGTTTCTTTTGTGCTTCCGGCTGATTTTGTGTCTGTTCCATTTCTGCTTTTGTAAGCCACCCCCCGCCAAGGGCTTTATATAATCTTACATAGGCATTATAGAATTGCTGTTTTAATTGGGAAAGCTCCAATCCGACCTCAAACAGTGTTCGTTCCGTCTCCAAAACTTCAAGATAACTGGTTACGCCTTTGTCATATCTCATTTTTGACAGGGCGGCAGCATTTTTGGCTGCCTTGAATTTTCTCTCCACGGTAGAAATCTGCTTTTTGTAGGTTTGAATGTCATTCAACGCGTCCGCAACGTCTCGAAAAGCAAACAACACCCTGTTTTCGTATCGGTACAATGCCTGCTTGGTCCTTTCTTTTTCAATTTCAACCCGCTGGAGATTTTTTTTAAAATCAAAAAGAGGCCCGAATAGGCCACCCCCCACCGACCAAATGTCTCCATCCGTGGAGATGGATGACAATTCGGCGCTGGCTACCCCGAAAAGACCTGTCAGGGTAATGGATGGAAACCTCAGCGCTTGGGCAACACCAATCTTTGCTGTTTGCGCTTGGAGCAAGTACATCGCTTCAGCAATATCAGGCCTTCGTTCGAGAATACTCGAAGGTATTCCGCTGGGTATATCCGGTGGGACAGCTTGTTGGTTCAGATCATCCCCTGTTTTGATTTCTCCAGGGAATTTACCCATCAAAATACTCAGCACGTTTTCGGTATTGGCAATTAATCGCTGGTATAACGGAATGGCCCCGGCGGCAATTTCTTTTTGAATTTGTGCCTGGTTCAAGTCAATTTCAGGAATAATGCCTTTGTCAAAACGCTTTTGAATAATATCAAGACTGTAAAGCCTTGACTCAAGCGTCTGTTTGGATATGTTCAATCTCTGATGATAATCCAACAACAAGAAATAGGTGCTGACAACTTCGGAAATCAAACTGATTTGAACGGTTCTCAGTGAATACTCAGAAGCCATCAATTCTGATGTCGCGGCTTCGGTGGATCTGCGGTATTTGCCCCAGAAATCAATCTCCCAGCTCAATACCGGAGCGATATAGGCAGATTTATCTGTGGTTGACGATCGTGATACACCGGTAAAGTTCCCTACCCTTGCGCCACCCTCTAAATCCAATCGAGGGTATTGATCCGCCTTGGTAAATCCAAGAGCCGCACGGGCTTCTTCGATACGGCTGGCAGCAATCATTGCATCTTTATTATCCGTCAAGGCCGTAGCAACCAATGAATATAGAACAGGATCATCAAACAATTCCCACCATTTCAAGTTGACCACTTCTTTGGATTCTGAATCGGAAAATCTAAAAGTATTCGGCGTTTCGACAACAGGTTTTTTGAAATCAGGACCCATTGCACAACCTGTAAAAGATACAATCATCATCAGTGTAACGATTCGAGCCAATTTTTTCATTTCAATATCCATCATGATTCTTTTGCATCAGGTCCCAATTGAAGATCTCGTTTCTGCTCATATTTGGCAATTTTGCCGATGAAAACAAACAGCATGGGATAAAAGAAAACCCCAAACAGTGTCGCGATAGACATTCCGCCTATCAATGCCATGCCCATAACGACTCTTGCCTCAGCGCCGGCACCGGAAGCAACAACCAACGGCAAAACACCCAAAATAAAAGAAAACGCCGTCATCAATATGGGTCTGAATCGCAGCTCCGCGGCTTTTACGGCCGCATCGAACAAAGAAAGGCCTTTGTCAAATTCCAGCTTGGCAAACTCAACGATCAGTATGGCATTTTTTGCCGCCATGGCGATGAGCATCACCAGTGCAATCTGGGCAAAAACATTGAGTTCATAGCTTTGGCTGAAATGCCGGGATATAAATAATGCCATGAATGCACCAAAAATTGCAAAGGGTGTTCCCAGCAGGATACTAAAGGGCAAGGACCAGCTTTCATATTGGGCGGCGAGAATGAGAAAAACGAAGAGCAATGAAAACGCGAAAACAATGGAACCCGTTCCGGAAGCCTTCTTTTCCTGAAACGACATATTGCTCCACTCAAAGCCCATGTCCGCAGGAAGAATCTCCCCGGCTACATCTTCAAGGGCATCCAATGCCTGGGCCGAAGTATATCCGGGTGCCGGCCCCCCACTGAGCTCTATGGCTCTGTACAAATTAAATCGATTGGTATAATCCGGCCCGACAATTTCTTTGATATCGACAAATGCCGCTAAAGGAACACTTTTGTTTTCTTTATTTTTAACGAAAAAAAGGTTGATCTGGTCTTCATTTTGTCTGTACTTGGGTTCCGCCTGAATATAGGCTCTGTAAAGCCTTCCGAATCTGTTGAAATCATTTACATAGGAACCGCCCAGAAAGGCGCCGACAGTGGTATATATATCATTTAGAGAAATACCCGCTTTCAGGACTTTGTCCCTATCGATTTCCATGTATCGCTGGGGAACGGTTGCTCTAAACGTTGTAAATATAGAAGCGATTTCAGGTCGTTTCATGGCAGCCTGAACAAAGTTTACCGTCTGTTTGGCCAGATAATCCGGTGTATTCCCCCCTTTGTCCTGAATCATCAGGGTAAATCCGGAACCACTCCCCAATCCGGGAATGGCCGGCGGTCCAAAGGCAAACACCTGCGCTTCATTAATGGCCAAATGAAAATCAACGTTTAATCGTCTAACGATCTCCTTCGCGGTTTTCTCCCGTTCACCCCAATCCTTAAGGGAAACAAAAATAAAGCCGGCATTGGATGACATGCTGTTTGAAAGCAGACTGAATCCCGTGGCAGTGGTAATATATTCCACTTCATCGTATTTTTTTATAATTTTTTCGACTTTTTTGGCAACCGCGTCGGATCGTTGCAGGGATGCGGCATCCGGCAATTGTATGTTTACCAAAAGATACCCCATGTCTTCTTCGGGCATAAACCCGCCTGGAACCTTTTTCCCTATAAAACCCGTGCCAATGGTCACGACGAGGATAAATATCAATCCTCTAACTATTTTGCCGGTCACAATACGGGTAAACCCCATATATGCCCCGGTGGACCTGTCAAAGGCTTTGTTAAAAAGACGAAAGAACATGCCCAAAGGACCGCCGTACGGTTTCTGCTTCCGAAGCAGCAAAGAGCACAGGGCGGGACTTAAGGTTAAAGCATTAATAGATGAGAAAACCACCGAAACGGCAACCGTAATGGCAAACTGTTGATATAATCTTCCCGTTATTCCTCCCATGACGGCCACAGGGATAAACACGGCCACTAAAACCAGTGTGGTGGCAATGACCGGCGCAGTGACTTCATTCATGGCATGTACGGTTGCCTCTTGTGGATTCATACCGTTTTCAATATTGACCTGGACGGCTTCCACCACCACAATGGCATCGTCAACAACAATACCGATGGCCAGGACCAGGCCCAGAAGCGAGAGGACATTGACCGTAAAACCGATCAATGGAAATACAATAAACGCACCGACCAGAGAAACGGGTATGGCGATGGTGGGAATCAGTGCCGCCCGCCAGTCCTGAATAAAAATGAACACCACCAGAATAACCAGCGCCAGGGCGATAAACAAAGTTTCGATGATTTCATCAATACCTGCCGTGATGGCCAACGTGGTATCCAGAGATACATCATATCGGATGCTCTCCGGAAAAGATTTGGATAGTTCCTCCATCGTCTTTCTGATTTCTTGGGCCAGTTCCACAGCGTTGGAACCGGGCGCCTGATACAGGGCGATCATGGAGCATTCTTTTTCATTTAATCGGGTAAATGCATTGTAAGTTTCAACGCCCAGCTCGACACGGGCGATGTCTTTGATCTTTACCTGAGACCCCCCCTCGGTGGTTCTGATGACAATTTCACTGAATTCTTTTTCAGATTGCAGGCGATCCGGCAATCTGACGGTGTAGGTAAATTCCGTCCCCGGGGGGGCGGGCTCTGCACCAAATTTACCTCCCGGCACAATGACACTTTGCTCCCGGATGGCATTCACGATCTCGGGCACTGTGATACCCAAATGGGCCAATCGGTCGGGCGCTATCCATATGCGCATGGAATAATCACTGGCACCGATTACGTTCACGCGACCGATACCTTTTATACGGGCCAAAATATCTTTAATGTTGATCAATGAATAGTTTCCAAGAAAATTCTGGTCATATCTGCCGTCTTCTGATGTGAGCGTTACCAGCATCAATATATTCGGAAGGGATTTTTCTGTTGTAACCCCTAATCTTTTGACCTCTTCAGGGAGCTTGGCTGTTGCAGCAGCGACCCTGTTTTGGGTAAAAACAGTGTTCATGTCCGGGTCGGTGCCGATCTCAAACGACACCTGAATGGTCATGGTGCCGTCATTTGCGTTGATAGATTTCATGTAGATCATATTGTCCACACCATTGATCTGCTGCTCCAAGGGTGTGGCCACCGACTCTTCCACACTGACGGCATTTGCTCCGGTATAGGTAGCCCGAACTTCCACCACCGGCGGTGTGATATTGGGATATTGCTCCGTGGGAAGACCTTTCAGAGATACGACACCCACGATTACCATAAAAATGGCGATGACCATGGCCACAATAGGCCGTCTTACAAAAAAATTATCCATATCTGATTACGTGCTCTCTTGGTCTGTTGATTCGATTTTTTTTATTGTGGGATTCACGACTGCCCCGTCTTTCACTCTCTGCAAACCTTCGTACACGACGTGTTCACCCGGTTTTAACCCTTCGGTGATCAGCCAGAATTGTTTGATCTTCGGGCCTACTTTTACGTTTCTTGTCTGAATCTTATCACCATCGCCAACGACATAGACACTGTATAGCCCCTGCAGTTCCACAACACATCTTTGCGGAATCAGAATGCCGTCTTTAACAACTTTAACCAGCGCCTTTACCTTGGCAAACTGTCCGGGACGTAACAATTCCTGGGGGTTGGGAAACGAGGATTGAACCAGTATGGCGCCGGTGGTGGGATCCACGTCTCTGTCAACAAAATCAACTTTTCCTTTGTGATCGTACAGAGATCCGTCTGCCAGAATCAGTTCCAGGTTTTCTTTTCGGGCATTCTGAACAGCCGGTTCGACCTTCGATAATAAATGCCGGGCCACCTGCAAATATTGTGTTTCCGTAATGAAGAATTCCACAAGAACGGTGTCGATACGGGAAACCGTATTTAAAATAACCGGATTGGGACTTAGACCGACGAAATCCCCTACTTTGGCTTTGGTTTTTCCGATAATTCCGAAAATGGGCGAATAGATCTTGGTATAACCGAGTTGGATGTTGCTGGCCCTGAGATTTGCTTTGGCAGCTTTCACCGATTCGATGGAAGCATCATGTTGGGCTACGGCGGAATCCAAATCACTCTGGCTAACCGCGTTCTCCTTTGCAAGCGGCTCGATCCTGTCCAAATCACTTTTGGCTTTTGCCCGCCTTGTGTTTGCTTCTGCAACCCGGCTCATTTTTGCGGCAACATCGGCCTCAAACGGCTGACTTTCCAAGGTATAGAGAAGAGCGCCTTTTTCGACCCGCGATCCTTCCTCAAAATGAATACCTTCCAGAAAACCTTCCACCCTTGCCCGTATGGCAATATCTTTGAAACCGTATATCTGCCCAACAAATTCCTGATAGATGGGAACATCTTTTGCTTGTGTAACCACAACGGTGACCTGGGGCGGAGGTGCTTGTGCTTGTTGTTCCTCTTTTTGACTGCACGAAAAAAATAACAAAAGTAAAATGCATGGCAAAATTAGCTTTATCGTTTTCATTTTTTTCTCTTTACCATTCTAAACAAAAGTTGAGTGTTATGGGAGATTCATTCTGCGCCCACAACAACAATGCTACAAAATATACCCTCTATATCAATGTTGACAAAATCATACGTTGCGGATGACACAACCTTGATCAAGTAAAGAATCCCCCGCAATGCGGGACAGGCTTGGCCCATTGAAAATCCCGCTACGCGGGGAAGGACCAGGCTTTGGCTTGTTCCTGAAAGGGGCTGTTTTAATCCGTACAAGTTAAAAATGTCTAAAGTGATCTAAAGTGCCTATTTATCCCGTATTAAGCGGGGAAGTTATGGTGTCGCTTCGCTCCAATGTTTTTATATAATTGACAGAATTCCTTAACTTTAGCTCACTTTAAACTTTAGTTCACTTCAAACTCTTTCAGCGATTCTTCAGGCAGAGCCAAAGAACTCTGACCACGCCCATCTTAGATCCCGCATTGCGGGGGAGGACGTGGTTTTCTAAGCCGAAATAAATTCTTTTAGATTGAGTGATCGTCACATAGAATTCTCTTTTTTAAAAACGAATAAAACGAAAATTTCTGATTATGTATGGAACTTAGGCAGAACAAAAATATGTGGATTCATCTGGTTTTTGGGTGATAATACTGTATATTAATGCCATACGTAATCCAGGATGTCAACTTCCACTCATATAGATCAAAACGATTAACTCTATCGGCTTTTTATGCAATTATAGCGCCAATCAAAGTAGACTTCTTTTTAGATACACAAAAAGAACTGATTTTTCGATGGACTCCACCAGTTTGACAATTGGAATGCAAATTATACAACTACTATCATTCTGGTTTTTTGAAACAGTATTGTATCATAAAATGTATCATAAAATTCCGCCATGATGCATTTCCTTACAGATGAAATTTCTGCCAAAATATAACCCATTGAAATATAATTATAATTTTTCTGTATAAATATTTGATGCAACTGGCATAAATTTTGTTATTAATATATCGGTAGGATAATTGATGAATCTCAAAAATACTTTTTAAAATGTTCAAATGGTTCTTTAAGAAGCAATTAATTTATACTTTGAAATTGAAAGGAAAATTATCATGGGAAACGAAGTTCATGTATGTAACGGTTGCGGAAAAGTCGCTGGAGAAACCGGTCACCTGTGTGATCCTGTGAAACTAAAAGAAGCTTATGTATGTGACCACTGTGGTCAGGCAAACGAAGACCCCAGGCATATATGCAAGCCCAAATTGCAGCACATCAATTTCGTTTGCATATCCTGCGGTCGTGTGGCAGAGTTGCCTAAACAGTTATGTAATCCAAGAGATATTGTGCTCATGGAAATGGATGAACCGCCAACAAAAATCATTTAAAATACGGTAAGAGTTTACCTTTTTAACAATTGATCGCTTCAGGTATGATTAAAATTTTTTCTGAAAGAACTCGTGGATAAAAGTTCGTAATGAAAAAACCGGTCCTGTCTTTTAATAACGATGAGTGTTTTGATAAAATATGTTCGCAAGACGTCGAATCGATTATGGTTTTTTCATAACGATCTCTAATCCACTCAAACAGCTTCCAGCAAAAATTTTAATCATACCTGAAGCTCCTTTAACATAGATTTTCTTCAAAAACCTAAACAATTACAAAAAACGGAACATTCAATTTATGCCTGAACTTGGCAGTAACACCTGTCTTTGTTTAGAATTTTCGCTGATGGAATACAGGACAGCGCTGGATCTACAGCGAAATATTGTCCTTGCCCGACAAACCGGTGCTATCGAAAATGATGTAGTTTTAATTTTAGAACATCCTCCTGTTTTTACACTGGGTCGAAGGGCTGGTATAGAAAACCTGAAGGCTTCAAGAGCTTTTCTGGAAAGAAAAAAGATTCCGGTCATACCTGTTGAACGGGGGGGCGATATTACGTTCCACGGTCCGGGCCAATTGGTCGTTTATCCCATCATCGATCTGACCAAAGCCGGCCTGACGGTGATGGATTACGTAGCGAATCTTGAAGAAATCATGCTTCGAACGGCTTCAGATCGGGGCATACCCGCAAAGAGGAATCCCGTCAACAGGGGAATCTGGGTTGCAGGCAAAAAACTCGGCAGCGTCGGTATTTCTATCAAACGGGGCGTCTCCTTTCACGGTTTTGCACTGAACGTCAACCTGTCGCTGAAACCGTTTAAATGGATCAATCCATGTGGACTAACCGATGTTGGGGTCACATCCATGGAAAAAGAATTATCGCAAAAAATATCCATGAGTCAAGTTCGAGAGGTCGTAACGCATCATTTTGAATCCGTTTTCGGGTTCGACCTTGTCAGGATTGATGATAACAAGCTGAATCATCTTGTAAATTGCTGTGACGCTGAAAATGTTTTTATGAAACGATCGAGGTCATTATGACATCGAATCGAGCGGCCGAAGAACAAAAGGTAAAACCCCCCTCCTGGCTCAAGCAGAGGTTGCCGGCTGGATTCATCTGTGAAGAGGTCAGCACCCTGATAAACAACGCAAAAGTTCATACCGTTTGTCAGGAAGCACAATGTCCCAACATATGGGAATGCTTTTCCCGTAAGACCGCAACTTTTATGGTTATGGGTGATCACTGTACGCGCAACTGTCGGTTTTGCGCTGTTGCCCACGGCCCAAACCGTTTCCCGGACCCGGAGGAACCGCTCAGGATTGCCGGAGTGGTTGAGAATTTGAATCTGGACTACGTTGTCATCACTTCGGTTACCCGAGATGATCTTACCGACGGTGGCGCCTCCTTTTTTGCCCGGACAGTTAAAGAAATCCGTCGAAAGGTTCCACACGCACTTATCGAGCTGTTAATTCCCGACTTTCAGGGAAATTACGATGCTTTGAGAAGTATTACCGAGGTTCGACCGGATGTGTTAAATCATAACATAGAGACGGTTCCCCGCCTTTATACCCTCGTCCGGCCGGAAGCAATCTATCAGCGTTCCCTTGATCTTTTAAGGCAGGTTGTCGTTTTTGATTCAACTATCATTACAAAATCCGGCCTGATGCTCGGCCTTGGAGAGCAACCCGAGGAGATCCTCAATGCGCTAAAGGACCTTCTCGATGCAGGTTGTCAATTGGTGACCATGGGCCAGTATCTGCAACCCACCAAAGCCCATCTTCCCGTTGAACGCTATATTCCGCCGAAAGAATTTGACAACTGGCGCAACATTGCTCTTGAAATGGGATTTGTCGAAGTGGCCAGCGGACCGTTTGTCCGGAGTTCCTACCACGCCAAGAACCTCTACCAGGCTATTACCTGAATCTTGCATGAAAATTGATGAAAATCTTTATTTGAATAGGGTTTAAACAACATCATAGCATCATACATTTTACTCAAATGGTAAATCGGATGATGTTCTTTTTTTTCATCAATTTTCATGAAAGATTAAGGTATTAAAGTATTTACGCATTCTTCTTCAGGTCAAAGAAACAAAACCCTATCGACTTTTTAGTCTTTCCAAGCAACCCGGGCTCTAACTGGATCCCGTCTTGACAACGTTCCGGTCATCCTTACTTTTACTTAAATACTTACGTTTCACACCCTTTATTTTCAGCTAATCCAGTAAAGGGAAGCAGGCCGGAAAAATTTTTAAAGTAATATTTTTTTCTCAAAAAATTTATTTCGGCCCGCTGTGTCAAAAACTTTTTAACCATATTCGGATACGAAATTAGCGTAAATAACTATTACAGGAGGTAACGTATTATGACACTTGAACATGTAGATCTTAACATCGATTTGGATGGTGAAGGATATCTGCGCAACTTTGAAGACTGGAACGAGAATATCGCCTGTGCGTTGGCCGACAAAGAAGGGGTTTCCCAGGAATGTCCTTTGACCCAGGAAAGAATGGAGATTCTTAAATTCATGAGGGACTATTACAAAAAATTCGAGGCATTCCCCATACTCCGTGCCGTGTGCAAGAATGTCAAGCAAACAAAAGATTGCCATTATCAGCAATTCCCTGACCCGATTGTCGCATGGAGAATCGCTGGACTGCCAAAGCCCACTTCCGAGGTGCTTGCAAAAATCAAGCACGATGTTTGATTGTGGACTGATTTGCCTTTGAGATATTTTTTACAATTGATAGGCCCGATTCGTTCGGGCCTTCTTTTTGAACTTCTCGTCTCTTATTTTTTTTAAATTCTGCCGACAGCCCCCCTTGTTATTATGACTATATAAAAAACCACCTAATTATTAAGTAACATATTACATAACCCTCACGATTGTCGTTATAAAATCATCATTGTTGTCATTAGCAAAATTTTTCTATCTATATGATCTTACTACACCTTATCTATTAAATGCATTAAACATATTGCTTTTGCACGATATTTGCATATATTAGGGGTCAAATTCTTTATATTACGATAACAATAAGTTATGATCCTGAAATATTGAAAGTTGTTATCATGAGCAGAAAAATATCACTCGATAATGACGGTAGGCGCTCAGGGACTGATCGCCGAAGATTTTCTTATGCTTTACACATTCCTGAGTGCAGATCCAGTATTGATCGTAGAAAGGGTTTAGATAGACGCATTCAACAGAGAGAACAAATAAAACATATCAAAGAGAAGGAGCAGCAGGATCAAGCTGTTTGAAGAAGCTCTCCGCCCTTGGGGCTACAGCCTTATTTTTGACGACGTCAAAAAAGCGCAACAGACCGTGAAAATTTTTTCTTGTCCGCCTCACCGCCCC
>Ga0209957_1000072_pt1 | contig 22110 bp, 19 predicted proteins | sample SalPonF2_A_D2_MG_FD_185724 | JGI IMG/M metagenome (GOLD analysis project Ga0209957, IMG submission 185724) | Salt pond soil microbial communities from South San Francisco under conditions of wetland restoration - Salt Pond MetaG SF2_A_D2_MG... ... | reverse complement strand
GGCCAAGCGGACCCGCTCCTCGAGCACATGCCGATGTGTGTCGGCGTCTTTTTCGATGGCAGCTTCATCGGGATCGATGCTCGCGAGCAACTGCGCCACCAGCGCGGAAAACGGACCGTTTGCGGGCACCCGGTAAAAAACGCTGTGGCGTTCCCGGAAACGCTCCAGCAACCTCGCATCGCACAGGATTTTCAGATGCCGCGATACCCGCGGCTGGCTCTGACCGAGAATGCGCGTGATCTCGCCAACTGTCAGCTCTCCGCCCTGGCACAACAACAACATGCGCAACCGGCTGGGTTCGCCGGCGGCCTTAAGCGCTAGAATCAGGTCCGAGGAGTTCATAACCGGATAGAATATCCATAAATAAAGATGTCTTTATATTCAAGATGAGCGGTGATATCAAGGGATTCGTCAAGTCGAAATGGGGATCAGTGCAGGGTCCGCGTACCCAGGCCTGGCTCTTTGTGAAGAAACAGCCTTTCCACGTCAATGGGATCGAACGAGTAAGGCTTATTGCAGAATTCGCAGCACACCTCGACGCTGCCCTTTTCCGCAATGATGCCGGCGACCTCCTCGCGGCCCAGCATCTTGAGCACGGTCTCGACCCTGTCACGGGTGCAACTGCAACGGAATGAAACGGGTGATCCGGAGAACAGCCGCACGTCTTCCTCGCAAAACAGCCGCCGCAACAGGGTTTCGTCTTCCAGGTTCAGCAGTTCCCGGTCGGTGAGAGTCTCAGCCAGCATGCTGACACGCGGCCAGCCATCGGCATCGCCCTCTTCGCCCCCGTGTTCCGCCGGCAGTTTCTGCAGCATCATGCCGACCGCGCGCTGGTCGTCGGCGGTCAGCCATAACCGGGTGGGCATCTGCTCGGACTGCGCAAAATAAGCCTGCAGGCACTCGGCAATGCCGGCGCCATCGAGCGGCACGATGCCCTGGTAACGGCGCTCGTCGGACATCTCGATCGTGACCGACAAACGTCCGCCGCCGGTCATCTGCGCAAGGCTGCCCTCCGGAACGTCCTCGCGCCAGCGCGCCAGCCCGCGCAACGCCAGTTCACTGCTGCACTGAACCAGCAGCAAATTGAGCGGGCCCGCACCCTGCATTTGCAGGGTCAGCCGACCGTCGAATTTCAGCGTGGCCGCCAGCATCGCGGTGGCGGCCATTGCCTCGCCGAGCACTGCCCTGACCGCAGGAGGATAGTCGTGGCGCTCGAGCACGGCGCGCCACGACGCATCGAGGTGCACCAGCTTGCCGCGCACCGGGAACTTCTCGAAAAGAAAGCGGTGCAAAGTATCTCGATCTTTCATGACTCGTCTTGTTACCAGGTGCCGGCGTGTCGCGGTTCAAGCATCGTCGCGGATGCGCGCCGCTGCAATCTGATCTAGCCCGCCAGCTTCCTTCGCAGCAATTCGTTGACCTGGGCCGGATTGGCCTTGCCCGATGTGGCCTTCATGACCTGGCCGACGAAGAAACCGAACAGCTTGTCCTTGCCGTCACGAAACTGCCCGAGCTGATCCGGAAACCTGGTCATCACCTCGTCAATAATCTGTTCGATTGCCGAAGAGTCGGTAATCTGGGTCAATCCGCGCGCCGCGATGATGTCATCCGCGGCACCCTCGCCCTCCCACATTGCCTCGAACACTTCCTTCGCGATCTTGCCCGAGATAGTGTTATCGGCAATCCGGCGCAGCAAATCGGCCAATGCCGCCGAACTGACCCGACTGGCGCCGATATCCAGCCCCGCCTTGTTCAGTGCGCCCGACAACTCGCCCATGACCCAGTTGGCCGCAAGCTTGGGATCGCCGCCGGAACTCGCGACGACACGTTCGAAATAGTCGGCGAGTTCGCGACTCGTGGTCAACACATCCGCGTCGTACTCCGACAATCCGTACTCGGCGCAAAACCGCTGCCGCTTGGCTGCCGGCAATTCCGGCAACCCGATTGCAATCTGCTCCAGAAACGCGTCATCGAGCACGACAGGCAGGAGATCCGGGTCGGGAAAATAGCGATAGTCGTTCGCCTCTTCCTTGCTCCGCATCGGCCGCGTCTCATCCTTGTTGGGATCATACAAGCGCGTTTCCTGTCTAACGCTGCCACCCGACTCGATGATGTCGATCTGGCGTTCCACCTCGAAATTGATCGCTTTTTCGATAAAGCGGAATGAATTGAGGTTCTTGAGCTCGGCCCGGGTGCCAAAGGCGTGCTCGCCCTTCGGCCGGACCGAGACATTGGCATCGCAGCGAAACGAACCCTCCTGCATATTGCCATCGCAAATTTCGAGATAACGCACGAGCTGATGAATGGTCTTCATGTATGCGACCGCCTCGCGGGCCGAGCGCATGTCCGGCTCCGAAACAATCTCGACGAGAGGGGTTCCTGCACGATTGAGGTCGATACCGCTCATGCCGTGGAAATCCTCATGCAGACTCTTGCCCGCATCCTCTTCAAGATGCGCCCGGGTAATCCCCACGCGCTTGCGGCTACCATCTTCAAGGACAATTTCAACCTCCCCGCCCTCGACAATCGGCAATTCGTACTGGCTGATCTGGTACCCCTTGGGCAGGTCGGGATAAAAGTAGTTTTTGCGCGCAAATACCGAACGGCGCGAGATTGTCGCGCCCACCGCGAGGCCGAATTTGACGGCCTTGCGAACCGTCTCGACATTCAACACCGGCAGCACGCCCGGGTAGCCGAGATCCACGAGACAGGCCTGGGTGTTCGGTTCCGCGCCATAAGCAGTTGCGGCGGCTGAAAATATCTTACTGCTGGTGTTGAGCTGGGCATGTATTTCCAGCCCGATGACCGTCTCCCACTCCATTTCCTTGCTCTCTGCTAAAGGTTTGATTGCGCCGGATCAGCCGAAGTCGGCCGCGGGAAGCTGCCGATGCCAGTCAGTTTCTTTCTGATAGGCATGCGCGGTCTGCAACAGCCGCGACTCGGCAAATGCCGGTCCCATCAGCTGCAGCCCCACCGGCAGTCCGTCGACCAGGCCACAGGGAATTGACATGCCCGGCAACCCGGCCAGATTTACCCCGATCGTGTAGATATCGTTCAGATACATCGTGATCGGATCCGCCGTTTTGGCTCCGATTTCGAAGGCCGGGGTTGGCGTAGTCGGCCCCATCAACACGTCGACCTTCTCGAAAGCCGCCTTAAAATCGGCGCTGATCAATTGCCGGGCCTGCTGAGCCTTCAGGTAATATGCATCGTAGTAGCCGGCCGACAGCGCGTAAGTCCCGGTCATGATCCGGCGCTTGACTTCGTCGCCAAATCCCTCGCCCCGCGATCGCGAGTACATGTCAAACAGGTCTCCGGACTGTTCGCTGCGGTAACCGAATCGAACACCGTCGAAACGGGAGAGGTTTGACGAACATTCCGCCGGCGCCACTACGTAGTAAGTCGGTACCGACAAGGCGAGATTCGGCAGACTGACCTCGACAATCTCACAGCCGAGGTGGCGGTAAACGTCGAGCGCCTGCTCGATCCTCACCCGGTTCTCGCCAGCCAGGCCTTCATCGAAAAACTCGATCGGGATACCTACACGCAATCCCGCAATCGAGTCGTTGAGGTGCAGGCTGTAGTCCGGCACCTCGCGATCGACGCTGGTTGAGTCTTTCTCGTCGAATCCGGCCATTGCGCCGAGCAAAAGCGCCGCGTCTTCCGCACTCGCGGTGAGCGTGCCGGCCTGATCGAGACTCGAGGCAAACGCAATCATGCCGAATCGCGATACCCGGCCGTAGGTCGGCTTCAGTCCGGTGATGCCGGTCAGTGCCGCGGGCTGCCGGATCGAACCGCCGGTATCGGTGCCGGTGGCGCCCGGCGCCAGTCGCGCGGCAACCGCAGCCGCGGAGCCACCCGAAGACCCGCCCGGCACGCGCGCGGTGTCCCACGGATTGCGAACCGGACCGTAGAAGCTCGTTTCGTTCGACGAACCCATCGCGAATTCGTCCATGTTCGTCTTGCCGAGCATGACCACGCCCGCAGCTTTCAACCGCGCAACCACCGTTGCATCGTAGGGCGATACGAAGTTGTCCAGCATGCGCGAGCCGCAACTGGTACGAACTCCGCTGGTGCAAAAGATATCCTTGTGGGCAATCGGGATACCGGTCAGCGGCCCGGCCTCGCCGGCGGCGATCCGTCGATCGGCGGCAGCCGCCGCAGCCATGGCTTCGTCCGCCGTCACGGTCACGAAGCTGTTCAGCGCCGGATCCAGCCTGCCGATCCGCTCGAGATAATGCCCCGTCAACGCCTCGCTACTGAATTCGCGCGCCTGCAGCGCGGCGGAGAGCTCGGCCAGTGTCTTGGTATGCATGGGTGTATGGGATCCCTTGAATTCTGCGTGACCAGGCAACGTCCGCCGCTATTTTCGCGGCGGGAACCGTACGTGGCCGCTTGGAAATTACTCGATGACCTTCGGCACCAGGTACAGGCCTGCTTCTACGGCCGGTGCATTGGCCTGATAAAGATCGCGCTGATCCTGCTCGGTGACTGCGTCGGCTCGCAGACGCTGGACCATATCGAGCGGATGCGCCATCGGCTCGACTCCAGTCGTATCCACCGCCTGCAGTTGATCCACGAATTCGATAATTCGCGACAGATTATCGATCACATTTGGCAACTCATCATCGCCAAGCTGCAGCCTCGCGAGATGGGCGATATTTTCCACCTCGGCTTTGCTTAATGACATCGATCGGCCTCCACGGCTGCTCGGCAAAACGGCAATGATAGCGCTTGCTTGCCGCAAGTCCCACCCGTTGTTACAGTACCGCGTTATTTTTGCCAAACCACCCCCCGGGCCACGACACCCCTATGTTCAAAAACCTGTTGGGCTACTTCTCCAACGATCTGTCCATCGATCTCGGGACAGCCAATACGCTGATTTACGTTCGCGGCCGGGGTATCGTCCTGGACGAACCGTCAGTCGTGGCCATTCGCGAACAACCGGGCCGCGGCGGTCGAGTCATCGAGGCCGTCGGTTCAGACGCAAAAAACATGCTCGGGCGTACTCCCGGCAACATTACTGCGATCCGGCCCCTGAAGGACGGTGTCATCGCCGACTTCACCGTGACCGAGAAGATGCTGCAGTTCTTTATCAAGAAAGCTCACGGTGGGCGCTTTATCCGGCCCAGTCCCCGGGTACTGATTTGCGTACCCTACGGTTCGACCCAGGTCGAACGCCGCGCGATACGCGAATCGGCCGAGGGAGCTGGCGCGCGCAAGGTGTATCTGATCGAGGAGCCCATGGCGGCCGCGATCGGCGCCGGCATGCCGGTGCAGGAAGCACGCGGCTCGATGGTACTGGATATCGGCGGCGGCACCTCCGAGGTTGCGGTGATATCGCTCAACGGCATTGTCTATGCGGCCTCTGTGCGCATCGGCGGCGACCGCTTTGACGAGGCCATCATCAACTACGTACGCCGCAATTACGGAATCCTGATCGGTGAGGCGACCTCGGAACGCATCAAGCACGAGATCGGTTCCGCCTATCCCGGCCAGGAAGTACTCGAGATCTCGGTGAAAGGGCGCAACCTGTCGGAAGGCGTACCTCGCAGTTTCACCCTGAACAGCAATGAGATCCTGGAAGCCCTGCAGGAACCTCTTCAGGGCATCGTTGGCGCGGTCAAGGCAGCACTCGAGCAAACCCCGCCGGAACTTGGCGCTGACGTCGCCGACCGTGGCATTGTCCTGACCGGTGGCGGCGCGCTGTTGCGCGATCTCGATAAGTTGCTGATGGAAGAAACCGGGCTGCCGGTCGTCGTCGCCGATGAACCACTCACCTGTGTCGCGCGCGGCGGAGGCAAAGTCCTCGAGCTGATGGACAAGCACGGCCCGGCCATGTTCGGCCTGGAGTGATCGTCACGCGGCACCGGCCCGCGGGCGCCCTTCCTACGCTGACTACATGGAACTAAGAGGCACCGAGACCCGCCCGCTGCTAAACAGGGGGCCCTCCCTCGGGGTCCGTGCCCTGCTGCTGTGTTTTCTGTCCGTCCTGCTGATGGTGCTCGACCACCAGCAGGGTACGCTCGCCAATCTCCGCAACGGCATATCGGTGGCCGTCTATCCGGTCCGCTTCCTGGTAAATCTGCCGTTTTCGGTTGCCCGATGGGCTGACGACAGTCTTGCGTCGCGCGACCAGTTGATCAACACCAATGCCACGCTGCAGGGGCAGTTGTTGCAGCAGAACGCGCGCCTGCAGAAGCTTGCCGCGCTGGAGGCGGAGAATCGCTCTCTCCGGGCGATGATGCAGTCATCCTCGGAAATTGCTGACGAGGTCAAGGTGACCGAAATAATCTCGGTGGCACTGGATCCGTTCCAGCACCGCGTCGTGATCGACAAAGGCACGCTTGAAGGCGCCTACCAGGGTCAGGCGCTGATCGACGAACAGGGCGTAATGGGGCAGATCACGCGAGCCGAGCCTTTCAGCTCGGAAGCCATACTCATTAGCGACCCGAGCCATGCAATCCCGGTGGAAATCAATCGCAACGGCCTGCGCAGTATCGTCGTCGGTTCGGGCGAGGTTGAGCGACTGACACTGCCGTTTCTGCCCAACAACGCAGACGTCGAGACCGGCGACCTGCTGGTCACCTCGGGGCTGGGAGGCAAGTTCCCCGCGGGTTATCCGGTAGGCATCGTCGAAACGGTAGAGGTCAAGCCCGGCGAACCTTTCGCCCTGGTCATGGCACGCCCGACCGCCGCGCTGAACCGTAGCCGCCGGATGCTTATGATCTGGCCCACCGAATTACCCGAGCCGTCGCTGCCAGAAACCGAACTGGGGCTGGAAGAGGGCATGATCATGACAGAGCCCGACGCCGAGTCGCCGGAGACCGGGATCGTTCCGGAGGCAGTCCCCGCCGCCGAATCGCCGGTACAAACGGGTGCGGATGAGGCCGCGCCGGCTACCACGGAGGAATCTGAGTGAGCACGCGTCGCGACAATCGTCGGTGGCCCATCTATCTGTCGCTTTTCGCCGCTTTGATGCTGACCATCATGCCGGTCCGGCCGGAAATTGCGGTATGGAACGCGGACTGGGTCGCAATGGCGCTGATATTCTGGGCACTGGCCACCCCGGCCCGCGTGGGCCTGGGCACCGCCTGGGTCGCGGGGCTCTTGCTGGATGTGTTGAAAGGCGCCGTTCTCGGGCAACATGCACTGGCACTGACGCTGATGTGTTACCCGTTGATGCGCTTTCATCTCCGCATCCGGGTATTTCCGCTCCCGCAACAGTGCTTTACCGTTGCCTGGCTGCTGCTTCTTTATCACTTCGCCCTGTTCTGGATCGACGGGATTCTGGGCAAGCCGGTGGGTCAGGCAGCGCGCTGGTTCCCGGTGGTCACCAGCACTTTGATGTGGCCGCTGGTGTTCGAGGCACTCAAGCGGCTGCGCCGCCGGGCGGCAATAAACTGATGCGAATTGGCTCCAGGATTTTCGGCTGATGATTGGCAATATTCCACTCAAGGATCACTGGGCAGAAAAACGCCTGTTCCTGTCGCGAGCGATCGCGGCCACCGTGGTAATACTGGCGCTGGCCGTGCTGGTTGCTCTCCGGCTCACTCATTTGCAGGTTGTCGAGCACCAGCATTTCGCCGACCTGTCGCAGGGCAACCGAATACGCCTCGAACCGATTCCACCAATTCGCGGCCTGATTTTCGATCGTAACGGCAATATTCTCGCCCAGAACCTGCCGGCGTATCAGCTGGAACTGACCCGCGAGGAGGTCCCCGACCTGGAACAGACTCTCGAACGGCTGCTGGGGTTGGGCCTGCTGGAGGCGGAGGACCTCGATTCGATCAACGCCAGGCTGCGCTCGAAGCGCAAGTTCGAGGCGGTCCCGCTGCGCTACCAGTTGAGCGATGAGGAAGTCGCCCGCTTCGCGGTACAACGCCAGGATTTCCCGGGCGTCGATGTAAGAGCCCGCCTGATTCGCTCTTATCCATATGGCGCAGACGCGGTCAACGCGGTTGGTTACGTGGGCGCTATCAGCGAACAGGACGCAAACCGGATCGATGCCTCCGCGTATGCCGGCACTTCGCATATCGGCAAGCTCGGCATCGAGAAGCAATATGAGGATCTCCTGCACGGCAGAGTCGGCTACCGTCAGTCGGTGGTAAATGCGGAGGGGCGAACCCTGCAGACCCTGGTGGAGGAATTACCCTCCCCCGGACGCAACCTGACGTTGAGCCTCGACATTGACCTGCAACTCGCGGCCAATGCTGCACTGGAGGGCTGGCGCGGCGCCGTGGTCGGCATCGACGTCCGTGACGGCGGCGTGCGGATTCTGACCAGCACTCCGTCTTTCGACCCGAACCAGTTCGCCGCAGGAATCTCGCAAAAGGACTACAACAACCTGCAGAACGATCCCGACAAGCCATTGTTCAACCGGGCGCTGCGTGGCCAGTACCCGCCCGGCTCGACGATCAAACCGATTCTCGGCCTGGCCGGCATGGCTATGCTGGGCAAGGACCCCAAGGAGCAGCACTTCTGTCCGGGCTATTTCATGCTGCCGGGACAGACTCACCGCTACCGCGACTGGAAAAAGGTCGGTCATGGGCGTATCGATCTGGTCGAGTCGGTGGCACAGTCGTGCGATATCTATTATTACCAGCTCGCAGTGGACCTCGGTATCGACCGCATGCACGAAATTATGACGGCGTTCGGTATTGGTCGCCTTACCGGAATCGACGTTCCTGGCGAAAAGCCGGGCCTGATGCCGTCGCGCGACTGGAAGAAACGGGCATTCCGGCGCCGCGCTGACCAGGTCTGGTTTCCCGGCGAGACCGTCATTACCGGCATCGGCCAGGGCTATATGCTTGCGACTCCGCTGCAACTGGCGTACTCCACGGCAATTGTCGCCGCCAAGGGCGCGCGCTTTCGCCCGCATCTGCTGGCCGCATACAACGATCCGGTAACCGGCGAGGAAACAGTCCTCGACCCCGACCCGCTGTCGCATCTCGAATACGGGGATGACTATTCCTGGCAAAAAGTCCATGAGTCGATGATCGCGGTAATGCATGGTCCCACCGGCACGGCGCGCCGCAGCGCCGACGACGCGACCTACCGGTTTGCCGGCAAAACCGGCACCGCCCAGGTATTCAGCATCGGCCAGGAAGAAGAATACGACGCCGAGGAGGTGGAGGAACGACTCCGCCATCATGCCCTGTTTGTCGCCTTCGCCCCGGCTGAAAACCCGGAACTCGCCCTGGGCATCATTGTCGAGAACGGCGGCGGTGGCAGCAGCACCGCGGCGCCGGTGGCGCGCCTTATTTTCGACCAGTACTTTGCGAACCGGAATGACTGATGTTCGCTGACGCCCAAGACTTCGAACCGCAACGCAAACTCACGCTGGCCGCACGTCTGCTCGGCAATCTTCACCTTGACGGCCCGCTGCTGGCGGGCCTGCTCGCGGTTTCCGGAGCAGGCCTTGTCATCCTGTTCAGCGCCGGCGGGCAGAGCGAGGATCTGCTCACACGACAGGTCGTTCGAATCGGCTTTGCGTTCGCGGTCATGCTTGCCGCGGCGCAAATACCCCCGAACTTTCTGCGCATGTGGTCACCCTGGCTTTATCTGTTCGGCATCGTTCTGCTGGGATTCGTGCTTGTAAGTGGAGATGTCGGCAAAGGGGCGCAACGCTGGCTCGACCTGGGGGTGATCCGATTCCAGCCCTCAGAGGTAATGAAACTCGCGGTACCGATGATGGTTGCCTGGTTTCTTCACCGCCGGGCTCTGCCGCCAAGCCTGCCGGAGCTGGTCGTGATGGTCATCCTGATCATCGTGCCCACGCTGATGATCGCGGTGCAACCGGATCTCGGTACCTCGCTGCTGATCGCCAGCTCCGGCGTTATCGTGATCCTGCTGGCTGGCCTCAGAGTTCGCATTATTGCGCTGCTGACCCTGCTCGGAGTCGGTGCCGCGCCTGTGCTCTGGTATTTCATGCACGATTATCAGAAACAACGCGTCCTGACCTTTCTGAACCCGGAAAACGACCCGCTGGGATCCGGCTATCACATCATTCAGTCAAAAATCGCGATCGGCTCGGGCGGGGTATTCGGCAAGGGCTGGTTAAACGGCTCGCAGGCCCAGCTCGAGTTTCTGCCGGAGCGATCCACTGATTTCATTTTTGCGGTAGCCGGCGAGGAATTCGGGCTGCTGGGGCTGCTGTTTCTGCTGATTTTGTATCTTTTTGTCGTCGGACGCGGTCTGTATATCGCAGTGCAGGGCCAGGACACTTTTTCGCGCCTTATCGCCGGCAGCATCAGCCTGACGTTTTTTGTCTATCTCTTTGTTAACACCGGCATGGTGACCGGACTCCTCCCAGTCGTTGGCGTTCCACTGCCTCTTGTCAGCTATGGCGGTACGTCAATGGTGACCCTCATGGCCGGATTCGGTATCCTCATGTCCGTCCACACCCACCGCAAACTGCTTCCGACCTGATGCCGACAAATCAAAATACCCGCTGGAAAGTCAAAAAACTGATCGTTGCCGCGATGTTGGCGTTGGCTTTGCCCGTTGCCCATGCGCTCGACGACCCTCAGGTCGCCGAATTTGTCAGCGAAATGAATAGTGAGCACGGGTTCGATACCGAATGGCTCAACGGCCTGTTTGCCGATGCAGAAGCAAAACAGAAGATCCTGGATGCGATCAGTCGCCCCGCCGAACGTACAAAGCCGTGGCATGAGTATCGTGAGATTTTCATTACCCCGAAGCGGATTAGCGCCGGTGTCGCGTTCTGGCGCGAGCACGAGAAATTACTGGATCGGGTCGAGCGACAAACCGGAGTCCCTGCGCGCATGATCGTTGCGATTCTCGGAGTCGAGACGTTCTACGGGCGCATAACCGGCGGTTACCGTGTGATCGATGCACTTTCGACGCTCGCATTCCTGTATCCGCCGCGGGCCAAGTTTTTCCGCTCCGAGCTCGAGCAATTTCTGCTGCTGACCCGAGAGTCGGCTGTCGATCCGCTGGCAGCGACCGGCTCCTATGCCGGAGCGATGGGAGCGCCTCAGTTTATTCCGTCGAGTTTTCGCGCGTATGCGGTGGATGCAAACGATGATGGCCGAATCGACCTCTGGACCGACTGGGAGGATGTCACGGCAAGCGTAGCCAACTATTTTCGCGAACACGGCTGGAAAGCCGGCGAGCCCATCGCGGTCACGGCAGCCGTGGAAGGATTCGATGGCGAGCCGGGCAAAAACACTCTCAAGCTGACCGACACCGTGAAATCGCTGCAGCAGCGCGGTTTCTCATTCACGACGAGCCTCGGCGACACTGCCAGGACAATGCCGATCGTGCTCGAGGGCAGCACCGGTCCTGAGCACTGGGTCGGGTTCAATAATTTCTATGTCATTACCCGTTACAACCGCAGCGCCATGTATGCACTGGCCGTGTTTCAGCTCGGCGAGGCGGTGGCAGCGAAATTTCATACCGAGGCAAGCGTTGCGCCCTGAACGAGTCTGGCTGATATTGCTGGCGCTCACGCTCGCCGGCTGCACGCCATGGCGTGACAAGGACGGGGCGCCGGCGACCACGCCGCCACCCAGCGCCGACAGCGGCACGTGTCACGACGAGCCGCGCAGCCGCTCCGGCAACCCCCCGTTCTATGAGGTGTTTGGCGAGCGCTACCATGTTCTGCCTTCAAACCGCGGCTACGTCGACCGCGGCGTTGCCTCATGGTACGGGACGAAGTTTCATGGCAAGGCGACTGCGACCGGAGAAGCCTACGACATGCATGCGATGACTGCCGCGCACAAGACGCTGCCACTGCCCGCCTGCGTCGAAGTGGTAAATCTCAGCAACGGCAGGCGCATCATTGTTCGGGTAAACGACCGCGGACCGTTCGTGGACAACCGCATCATCGATCTTTCTTACGCGGCCGCGCACAAACTCGATATGGTGCGTGATGGAACCGCGCTGGTCGAGGTCAGGAGCCTCAATGGCTCGGCCACCCCGGACAGCACAGCTGCAGCAACGGGGGACGCACCCGCGCGCGCGATGTACGTGCAGGCCGGTGCTTTTTCAGATCGCGCGAACGCCGACCGCCAGGCCGAATGGCTGAATCAGTTCGAGCTCGGAACCGTACAGATCCGTACCGTCAAGCGTGGCGATGACACGCCTGTTTACAGGGTCTGGGTGGGACCGGTCCCCGATGTCGAACGGTTCGACGCCACAGTCGCGAAGCTCGATGAGCTGGGGATTCGGGACGCTCATCTCGCGGTGGATCCGTAACGGCCGGCGGCCCGGCTTTGGGCGCAGCGTCGGCGCCGGTTACAATTACCGTTTTTCTGACCAACCCCAATCGCAAGAGAGGAATCCGCGCTCAATGAGGACGCGACACCCCCTTTTTTTCCATTCGCTGATAGCAGCCTGCGCATGGCTGTTCAGCTTGTCAGTATCGGCCAGCCTGCCGATACCAGCAGCCCCGGCGATCAACGCCAAGGGCTATATTCTTATCGAGCACAGTACTGGCCAGGTGCTTGCGCAGAAAAACCCGGACGAACGGCTCGAACCTGCCAGTCTCACCAAAATCATGACCGCTTTCGTGGTTTTCGGAGAGCTCCGTGCCGGCCGGCTCAGTCTCGACGATGAGGTAACGGTCAGCGAAAAAGCGTGGAGAACCGAAGGCTCGCGAATGTTTATCGAGGTCAATACCCGGGTCCGGGTTGAAGACCTGATGCAGGGAATGATCGTGCAATCGGGCAACGATGCCAGTGTCGCACTCGCCGAACGGGTCGCCGGCACCGAGGAGACATTCGCGGTAATGATGAATCAGGCCGCACTCGGTATCGGCATGACATCGAGCAACTTCCGGAATGCCACCGGACTGCCCGCAAGCGACCACTACTCGACTGCACGCGACATGGCGCTGCTTGCCCGGGCTTTGATCGCAAAGTTCCCCGACTACTACGGGCGCTGGTATTCGCAACGCGAGTTCACCTATAACGACATCACGCAGCGCAACCGCAATGCGCTGCTTTGGCGCGACAGTACAGTTGACGGCGTCAAGACCGGCATGACGGAGGCAGCAGGGTACTGTCTGGTTGCATCGGCCAATCGCGAAAACATGCGACTCATCTCCGTCGTAATGGGCACACCGAATGCGAATATACGTGCCAGCGCGAGTCAGTCACTGCTTGGCTACGGCTTCCAATTTTATGAGACCCACAAACTGTTCGCGGCCGGCGAACCGCTAACCTCGGTGCGGGTATGGAAAGGCGCCCGGGAACGCGTGGATCTCGGGCTGGACGAGGACGTTTTCGTGATTATTCCGCGCGGACAACGCGACAGCCTCAACGCCGAAATGGATCTCAATGCCCAGGTGATCGCGCCGGTGACGAGCGATGACGAGCTTGGGACTGTACGCGTTTCACTGAACGATGAAATTGTTCTCGAGAAACCGTTGCATCCGCTGCAAGCCGTTGCATCCGGCGATTTCCTAGATCGAATCATGGACGAAATCCTGCTCTGGTTCGAATAGACACGCCGCCGTGACCGAACCCTTCGACATCGCATTTCTGAACGGCAGATTCGGCGCGCTGAGCAGCCTCAGTTTGCCGGTGCTGGATCGCGGGTTTTTGTTCGGCGACGCGGTCTACGAAGTGGTCCCGGTATACGATGGCCGGGTTTTCCGTGGCGACAGCCATTTCGACCGGCTGCAACACAGTCTCGACGGGATTCGCCTCGACAATCCGCTGCGCCGCGAAGACTGGAACGAACTGCTGGCCAATGTCATACAGCGCAACGGCGCCGGCTCGATGGCCGTCTACCTGCAAATCTCGCGAGGCGCCGGCAGCGGGCGCGATCATCGGATCAAGCCCGGCCTCGCGCCAACGGTGTTCGCGATGGCGATGCCGCTTGCCGACCGCAGCGCAGCGCGCAAAAAGGGCGTAGCGGCGATTACCGCCGACGACATCCGCTGGGCGCGCTGCGATATCAAATCTACCGCGTTGCTCGCGAATGTGCTGCTGGCAAGCGATGCCGGCCGCGCCGGCGCGGAGGAAACCCTGCTGCTGAGCAATGGACTTCTCCATGAAGGCGCTTCCAGCAGCGTGCTGATTGTCACCAATGGCAGCGTGCGCATGCCACCCTACAGCCATCGCCTGTTGCCGGGCACGACCCGCGACCTCGTGGTGGCTCTGCTGGCGGCCGACGGCACCGATATTTGCGAACAGGACGTTCCCGAGCAGGAACTGCGCCACGCCGATGAAATCTGGATCGCGAGCGCCACCCGCGAAGTGTTGCCGGTAACAAGCCTGGACGGCAAGGCGGTCGGGGATGGCCGCCCCGGTCCGCTGTGGCGCCGGGTGAATGAGCTTTACCAGCGGTGCAAGGAGAACGGAGGCGAGATCAGGTGAGCGACGACGAATTAATGGAGTTTCCGTGCGAGTTTCCAATCAAGATTTTCGGTGAGAATAATGCCGAACTGCGGCGCGCAGTACACACGATTATCGCCCGTCACTACGGCGAGCTTGAAGAAAGCCGGATAAGCGAGCGTCGCAGCAGCGGTGGCAGGTATGTTTCGATTACAGCCACGATCGTGGCCCGGAATCGGGCCCAGATCGACGCGATATACGAAGATTTGTCGGCCAGCTCACACGTGGTAATGAGCCTGTGACCGAACCGGTCAGCCTGCGCTGGCTCGGAATGCGCGATTATGAGCCGACCTGGCGCAGAATGCAGGCACTCACCGACGGGCGCGATGCAAATTCCCGCGACCAGATCTGGTTCTTGCAGCACCCGCCGGTATTCACGCTTGGCATGGCGGCCAGCCGCGAACATCTCCTCGCTCCCGGCGACATTCCTGTGGTCGCCATCGATCGTGGGGGCCAGGTGACCTACCATGGACCGGGGCAGCTGGTCATCTATCCACTTATCGACCTGCGGCGGCGGAAACTCGGGGTGCGCGACCTGGTTACCGCTCTGGAAATGGCCGTTTGCGATACCGCTGCCGGATACGGCATTGCCGCGAGTCCGCGGGCGGATGCACCCGGTGTCTATGTGGACGGCCGCAAGCTGGCGAGCGTCGGATTGCGAATCCGGCGCGGCTGCAGCTATCACGGACTGGCTTTCAATGTAGCCATGGACCTCGAACCTTTTGCACGCATCAATCCGTGTGGCTTCGCCGGGCTGGAGGTTACCCAGCTGGAAGATCTCGGCGCACCGACCGACCTGCGCCAGGTAGCCGAAGACCTTTTACCGCACCTGTTGCGACGACTCGGTTATCCGTCCGGCCTCTCTCTTATCCAGGCGTCCAGTTCGGAAAGTCTTTGAGGCGTTCCGACATCGCGCCATAGCCCCGTGTGCAGCAATCCGGCAACCCGGCCCCTGGCTATCGCGCTCCGTAACAATGGCGCCAGCGGGAACACGCCGTCCTCGCAACCGTCAAACAAAGACTTGCTGTACATCGCGATACCACTGAACGTTAGCCCTTCGCCGCCTTCGTCGACGAGCCGGCCATCGCGCAACACAAAGTCGCCGGCGCGATTGTGAGACGGATTTGGGACCATAACCAGGCAAGCGACATCTTGCGGCGAGAGTTTCAGCAGGGAGGGATCGAAATCACAAAAGATATCTCCATTGACGACAATAAACGGCTCGTCGCCCAGCATCGGCAAGGCGCGAAATATGCCGCCCCCGGTTTCGAGCGCGCCCGGGGGCTCCAACGAGTAATGCAGCCGCACCCCCCACTGATTGCCGTCGCCGAGTCGTGCCCGGATTTTTTCGCCGAGCCAGCACAGATTAACCGCAATGTCGGTTACACCGATTGCGGCAAGCCTTTCCAGGTGCCAAACGATCAGCGGTTTGTCACCGACTTCGAGCAGAGGTTTCGGCAACGTATCGGTCAACGGCCGCATTCGCTCGCCTCTGCCGGCGGCAAGTATCATCGCTCGCATCTTTCCTGCCCTCGTCGCAACGGCGCAATACCGCTCTGTGGACGGTCCCGACAAGACCGCTTTGATAGGGTGTTCAGCGTTTACCTTGCAGTCATTGCAGCCGCCCGGCAACTGTGCCATCGTACCGCCGCCGCATGAAGTCTTCGAATCGCATCGCTGCCGCGTTGGCGTTGGGCCTCGCCGCTCACGCAGCCGGAGCCCAGGAGCTCTGTCCTGTCAGCGACCCCGGCGAGAGCGAATGGATGCTGGTGCCGTCGGAACTGTTCGACAGCATCGTGATAACCGCCGACCACGCCGAGCTTTACCGCGACGGACGCGCCACGCTCGAGGGAGACATCGAAGTCAGCCAGGGCGAAAGCCGGTTGCGCGCCGATCTTGCCACTTTCGACCCGGTATCCGAGCATTTCGAGTTATCAGGGCACGTGCGCCTGCGTCGTCCCGGGGTCGAGTTGCGCGGCGACAGCGCGATCTATAACAGCCGGACCGGCAATGCACGCCTTGCGGGCGCCCAATTTCTTATTCCCGATCGCGGCATTCGCGGCTCTGCCTCAACGATGCGCAGCGGCGTTGAAGAAACGATAAAGCTCAAAGACGTCCGTTACACGACCTGTCCCGAGGACAAAGAGGACTGGGTGCTAAAAGCGGACAAGATCGAGCTTGATCGTGCAACCGGGCGTGGCTCCGCCCAGCAGGCCATGATCAAGTTCAAGCGCGTACCGTTTCTGTACCTGCCCTATTTCACTTTTCCGCTGGACGATCGGAGGAAATCCGGGTTCCTGATTCCGGAGATCGGCAACTCCGATCGCAGCGGCTTCGAGTTGCGCACACCGATCTACTGGAATATCGCACCGAACTACGACCTGACTTTCTCGCCGCGCCTGATGACCAAGCGCGGCATCCAGTACAACAACGAATTCCGGTACCTGTTGGGCGCGCCGCAAAGCGCCGGGGAGATTCAGTTCGAGTATCTGCCGAGTGACGACGAGCGCGATGGCGATGACCGGCATTTTGCTTCAATCCTGCACCAGACACGTTTCGACAATGGCTGGTGGGCAAATATCGATGCCTCGGACGCCAGCGACGCCAACTATTTCGAGGATCTCGGGAGCAACGCCGCCTCCACCAGCCAGACTCACCTCGAGCGCGCGCTCGAATTCGAGCGAAATTCGCCAAACTGGTCGTTGCTGGCGCGTTTTCAGAACTTCCAGACCATCGACGACACCATTGCCCGCGACGACGAGCCTTACGAGCGGCTGCCGCAACTGATCGCCCAGGGGCGCTGGCCGGAGCAGTGGTTCGGGACGACTTTGGGTCTCGATTCGGAGTTCGTGCACTTCGATCGCGATATCGGGGTCACGGGCCAACGCCTGGACATCTATCCGCACGCCGAATTACCGCTGGTGCGCGGCGGCATGTACCTGCGTCCGGCCGCCGGCTACCGCTACACCGTCTACAGCCTGTCCGACCTCGACGACGGCGTCGACACCGACGACACCCCGGATCGCGCCGCACCGATCTATTCAGTCGATGCCGGCATGCGCCTCGAGCGCGAGGCGGGCAAGAAACGGGTCGTTCTCAACACCCTCGAACCGCGGGTGCAATACGTCTATATCCCGCGCACAGGGCAGGACGACATCCCGATTTTCGACACGCTCGAGCCGGACTTTAATCTCGTTCAGCTGTTTCAGGTCAATCGCTACGCCGGGCCGGATCGCCTTGGCGACACCAACCGGGTTGCGCTCGGTCTGACCACCCGCGTATTCGACCCCGAGACGGGACGCCAGTTTCTGTCTGCGACGGTCGGCCAACAGTATTTCTTCGAAAACGAAACCGTCTCGATACCCGGCGAGACGCCCAACAGCAGCGGTAGCTCCGATATCATCGCGGAGCTCGGCTTCGGCCTTTACAATGCCTGGAACGTCGATTTCGACCTGCGCTGGGACCAGGACAAGGACGAATTCGAAAAGGCCGCCGTACGGTTCCAGTTCCGGCCCAAAAGCGACCGGGTCGCCAATCTGTCGTATCGACTCATCGAAAACCAGCTCGAACAGATCGATTTCTCGACCGCATGGCCGCTGTCGAAGCGCTGGCGCGCGATTGGCAGGTATAATTACTCGATTCGGGACGACTCGGAACTCGAGCGCTTCGTAGGGCTCGAATATGAGAACTGCTGCTGGGCGCTGCGCGGTGTCTACCGCCGCCTGATCACCGACCGCGAGGGCGACAGGGACACGGCATTCATGCTGCAACTGGAACTCAAGGGTCTGGCAAGCGTCGGGGCGAGCGTGGAGTCCCTGTTGCAGGACGGCATTCTCGGTTACCAATAGCTTAGAGATCTCAATCATTTACATTGCCATGAAAAAACTCATCTGGATCGGAGTCGCGATAGCGGCACTTGGGTTCAACCATGCGATGGCGCAAACCCGCGAATTATCGACTTCGGGGCAATTGCTGGACCGGGTCGTGGCTATCGTCAATGACGGCATCGTGCTGCAGAGCGAGCTCGAGGCACAGATGCGTCTGATATCGCAACGGCTGGTGGATCAGGGCGTGCAGTTGCCACCGCGCGGAGTATTGCGGCAACAGGTACTCGAACGTCTGATCATCGGTGAAATCCAGATGCAGCGGGCCGCGAGGCTCGACATCAGGATCACCGAGGAACAACTCAACAGCACCCTTGCGCGAATCGCAGCCAACAACAAGGTCTCTTTCGAACAACTGCCGCAGGTCCTGGCACAACAGGGCCTCGATTACGCCGATTACCGTGAAGAGATGCGCCGCGAGATGACGATCTCACAACTGCGGCAGCGCGATGTCGACTCTCGGGTAAATGTGTCGGAACGCGAACTGGATCAGTTGATGGAGGCGCAGACCTCCGGGGCCGCCGCCGAATTCGAAATGTCGCATATCCTGATCAGCATTCCCTCCTCGGCCACGCCGGAACAGCTCGAGGTCGCGTCCGACAAGGCGCAGACCGTGTATCGGCGCCTGCTCCAGGGTGAGGAATTCAGTGAAATGGCAGTATCGTATTCAGACGCTCAGGATGCGCTGGAGGGCGGTTACCTCGGGTGGCGCAAAGGGGCGCAACTGCCAACCATTTTTTCGGACATCGTACCCGGCATGAAAGCCGGGCAGATCTCCGAACCGATTCGCAGCTCAAGCGGTTTCCACATCATCCGGATCAACGAAGTCCGTGGCGTGGACCCGGTTATCGTCACGCAGTCGCATTTTCGCCATATCCTGCTGACGGCCAACGAGTTAAAGGACGACGCGACGGTCGAAACCGAGTTGATGGCCGTCCGCCAGCGAATACTCGATGGCGAGGACTTTGGCGCCGTTGCCCTGGCTGTGTCCGAGGATCCCGGCTCCGGCTCGGAGGGCGGAGATCTGGGCTGGACGGAACCCGGCACCTTTGTCCCGGAGTTCGATGCAGTCGTAAAGGACCTCCAGATAGGCGAGATCAGCGAACCATTCAAGACCCGTTTTGGCTGGCATATCGTCGAGCTGCTCGAAGTACGCGAATACGACAGCACTCAGGACAAGCTTCGCAACGAGGCCTACATGGCGATTCTCCAGCGCAAGGTCGCCGAGCAGAGCGAAATCTGGGTACGGCAGCTGCGTGACGAGGCCTTTGTCGAATACAAGCTATAGCGCCGCGAAGACGTGACGCTTCCACGCATTGTCGTCACGTCCGGCGAACCTGCCGGGATCGGGCCCGATCTTTGCATTGCATTGGCCGCGCACTCGCTGCCGGTGCGGCTGCTGGTCGCGGGAAACCTGGATCTCCTCGCCGAGCGCGCCCGGCATCTCGACGCAGACGTTGCCGTCACTGCCTTCGATGGCGGCACGATTCCGCCACACCGCCCCGGGCACCTCGTGGTTGCGGATCATTCCCTGGCCGCTCAATGCCGCCCAGGACACCTCGATTCGGCCAATGCCGCGTATGTACTCGCGTTGCTCGAGTATGCCGTGGCAGGCTGCCTTGAGCGCAGCGTTGATGCCATGGTGACTGCGCCGCTGCACAAGGGCGTAATAAATGATGCCGGCTTCCCCTTCACCGGCCACACCGAATATCTCGCGGCCGCCACCGGCTGCGACCGGCCGGTGATGCTGCTTGTGGGCGGCGCGATGCGGGTGGCACTGGCGACGACTCACCTGGCGCTGGCAAAGGTCAGCGCAGCGATCACCCGGGAGTCGCTTCGGGAAGTCGTCGTCGTACTGGAGCGCGACCTGCGCCGGCTGTTTGGATTGCCCCGACCGCGCATACTGGTGTGCGGGTTGAACCCGCACGCGGGCGAGGGCGGATACCTCGGTCGCGAGGAGATCGAGACGATCGGGCCCGTTGTGGACGAAATGCGGGCCGAGGGCATGGAACTCGTCGGACCGCTACCTGCCGACACCGCCTTTACACGGCCACAGCTCGAAACCGCTGACGCCGTGCTCGCCATGTATCACGACCAGGGCTTGCCGGTGCTGAAACATTCCAGCTTCGGCGCCGCGGTCAACGTCACGCTTGGTTTGCCGATTGTGCGAACGTCAGTCGACCATGGCACGGCACTGGACCTGGCCGGCAGCGGACGCGCTGACTGCGGTAGCCTGGTTGCCGCGCTTGGTCTGGCGGCCGATATCGTAAGAATTCGCAAAACAACGGCATGATGCAGTGGCTGAACAGGCGCCGCAGACAATGTTCCGCTTGGCCGCACAGCGGCAGCAATTGTCGATGGTCAGTACGCCGCCGGTTATTTCCCCAGCACCGAACTGCTCGGTGCCGATGAAATGCGCATCACGGCCCTCGGTACCGGTATGCCCAACCAGACGAAGGCGGCGGCGTCCATTTCCTATCTGGTGGATCTGGGCGCTATACGCCGATTCACATTTTCGGACCGACCGGCTCCACCCCGGAACTGGGGATCAAGGCATTTGTTGAAGGGATCAAGAAAGGCTACGCGTGGGACCTTGCCACCCGCAGCGGTGCGTTGCCCGATCTGGGTGCTGACCAGCACCCTATGACGACTGCACTTGTAAAGTGAGAGCTTGTGCTCATGAAGGTCTCCCCGATGCCGAGCCAGTCAGCCTGAGAATTTCTGGCAGGATAAAAGCCGACACGAGTCTGGTTGTGCTCAGTGAGACAGGCTTTGCAGCGTCGCGGACATCGCCACAGCGATCAAATGGAAGGTCTACAAATAAACGAAGCAGCGGAAATTGCCGGTGTAATGGTCTCCGGAGATGACTTGTTTTTACCGAACCGACAGCATAGGCAACCAGAGCGCATAATAGAGCAGCTTCAAACTACAGGACATGGCAAAAAGAGAGGCACTTGACCGACAACTACGCGGCCGATCAGCTCAACCGAATCGGGTTCTACGTCATCCCCTGAAGAGACTGGATTGGCGAACTGTTCACAGTTCATCATCCCGAGATTCCGGTCAATTCCTCTGCAACCGATGCGACTAACGGCGAAAGTCGAAAGCGCACCCAAGATGGTCCTAACTGGTTGTTAATAATTAAAAAAGCATGGATAAATCCTTGAGTCACCGCCCCAGGAAAAGGTTCGGCCAGCATTTTCTCCATGATCCCGGCATCATCCAGCGAATCGTCGACACCGTTGACGCCAGCGAGGGCGAGCGCGTCGTCGAAATCGGCCCCGGCCTCGGCGCGATCACGCAAAGGTTGCTGCGCCGGACCGGCAGCCTCGACGCGGTCGAACTCGACCGCGATCTGATACCGCGTCTCACCGCCACCTGTACCGGACTGGGTGAGTTGCGAATCCACCAGGCAGATGCCCTGGAGTTCGACTTTTGCGCCCTCGCTGCGGCGCCGGAAAAGCTGAGAATCGTCGGCAACCTACCCTATAACGTCTCCACACCGCTGCTGTTCCGGCTGGTTGAACTGCGTCACTGCATCCAGGACATGCACTTCATGCTTCAGAAAGAGGTGGTGGAGAGAATCGCAGCCTCGCCCGGGAGCAAGCGCTACGGGCGCCTGACCATAATGCTGGCGATCTACTTCGAGGCCGAGCCCCTCTTTCATATCGGCCCGGGAGCGTTCAATCCACCGCCACGGGTGGATTCTGCCTTCCTGCGACTGGCCCCGCACCCGGTTACGCCGCTCGCCCCGGCCGATCCACTGCATTTCGCCAATCTCGTGCGCCAGGCGTTTTCGTTCCGCCGCAAGACGCTTCGCAATGCGCTGGCCGGGTTCGCGACGCCGGCCCAGCTCGAGC
>Ga0209957_1000071_pt1 | contig 22248 bp, 19 predicted proteins | sample SalPonF2_A_D2_MG_FD_185724 | JGI IMG/M metagenome (GOLD analysis project Ga0209957, IMG submission 185724) | Salt pond soil microbial communities from South San Francisco under conditions of wetland restoration - Salt Pond MetaG SF2_A_D2_MG... ... | reverse complement strand
AGTGACACCCCCGTTTCTTTCAATGAAGATGATCGAAGATGAACGTGTCCCATAAAACTCGCTGGTAATAAATAACGGAGAAAGAATCCGCTCCCATTCGAGTTCCACACCGGTGTCGGGCAGCATGCTGTCCGGCGGACAAGAACCATCCTTTAAAAGATCGAATATGTCTTCGGGGTCTATATCTTCTTTAGGGTTCAACAGTTTCCCTAAGTCCGACTTTCCCTTTGTAATCTTTGGCCAGGGTGTATCCATCAGATGATTGCTCAGGCCGTACATGCCCGGTTTTAACTTTTTAATCGTGTTTCCGCGGTTTGAATAATAGCAGAGTTCAGACCGGTCTCCAACAAGAAGATTATATCCGTTATATTGATGTCCAATGGATTTGACGTGTTCGAGATAATTGCCAGGTGATACTTTACCGGTTAAAAAATCTCGAACCAAAAAACCTCTGGATGGTGCATTGGATATATTCAGGCCCGGATCTCTGTAATTGGTAATGGCTGCAAACCGTCCGAACCGGGTGATACCCAACCACATCCCATGATGCTGAAGATCCCGGCCGCCAAGAACATCCGACGAATCATCATGGAAGGCGATGGGGGCTGTGGGACGGTTGAAATATTCATCTCTGTTCGCCGCCAATACCATCCGGTATTTCGGATGCATCTCATACGATAGAAGGATCAGGCACATTGTTCTCTATACCCTATAGTTGTATAAATAACATGACAAAATGGGTTTAAAAGTAATAATTACAAGCCGTCCAACCTTTTTTAACTGTTCTGCTGGAATGAACTCCAGGTGGCATCCTGAAATCAGTGAAAAGCAGCCATGTTATTTACCCTATGGGAAAGCCGATGGCACCGCATCTCCCCGCTTTCACGGGATCTTTGACCTGCGTTGTCAAGGGCTTGCGGTAAATTACTACAGCTGCACCCTTGACGCCTTGGATCTGCAGCACCCTCGACTTTTGCAACGTTAGGGTATATTTACCTTTAATAAATAAAACGAGGTTGTCTGTTTTTTTCTTTACTTGATTTTCCGTTATTGCTACATACGAACATCGTCATAAATTGGTGCTAAAAAGTTTAATACAGAAAGCAGGGTTTCGCAAGCTCAACTTTTGACCGGCGTGATGTATTTAAATTAGACGTTATTTCTTGCTTATCGAATTTTTTTAAGGGCTTCCCTTTTGATCATCATAAATATTTAAAGGAGATTGATTAAAGATGGACATCAGCAGAAGATTGGGTACTTTGGTGGTATTTGGTGTGCCGGCGGTCATCGGCGGCGGCATTGTTTACGCGTTATTTCACAGCTATGTTTCTGTTTTTGCTTATATAATCATTCTTTTATTTGTTGCTGGCGGATTGGCCAGCAAATAGACCAGCGAATAGAAATAATCCGTTCCTAAATTTCACACGGTATCGTTCCTGATAACCGTCTCGACATTCCCGTTTGGATGAAACGAAAAAATATCGGATACGTTTTAACCCATGACGTTTTTATCAGGCTTGGCCCGGGCATGGGCAACCGCCATGCGCAATGACAGGAACACTTTTTCCAAAGCCGAGCGTTTTAAATTTCACCGCATCTACGGCGTCAAATGCTGTCCCGCATAGCCGACTATAGCGGAACGACATTTTCCTTGTATCTGCGGCAAACTTGAAAATCGCTCAATTTGGGTTTGTATTGAATTGGAGTTGCGATGCAAGACAGAACCTCCGGCAATATTATTTTGTGGTTTTTTCTGGCGCTTTTTCTTGTCTCAGCTTTCTTACTCGGCCGTCTCTTTTGGCCCTTTATCTCCGTTATTATTCTTGCCGCCGTTGTGACCAGCATTTTCAATCCAATTTACGTATTATTAAACCGTAAAATAAGTCCGCTTTTTTCCTCCCTTTTGACCTGTGCTTTAATATTTTTTATCCTTTTTATCCCAACGGTATTTTTTGTGGGCATATTGTCAAAAGAGGCATATGGCCTCTATCTCATGGGAAAGGGAGCGGTCATCAGCGACCAAATCAAACAACTTCTTGAAACCAGCAAGATTTTAGACAAAATAAACCTTATCCTTTCAAATTTTAATATAGAAATTACCGGTGAAGAACTCAATAAAGGTATCTCTGAGCTGGGCAAGGTGGTCGGCTTTTTCCTGTATCAACAGGCAAGCTCCATTGCTTCGAATATACTCAAATTTTTCGTATACTTCTTTTTTATGCTCCTGATCATCTATTATCTTTTAATGGATGGCGACAAGCTGATTTCATTCATTATCGACCTTTCCCCGCTGCCCAAGGAACAGGACGAAAAACTCATTCAGAAATTTAAGGATATGGCCGGTGCGATTCTAATCGGAAATGGCTTGGGAGGTCTTATTCAGGGCGTAGCGGGAGGGATTGTTTTCTCGCTCTTCGGTTTAAAATCGGCATTTTTATGGGGTGTGATTATGGGATTTTTGGCGTTTCTTCCCATCATCGGCGTCGGGGTGGTATTTGTCCCCACAGCGATTTATTTTTTTTTAAAAGGCCGGATTGCAGCGGGCATATTTTTCATTGTTTTTTATCTCATCCTCACGGTGAGTGTCGACAACCTGTTGAAACCAAAGCTGGTGGGACAGCGTGTTAAAATGCATACCCTGCTTGTCTTTTTTTCTATCATTGGCGGATTGAATATCTTCGGTATCCTCGGCATTATTTACGGCCCGTTGATTACAACGGCTTTTATAACATTAACAGATATTTATTATGCCAGCTATAAAGAATTTGTTGATCCCTGTAAACGGTGAGTTTTTCCGGCGATGGACAAGACATTCAGGTTAGGTTTCAGTAACGTTAGAAAAACATGCCCATCACTCAAACACATCATACGACATGAAAATTTCAGACGAAGAACCCCTATTGATCCTTGCTTCAAAGTCTCCACGGCGCCGATATTTACTGGAACAGGCAGGCCTTAACTTTTCCGTAATTCCAAGCAGTATTGACGAAGCCAGGATACCCCTATCATCACCGGAAACTTATGTCAGAACTTTATCTGAAGCCAAAGCCGGTGACATTTCCAAAAAGTATCCTGAAAAATGGGTGATCGGAGCGGACACCATTGTCCTTAAAGACGGGGACATACTTGGAAAGCCGGGATCAAGGGATGAAGCCCGAAGCATGTTAAATCAACTCAGCGGGCAAACCCATCAGGTCCTAACCGGGTATGCCATCTGTTGTAAATCCAAAAACAGAATGTTCTCTGAAACCGTTAAAACAGACGTTCTTTTTAAAAATCTTACCCATGAAGAGATCGAGTGGTATGTCCACACCAAAGAGCCGTTTGACAAGGCAGGTTCTTATGCCATACAAGGGCTTGGAACCTTTTTGGTTAAAAGCATCAATGGTTCCTACACAAATGTTGTGGGACTTCCGGTTTGCGAAGTTATCGAATTTTTAATCAAGGAAGGCGTTATCGTTATTGCTAAGTCCACTAATTCATAAATACGATGACGTATTTTTGTCTGAACACCAGCCCGTATAAGTTGAAGTCCAAAAGTTTGAAGTGAACTAAAGTTAAAAGTGAGCTAAAGTTAAGGAATTCTGCCAATTATATAAAATCAGCAGAGCGAGGCGACTCCATAACTTCCCCGATGAATACGGGATAAATAGGCACTTTAAACCTTTGCATACATATTAATAATCTGTTTTGGTTATTTGTAATTTAACAATTCAAGCTTATGTTAAACTTCAATGGTATTGAAAAAAAGACTGGAAAATGTGGAGGAACGAATCCACCAAGCGGCATTAAAATGCAGCCGCGATCCTGAAAGCATCCATCTGGTTGCAGTCACTAAAACCATTACGGTAGACAGCGTCAGGGACGCCATCGAGGCCGGTGTTACCATTTTGGGTGAAAATTATGTTCAGGAAGCCCGGAACAAGTTCAACGTTCTGGGCAGATACCCGGTGTCGTGGCATTTTATCGGGCACCTACAGTCCAACAAGGCCAAATATGCTGTCAGGCTTTTTGATTTGATTCATTCCGTGGATACACTCAAGCTGGCCGGCGAACTGAACAAGCAGGCAAAAAAAGTCAATAAAGTTCAAGACATACTTATACAAATCAATATCGGTAAAGAACCATCAAAATTCGGATCGGACATAGAAAATGCGGCGAATCTGATCGAACACATTGTTCTTTTTGAAAATTTATCCGTAAAAGGATTCATGGCAATGCCCCCTTTTTACAACAATCCTGAAAAGGCCAGGCCCTATTTCATAGCCCTTCGCAATCTCAGAGATCAGATTCAAAAAGCCTTCCCGGATGTTGGCCTGAATGAACTCTCCATGGGAATGACCGGCGATTTTGAAGTTGCTATTGAAGAAGGGGCAACCCTGGTAAGGATCGGAACGGCAGTTTTTGGAGAAAGAGGATGAAGATTCTTCTTCACATCTGCTGCGCACCATGCAGCATATACCCGGCAAGAATTCTTCGGGATGAAGGATTTGATGTTTTAGGTTTTTTCTACCGAAATAACATCCATCCTTATACGGAATGCATCAAAAGACAGGAAACCCTTGAATCTTACGCAACGTCTATCGATCTTACCGTCATTTACCAGGAAGGTTATGATCTGGAAGGTTTTATCCGGAATGTGGCGTTCAGGGAATCGAATCGCTGCGCTTTTTGCTATCATGAGCGACTCCGGTCCACGGCCCTGATGGCAAAACGCGGAAAATTCGACTGTTTTAGCACCACACTGCTATACAGCAAATTCCAGAAACATGATGAAATCAAATCCATTGGCGAAGCTGTTGGGAAATCGGTGGGAATAACGTTCTATTACAACGATTTCCGGGTCGGGTGGAAGGAAGGTGTCGAAACGTCAAAACGCCTGGGGATGTACCGCCAGCAGTACTGCGGGTGCATCTACAGTGAAAAAGAGAGATATTACAGATAGTGTCCATTCAGAAATGGTCTTTTCGCCCAATCTCTGTGCTTGCCCTGTGGAATGCGGAGCCTATTCCTCTGGGGTCATGCTCAAAATTTAATCCTCGGAATATCAACAATATGCCTGCCTGCCCCGTAGGTCCGGCAGATCGTACTGGGGTGGTTAAATTTTTCGCATTTCTTGATATTGAACAAAAATCCGTATTTCTGAATGGACACTGGCTATTAGTCTGGAGATTAACTTGACGAAATTTATATAATTACTCCATCATTCCCGTAAAGCTTGTCCTCGACCTGGTCGAGAAACGTGAATCCAGCAATTACGAAAAATTATGTTTAGCAATTTTATATACTTTATTGTCGTACTTCTTATATACAGTACGTACCGGCCTTCAGAAAATACAAATTTTACGGCCTCTGAAACGCTATTTCTGTTTGTATGTCTGATTGTTATTTTTGCGGCAATCACCTGGATACAGTTTCGCAGGGTTGAAAAACAGATTCTAAAACAACGCCCATTCCATCACGACCACAAATTCAGGTCTACGTTAACCCGACAATCCATATTGGCGATATTACTCTTTTCAATTGACATTTATGGCTTAAATCTTTCATCCTTTCTGATAAACGTACCGTTTTTAAACATCATCCCCACGGTTCAGGCGTTACTGTTTCTCATGCTCTTTACAGGTTACCTGGCCATCGTATGGGCATGTGCATTCAATCCCTACCGACACCTTTATCCCACTGATCTTCCGAGAAAAACTTACATTCTGTCACAGGTTTCATTCTCGATTCCAATTCTTTTACCCTGGCTTCTGCTTTCAGGAATAGCAGATATCATCAACGTGCTGCCATTTGACCTGCCGAAACGCTTCCTTTCCACCACCGAAGGAGAGATAACTTATTTTTTAGTTTTTCTGTTTGCCATTGCAATAGTCGGTCCGGCGATGATTCAGAAATTCTGGGGATGCAAGCCCCTTGAAATCGGATACGATAGAAGTCGAATTGAAGAACTCTGCCAAAAAGCCGGAATGGAATATGCCAACATTCTTTACTGGCCCATTTTCGGCGGGCAAATGATCACCGCCGCCGTGATGGGGTTAATTAAGAAATTCCGCTACATCCTTGTTACTCAAGGTCTTCTTCACATGCTTGAACCCGAAGAGATCGATGCGGTTATTGCCCACGAAATTGGGCACATAAAAAAAAAGCATCTTCTTTTTTATCTCTTATTTTTTGTCGGCTACATGATCATCTCATACGCTACCTTTAACCTGCTGGTTTATTCAATCGTCTTCTCGGAAACCATATACAAGCTCATAAACAGCACCGGCCTTGATCAAACTACAGTCACCACATCAATTTTCAGTTTGGTCATTATCGTCGTTTTTCTAATCTACTTTCGCTTTATTTTCGGATACTTTATGCGTAATTTCGAACGTCAGGCAGATACGTATGTTTACGCCCTTTTCGATAGTGCCAAACCGCTGATCTCGACATTTGAAAAAATTGCTGCGAGCAGTGGAGAACACCCGGATAGGCCCAACTGGCACCATTTCAGCATCACAAAACGGATCGAATATTTAAAAAAATGCGAGACAGACAAGATATGGATTACACGCCATGAAAGCAAAATAAAGAAAAGTATTGCCGTTTATCTGGCAGGGATATTCCTGTTGTGTGGTGTGGGGTACAATCTAAATTTTGGTGAAACCAGCAAGAAGCTCAACAAACATTTTTTTCTAAAGATCATTCAAAGAGAGCTTGAAAAGACCCCTGACAATCCATTGCTCTACAGTACCATGGGCGACCTTTACTACAGTGACAATAACTATTCTGAAACAATCAAGGCTTACGAACAATCGCTCAGGATCAATCTTGATAACCCCCATGCGTTAAACAATCTTTCATGGCTCTATGCAACGTGTGAAATCGAGAGCTTTCGTAATCCGAAAAAAGCGCTGGAGCTTGCCAAAAGGGCTGTTCAACTCGAAGAATCTCCCCATATTCTCGACACGCTCGCAGAGAGTTACTACGTTAACGGCCTGTTTGAACAGGCCATTACCACAGAGCGTCGGGCTTTTGAGCTAACAACAAAAAATCGGGACTATTACAGAAAACAGCTCCTGAAATTTAAGGTTGCCAGGCAAAAAAGTGTCTTGCTTTAAACTTTATAATGAACCGCACATAACTTTATTTAATTTGACAGAACAGCCACAATCATCTATAATTATATGAAATTAAATCTTAATTATACAAAATAGTTGGGAATAAAAGTTCAGAGCTTACTCGAGAAGACAAATGAAATTAAGAATAATGCTGATCGTTGCGGTCATTTTCACGTTATCCCAACTTGGATGGGCTCAGGCTGCCAATTTAAGAGATGTGAGAACCGGCAAACATGAAAAATTCACTCGGGTTGTGTTCGAATTCCAAGAAAACGTTCTATTCGAAAGCCCTCAAATTAAGGGAAAGGGAACATTTTCCGTGGTTTTTCTTGACAGTTCTACAACTCTTCCACGTCTCACATTATTCAAAACAGGCCCTATACAACTTGTCCAGTCCATGGAGTTTGTTCGGCAAAAATCTAATTTGATGGCCAAGGTCCGGTTATCTTTTCCCTATTTTATACTCAAAGCGTTTTCTCTTTCCGGTCCCAACCGTATCGTTGTTGATGCGTACCCGGTGTCTTCATCGCCTGAAAAATCCGAACAAACGGAATCTTTACGTGAAGAACCTTTGACTGAAACGTTAACAGCACCCGAACAAAAAGAATTGAAGAATGCGCCTCAAAAAGTTTTGGAAAAAGCGGCCGGCAGCCAATCCACAACACCCTCGGGTGTGGATAAATCCGGATTGAAGGGAACGCAAGCATCTGAAAAGGCCTTTTCTAACAAAGTGTCAAATCAAATACCCGAGAAACACGTTGGATCACCCTCTTCTACGAACGGAAACGCCATGACACAGATATATCTGCTGACCGCGTTGAACATCCTCACAGCTGTTATTGTTGTATTGATAATCTTCGCGCTATTGAAGAAAAAACATACGATAGATTTTGGCCATCTTATTGAAATTATGGAGTTTATAAAATCCTCCGATGAAAGCATTGAAACCATAGACGCTCAATTAAAAAACGCGTTTAAAGAATATGATGAATCTTGAATGCAGGGGATAACATGACTGACAAAGTCCTGGAAGAAATAACCGTCGGCCTGTCGGACGCGGAAAAAGATGATCTTGAAGAAATGATAAAGGCGTTCAGAAAAAAGCAGTCTGCCGCACCAGAAACTCCGGCTTCCGAAGATGAACAAAAACAGATATTGTCAATAGGTGAAAATCTTGCTCAATATGGCGATATTTTGCTGAAATTAGATACGAAATTAAAATTATTATATGGAATTTTACGCCTTTCGGATCAAAAGAACAGGATTATGAACCAGCGTATCGACGCCGTCATCGAAGTGCTCAAAGGACAACAAATTTTAACCGAAGAATAGGTCTTTCTCTTAAGCATTAACCGGAAGGTGGGTAATGAACGACCGGATTGATAGACAGGACAGTGTTGTCAAACGCATCATCGATGGTTCTATTACCATCGATTCTGTTGAAGAATTCGAGGAACTGCTCAAGGCCTTTCCAAAGGACCCGCGACTCCACAGAGTTTTTGCTGACCGACTATTGGAAGAAAAATCGATAAATGCCGCCGAAGAATACAAGACGTCAGCCAAACTTTTTATAGAAGCGGACATGCCATTGCAGGCAATCACATGTAAAATCTTTGAGTGGCGAATCATCAAACCATCCAAAGAAGAAAGGTTGGCCTTCCATTCGGCCCTTTGTGAATGCAATCCACAAAATATAGAAGTGCAGAAATTCTTCACCAAACTGGCGTATGAGGAAATGATCGCTTTAATGGCCGAAATTGTGCCCCATAACTATCCTGCCAATACCACGCTGAGAAAATTTGGAGATGAAGAAAACGAGTTGTGCTTTATCGTATCCGGTGCATTGGAAGAGACCCATTACCATCGCCTTGAAGCAGATAAAAAGGTCCAAAAAAAATCTACGTCAAACCTGATAGAAGGCGACATTTTTGGCGAGATTTATCCGTTTGAAGAGGATAAATTATCTGGATCAGATATTGAATCCATCACTCTCGTTGAACTGTTGAAAATCGCCAAAGTAAAACTAACTGCACTTTGCGGAGAACATCCGAACCTTAATCTTCTAATGCGGAACCTGTGTAAATTTCGTTTTGAATCTAACCATAAAGGGCATTCAAAAACGGTCAGAAAGGCAACCCGGCATCAATTGCCCATGCAGGTCGACCTGAAAATTTTTCAAGAAGAAAGCGGAAAGCCGCCTTTAACTCTATCCGGATTTACAGACGATATTTCTCTAATGGGGACCTGTGTTATCTTGGGGGCTAAATATCAAACCGGTGATATAAACCAATTAACCGGAAAAAATGTTAAGATTCAAATGAGATTGCCCATAGAATCTATCGTTCTCAATATCTTGGGCAGTATTGTCTGGGGCAAGGAAATCCCTGTCGAGGGTAAAAAAACAGCCATCATTGGTGTTCAATTTAAAGAGATAGGCCATGTTGACCGCGGAATATTGAAGGGCTACTGCTTTGGATCCGAAGCAGAACAAAATCTGATCTGGAGCTTGTGGAATTCGCTTATGGAAAAAAAGTAATTCATAATTTAATTCCTCGGGATTTTTACAGCCCCATTGTAATCAAGGATATTATGACCTTTCAAGCTGTGAATAATGGAATATCGGGAACTAAAAATGGCGCAAGGCAAACGGAAACAACGCGAACTAAATTCTACCCCTAACTTATCGATTAGGGTCTTGCTAATGTCTGCGAAATAAGGTGCCAAGTGAAAGAGGAACTAAACACGGAAAATAAATCAACACCCAAGATATTGGCTATCGGCGGGGGAAAGGGCGGTGCCGGTAAGAGTGTCTTCAGTACGATTATGGCATTTTGGCTGGCCAGAATAGGCAAACGGACGGTTCTAATGGACGTCGATCTGGGCGGCGCCAATCTCCACACCCTCCTTGGAATTAAAAGCCCCGATAGAACGCTAAATGATTTTATTACAAGAAGATTCGGGGAATTAGAAGATATTTGCATCGATACCAGTGAGAAAAACCTTCGCCTCATCAGCGGGGCCAGCGATGTTCTTTCTTTGGCAAACCCCCACTTCAGCCAAAAAATCAAACTCATGACCCACCTGTCAAGACTGGATGCCGATTATGTTGTACTCGATCTTGGAGCTGGAACTTCCTTTAACGTCCTGGATTTCTTTCTTATCGCCCACAAAAAAATTATCGTCCTTACCCCGGAACCAACATCGATTCAGAATGCATACATATTTGTTCGGAATGCAGTCTACCGAAAATTAAGCAGACTTTCCAATAAAAATCCATCTCTCCAGGCTCTGATTAAAATCGCTATGGACCCCAAAAATGTTCTCAAAATCCGTACAATTAAAGAACTTTTTCAGTTCATTGAGGAGTCCAACGAAAAAAATATCATTGAGATTCTAAGAAAAGAAATCGGAGATATCCATCTGGGGATAGTTACCAACATGGTTAAAAATGAAAAAGAAGAAAACGCGGGGCGTATTGTTAAGATCGTCGCTGAAAAATACCTGACCATACCTTCCACGGATTTGGGCTGCGTCTCTTTTGACAAGCATATCCGTACAATGGTATCCGATATGATCCCTTTAACCAATCTGGACCAGTCAAGTCAGGCTTTTGGCAATATTTATGAAATTGCCAACAAATTATCGAGAGATTAACTGGTGTCCACCCATAAATGGTCTTTTTCCCACTTGGCTTCGTTCTCCGCTAGTTTCCGTCTGCGGAGGACTAATTGTACACCCCACCGAAAACCCTTGTGCGGCCTTGCCCATCGAAAAAAATTCTCATTTATGAATCGGACACTTAATCGTGTCTTCCTTTATCTTGGATGGACGCTAAATAGTTGGACGAATAAACGTCTTTAAATTGTCAAAAAATCCTTCAAACCCATCATTTTTATCCAGTGAAACTTTCTTCTATTTCACCGGGACCATTACTCCATTATTCCCTCCGGGTCTTAGGCCCTACTGGCCGGAGGCCAATTGGGCCAAGCCCCTATTTCATACATACTTTCCTTATCTGAAACAGGTCACAATATCCACTGAAAATTTTGGCAATGCCGTCCTGCTTCAACGTATTCATGCCATCTTTTATTGCCTGATTTTTGATGACTTCAACCGGTGAGCTGTTTTGTATCAGGTTTTTTATTTCATCAGTTCCCAACAACAGTTCGTGAAGCGCCATTCGGCCGGCATACCCTGTATTGTAGCATCTTTCACAACCTCTGGGCCTGTTGAGAATCAGATCATCGGCATAAGGAATATTTATATGCTTCTCAAACTGATCAGAAGAACCATATTCACGAACGAGTTCTTCAAACGCATCTTTTGATAGATGATACGGTTCCCTGCAATGGATACAGGTGGTGCGGACCAGCCGCTGGGCGAGAATGCACAGGATCGCATCTGAAAAGTTAAATGGATCCATTCCCATGTCAAGAAGCCGGGTTATGCTTTCAGGAGCACTGTTTGTGTGAAGCGTGGAAAGTACCAGGTGGCCTGTCAGAGATGCCTCTATGCCGATGGATGCGGTTTCTCTGTCCCGCATCTCACCCAGCATGATCACATCGGGGTCACATCTTAAAAACGCCCGCATTGCAGAAGCAAAGTCGAATCCAATTTTAGGCTTTACCTGTACCTGCCTCAATCCCTTTTGGCTGATTTCCACTGGATCCTCAGCAGTCCAGATCTTGGTGTCGGTGGTATTGATATAGGCCATGGCCGAATGAAGTGTAGTTGTTTTTCCTGAACCGGTTGGGCCGCATACAAAAACAAGGCCATGGGGCTGTGTTATGGCGCCAACGAAATTATTGTAATTGCTTTTTGAAAAACCTATCTTGCCCAAAGGGAGCGGCTCACCGGCATCGAGTATTCGCAGAACAACGTCCTCCATTTTACCCTGAGTTGGCACCGTTGCCACTCTGAGTTCAATATCTGGACCACCATATCTTTTAAATTTGATTTTACCATCCTGGGGCTTGCGCCGTTCCACAATATCAAGATCCGCCATGATCTTAACTCGAGACACGATTTTATCTCGAAGAGAATAAGGAATGCTCTCAAACAACCTGCAAGCGCCGTCAACCCGTATCCGAATCCGTGTATTCATCTTTCCAGGATAGGGTTCTATATGAATATCGGAAGCCTTATGTTTGTAAGCATCGATAATAATTTTGTTAACAAGCTGTACGATAGTACTATCTTCTTCATACAAAACGGATTCTTCATCTTCTATCTCTACTTCCTTGGTTTTAAGATCAGACAAGATCTGTGATCGGGAAGCCAGTTTTCTTTCTTTCCGCGTAAAACGCTGAATAAAGGCAAGGATATCCTGTTTTAGCGCCACGTTGAACGAGAGGGATTTGTTTGAAAAGAGCGTTTTGATTTCACCGATTTTTTGAAGATCGCCGGGGTTGTCTATTGCAATAACGATTTTTCCGTCTTCTATTTTCAGGGGAACCCAGACATTGTTTCGCATGAAAGTTACTTTGAGGTTGGTTAGAAGCCCCACCGGTATCGATATCTCCGGAGCATATTCTACAAACGGAACCTTATAAAATTGACTGAGAGATTTTCCGATTTCCTTTTTGGAAATCTTAAAATCAGACATTAACACCGTTTCCACGGAAGCTTTTCCCGCTCTGGCGTCGGCAATGGCCTTGTCCAGTTCTCTTTGGGTTAATATATGGTTATGAACGAAATAATCGAACTTGTTCGGCCTTGCCTTTGCCATCCGTTTCTGATTATACAACGCAATTCCAAGAATATTGGCCATCTCAGTTGCAGACTGCTCATCGAGCCGGGTAAACGAGCCACCCCCTTTTCGATTAATCAATTGGATGACGCCAAGAAGAAATTTTTTGAAAATAATCGGGACCGCTAAAACCTGTTGTGTCCAAAAGTCCATCTTCTTGTCCCAGCGTTTATCAAATTTAAGCTCAGGATCGATGGAGGCCAGCTCTGATTCATTATATACGTTTTTAATATTGATAAGTTTTTTCTTAAAAGCCGAGCACCCGGATATACTGCTGTTTGACATAGAGATGCGGATTTCTTCAATTTCATTTCCGGATTTAAACCGCGATACCAGTTCTCGCTTTTTCCCGTCCACCACATAAACGGTCAATCTTTCGGCTTCAAAAAGCCGTGTGATTTCATCCTTCAAATCCACCAGAATCTCGTCAAGATTGGCAGCAGCATGGATTTTGTTGCAAATATCCTGGAGATCTTTCCGGTAATTAATTTCGGTTTTAAGTTTCCGGCTGTCCAAATTCTTGGCATTAACGATAATCGCTTGACTTAACATTTTTATTCGCCTCGCCCAAATATTCTGAAAATTGTCGGAACACTCTATAAATCCTGATCCTTCTCGGCTGAAACACATTATTGCCTGAATCTTGTTGATCTTTAATTTCTACTTTCATTATCATCAGCAACGTTCGTGCCAAAAGAAATGATTGTTTAACAAAGCGGGATCTGAGATGTATTTATCGTTTCTAAGATCTTTGTAAAGGAATGACTTATAGGTGTTCAGAAAGATTTTGGAAAGTACTGTTATTTTATTCTACTGCAAAAAACAATAAGATGAGAGGAATTGATGAAAGAAGATAACGTCCAAATTTGCACAAAAAATTGTGCATCTCTGCACAGTTTATTGTGCAAGTAAACTATTTATTCCTAACTTGAGCGATTTTTCGTGGCCTGGCGGGGTTGCCGGTCGCAAGATTCCGAACCAGCGGGAAGGTGCAGCAATCCTTTTGGGGCGGATAAAGATCGGAAATCCCGGAAGGTTTCAAATTGTGACATGTCTTCCACACGTTATTTTTCTTTTTGAGCAAGCCATTTGAAAAATAGACTCACACAATCCGGGCAAAGTTGGGTGCCGCTGACATCTTCAATAATTTGAAGCGCCTTCCCCTGGGCCATTCCCTTGCGGTAGGGCCGGTCACTTGTCAAAGAATGATAGGTGTCGGCAACAGCAGCCATCCGGGCCCATAAATGAATTTTATCTCCTTTAAGGCCCTGAGGGTATCCTTTGCCGTCAAGACGCTCGTGGTGAGACAAGACGATTGGGATGACATCCGAAAAACTTGGAATTGACCTTATAATATTGGCGCCGATATCCGGGTGTTTTTTTATGTGAGCAAACTCTTCATCTGTCAAACGTCCGGGTTTAAGAAGGATTTCGTCTCGGACGCCAATCTTGCCGATATCATGCAGTCTTCCGCCGATGGTGACAGTTTCGATTTCTATTTTGCTTGCTCCGGAGATGCGTAGCATTCCCGAGACGATTAGGCCGACTGCCTCGGAATGCCCCTTGGTGTAATTGTCCCGGGCTTCAAGCGCGGCGATAAGGCTGGTAATGCTTGCGATCATCAAATTCCGTTCGGAATCCAGACGCTCTCTTTCCATTATCAACATGTGAAACTGATCAGACAGCAACTTTTCAACGAGGATGACAAGTTCATCGATATTAAAAGGCTTGCAAATATAAGCCGAAGCACCATTTTGCAGCATCCGCCTCATATAACCGCGGTCGGTTATAGAACTCATTGCGATGATCGGTATCGAAGATAAATCGGGATTTGTGTGAACCGTCTGGCATAAATCAAAACCGTTAATATCCGGCATTTCGATATCGCTGAGTATCAGATCCGGCTGGATGGTCTCCAGCAGCTTTAAGGCTTTTTTGCCGTTTTCGGCAGTGATTATTCTAAATCCGGCTTCCGCCAGACCTTTTTCGACAATCTGGAGCACAACTTTAGAATCGTCCACAACCATGACAAGGCGGTCACTCTTAAACTTGGATTTTGACAAAACACTTTCTACGGTTTCAAGTAAACGGTTCTGTATTTCATACTTTGATAGATATGCTGATGCCCCGGCCTGGAACCCTTTGTCGACATCGCTGTCAGAATCAAAGGTGCTCACCATAACCACAGGGGTTCCCTGGGTCGATGCGGTATTTTTAAGACAGCGGCACAATTCGATGCCATTGATTTTTGGCATGTCAATATCGCTGACGACAATATCGAACTTTTCCTGCAATGCCAAATCGAGGCCCTCTTGTCCGTCTTCCGCTAAAATGATTTCAGCGTTCATGGACGCCAGCATTTTTTTCATGCTCATTCGGAATACGGCACTATCATCAACAATTAGAATTCGGCGAGCACTCATCATAGGTTCCTTTTATTCCCCACGGACAGGCCATTTGCAGATTGAATTCCAACCAGAATTTCTCATGAAAAATATATCTTAGGAACGAATCCAGCTGTTGAGATCTTCGGGCTAATTTATTTATTTTTTATCGGGATTTTATCTAAGATATATCGGCAGATTTGAAAAAAACTTTAATAGTAGCTTAAATTACCTATTAAAAAAGATAGTTAAGGGGCTATCTCCTTCTGGGATTAAAGGAGTATCGATGGTGTGGAATTTTGTTCCACCCCCCTCTTTCTAAATGGTTTCAATAAAGAATCGCGATTCAATTTGACACAAAAATCGCCTTCCCTTATTATTCTTTAAATAAAATCGTGCAAGATTAAGGTACTACGATTTTATAAAATTTCCGGATTATCCTCAAAGCATCTAACAGTACAGACAAAGACCGTCGAAGAAGAAACATGGATAAAATCATAGACATTCAAAACCTGGTAAAACAATTCGACGGATTTACGGCGGTGAACGACATCTCGTTTTCTGTGCACCGGGGTGAGTTTTTTGGCCTGTTGGGCCCCAACGGCGCCGGCAAAACGACCACCATCCGCATGCTGTACGGATTTTCACCCCCGACACGCGGCACACTGCAAATCTTTGGCATGGATATCAAAGCGGATTTTCGAAAGATTAAATCAAGAATCGGCGTCTGTCAGCAGGAAAACACTTTGGACCCGGATTTGAGTGTCAAACAGAATCTTCACGTGTTTGCCGGATACTTTTCTATCCCCAAAAAAGAAGCCGCTGAACGGACCGAAGAACTTCTCGATTTTTTTGCATTGAGCCATAAAAAAGATGCCAAAGTCATAGAACTCTCCGGCGGAATGGCGCGGCGGCTGATTCTGGCCAGATCGCTGATCAACCGGCCGGAACTGCTGATTTTAGATGAGCCGACCACCGGACTTGATCCTCAGTCGAGACACCAGGTCTGGGAAAAGCTGGAGGATCTTAAAAAGTCCGGACTTACCGTCGTCATTACCACCCATAACATGGAAGAAGCCTCCCACCTCTGCGACCGACTGGTTATTGTTGATCACGGTAAAATTCTGGTGGATGGCAGCCCGGAAGCGTTGATCGAGCGTCATGCCGGCAGCAATATCATCGAAATCGAGGGGCCGGATCAGACGCTGATTGAATATGTTAAAGAACACGACATCGGGCACGATGATCTTGGTCGGCGCCTGATATTGTATGAAACAGAAACAAAAGACCTGAACAATACAATTCGAGAACGGTTTTGCAACGAAAAGTGCATTTACCGCAACAGCACGCTGGAAGATGTTTTTTTGCGTTTGACCGGAAGGGGGCTTCGAGAATGATCGATCCTAAGGCATTTTCATGGCGATTTCTGAGGGTCTGGGAAAGAAACCTGGTGGTTTACAAAAAAATTTGGAAGGTAAATTTTCTGACACCGCTGTTGGAACCGCTGTTTTACATTCTGGCGTTTGGTTTGGGATTCAGCGGTTTGATCGACAATGTGCATTACGGAGGGGCCGATTTTTCTTACACGGCGTTTATCGCACCGGCATTGATCGCCACTGCTGTGATGTGGAATGCATTTTTTGAAACCACCTACGCATCATTTGTTCGAATGTATTATCAGAAGACCTTTGACGGCATGCTGGCGACACCCTTGTCCCTGGAAGAAATCATCATCGCTGAAATTGTCTGGAGCGCAACCAAAGCCACAGGTGCCGCAACCATCATGCTAATGGTGCTCGGCCTGCTGGGATTTATTCAGTTTCCTTTGGGGTTGTTGCTGATTCCTCTTGCGTTTTTCGGCGGTCTGGCTTTCGGGGCCATCGGCATGTTCTTCACGGGAATTACACCGACCATCGACATGTTCAACCTTCCCATATTTCTCTTCATTACGCCGATGTTTTTGTTCAGCGGAACATTTTTTCCGGTTTCCAATCTACCGGCTTGGGCCCAGCCTGCTGCGCTGGCTTTTCCTCTCTATCACCTGGCCGAATTGGCCCGACGGTTTAGTATCGGAACCAACGAAACGGCACCCATCATCAGCATCGTATATTTAATCGTATTTTTTCTTTTCTTTACCAGCCTTGCCCTGAGCAGGATGAAGAAAAGGCTGATTCAATAAGTAGTGTCCATCCATAAAAGGTCTTTTTGCCCAATCTCTTCGTTATGCTCAAAAAATAATCCTCAGAATATCAACTATATGCTTGTGGTTATTTTTCTCGCATGCCTTGATTTTGAACAAAATTCCTCATTTATGGATGGACACTTAATAGAACATATACCTGCAAAGAAAAAGATTGGTTGCGAAACTTGAGCTACCTGAATCTTGCATGAAAATTGATGAGAATTAAAGAAGATCATCATACGATTTAACAATTGGGCAAAATGTTTGCCCCGGTGATATTGTTTAATCCCGCTTCAATTATTTGAGGGGTCGGGGAGTTTTTCTCCTAAATCCTTGGATATTAGCCTCCGGCTCGTAGAGCCTACGCCTCGGAGAGCGGAATGGATGATCTTTTTTTAAATCGGATGCTGTCTGAGTGGCTTAGGGATCGTTAGAAATAACAGGCGCATACCGAAATCGTATCTTTAAAAGAATTTTAAATGATGCAGAGAACCTATTTATATTTCAAAGATAGTTTCCTGTTTTTTCTTTACGATCCATTGCCGCGAGTTCATGCGGTTTAAAAAAAGATCATCCATGTAGCGGTTGTTTAGAAAAACTCCCCGACCCCTAAATTATTTAGTTTAAAGATTCTTATCAATTTCATGCAGGGATTACAATTTTTTGTAGTTCCCATATATTTTCTTCAAACCGCCGCCAATAAGAAGAACACCCATAAGATAGAAACTAAAACGGATAAAGCCGATCACCGAAGAAAACTGTTGTATCTGTTCGACCTTGGGCATGACTTGGGGAATCCTGTAAAATACGCCGATGCCCGCAAGGGTCAGTGCAATACCATAGATGACCTGAATAACCGGTTTGTTTTTACGCGTAGAATCTGTTTGGTTGTTGTCCAATTTTTCGGAATTCATGATGTTAGCTTAACTCTTTAGTTACTAATACGTAAATTAGATACTCAACATTACCCCTATTAATGGAAATGTTACCGAAGGCTTCTTACAAGTGACTATTTACCCCGTATTAAACGGGGAAGTTGAGGTAGCGCTAACGCGCTGTCAATTTGATAAAAAATTGATAGAATACCTTAACCCTGGCCAGAGCCGATCACAAATACTTTATACTAAAAAAATCATGTTTGTATTGATATATAAGCCAGATCAATACATTACCGATTCATACCAGGGCGGGCTTTAGATCATTTTAGTTCACTTTAAGCTCTTCACACTTTTTCAGTATTTAAAACGCTCAATTAGGGTTAAACTAGTGCCCGAACGAAAACTAGGATTTTTCGTTAAGATCAAGGAAGACGAAAATTTTAACCACAGGAATACTGATAGTATTTCGAGGATTGAAATTTGAGTCTGAAGCAGATATTGGCGAAAAAGACAGTTTTCGTTCAGGCACTAATTATCCTCCGAGATACACCTCCTTAACCCTTGGATTGTCCAGTAACTCACCGGCCATACCTTCCATTACAATTTCGCCCCTTTCAAGCACATAGGAGTGATGGGCCACTTTGAGGGCAGCCCGTGCATTCTGTTCCACAAGAAGGATCGTGGTCCCGGATTCATTAAGCTGTTGAATGACGTTAAATATTTCGCGAACGATCAATGGCGCGATACCCATGGAGGGTTCATCCAGGAGAAGCAGTTCCGGTCGGGCCATCAAAGCACGGGCAATGGCCAGCATCTGCTGCTCGCCACCGGACAGTGTACCGGCGATCTGTTTGGAACGTGTTTCTAGGATGGGAAAAATCTCATAAACACGATCAACGCGCTGTTTGATCTCAAGGCGGTTGTTGCGCTTAAAATAAAGGTATGCCCCCAGATGAATATTGTCCAGAACGCTCAGATGGCCAAAAATCTGCCTTCCTTCGGGCACCTGGGATATACCCAACCCCACGATTCGGTTGGCAGGCATTCCGGCAATATCCTTGTCTTTATAAAAAATACTTCCCTTGGCGATTTTTATCAAACCGGAGATCGACTTCAAAAGGGTCGACTTGCCGGCCCCGTTGGCCCCGATAATGGAAACCACCTTTCCTTTTGGCACTTTTAGGGAAACATTTTTAAGCACCTCTATACTGCCATACGCAGCGTTTAAGTCCTCAATCCTTAGCATGTTTGAAATCTCGCTTCGCTCAATTGGAATAATGGAACAATGGAGTGATGGAATAATGGGTTACTTTAGGAATTAGATTGATATTGTTCCCTAAGCCCAGCGTTCCACTCTTCCAAAATTCCAATATTTCATGGAAGTAGCACATATAAATCAGCAGCTATTTAAAAATCTTTAATTTCAAGAAACTTCAGAATTTTCGAAACGCACAATTACTCGCTTCCCAAATAAGCTTCAATAACCCTGCGATTATTTTGTATCTCTTGGGGCGATCCTTCGGCAATCTTCTGCCCATAGTTCAACACCGCGATCTCATCGGATATGTTCATGATCACCTTCATGTCGTGTTCCACCAGCAAAACGGTGACCCCCTTTGCATTGATGGCCCGGATCAGAGAAGATGCCACGTAAGTTTCGGTCTCATTCAGACCGGCTGCAGGTTCATCCAGACAAATCAGCTCCGGTTCACTGGCCAGGGCCCGTCCGATCTCGAGTATCTTTTGCTCCCCTAAGGGCAAACTGTCTGCAGGATCATTGAATTTATCGACAAGTCCGATAAATTTTAATATCTTCATGGCGCTATCTTTAACCTGTGCTTCTTTACGCCTGAACTGCGGAAGTTGAAACCCCGAAGATAAAAAAGATGATCGTACTCTGGTATGACAGCCCAGCATCACATTTTCCAGAACCGTCATATTGCCGAACAACTCCACGGTCTGGAATGTCCTGGAGATACCCCGTTTCGCAATCTTGTGGGCTTTGAGATGTTCAATGGGCAATCCCTTGAACATGACCGATCCTTCTGTGGGCGGAAAAGATCCGGTAATGATATTGAACAGCGTCGTCTTGCCTGCACCGTTGGGGCCGATAATGGCTTTGATCATTCCCCTTTTTACCTGAAAGCTAAGATTGCTGAGCGCCATCAACCCGCCAAAGGCCATGACCACACGATTTAGCTCCAGAATATTTTCTTCTTCTACAAAATTCATCGGATGTCTATTCCCTGAACCAGCCCTTTACGATTCCCGGCACGCCAACCAGTCCTTTGGGGAAAAAAATGGTGACCAGAAGCAGGATGGCGCCATATACGATAACCTCATATTCTTCGAAATAATGGAGCCATTCATAGCTTAAAAAGGTGATGAGAACGGCACCGATAATCGCACCCCAGATGTTATACATCCCTCCCAGGGCAATCATGATCAGAAGCTTGATGGAAAAGAAAAGATCGAAGGTTGATGGGTTGATAAAATTAAGATAATGCGCATAAAGACTGCCCGCCAAAGAAGCCAAGACCGCTGAATAAACAAAGACCATTATCTTAAACCTGGAAATATCCACGCCCATGGCGCTGGCCGCCGGTTCACTGACATGAATGGCCCGTAAGGCACGCCCTATGCCCGATTGAATGATATTGACGGTAAAGATAAAAACTGCAAAGACAAAACCCCAGACCAGATAATAATACTTTTCAACAGAATCAAATTCAAATCCGAACAGGCTTAATCCGGGAATGCCGGTCATACCATCCGGACCGCCGGTCCAGGCCGCCTCTTCATTGAAAATGATATACACGATGATCCCAAAGGCAAGCGTTGCCATGGCCAGATAATGACCCCTTAGTTTGAGAGAAGGCGCTCCCACCACAACGGCAACCACCGCCGATATGACCATACCGACAATGATGCACGGCCAGGGATTCAAACCAAACTGAACCGTCAAAATGGCAGAAGTATAGGCGCCGATGCCGTAAAAGGCCGCATGTCCGATGGAGATCTGACCGGCATAGCCCATGAGCAGACTCAGTCCCATGGTCATCAGGCAGTATATCCCTGCAAAAATCATGATATCGGCATAATGTTCGATAGAGGGAATTTTATGGGCAACCCATGGAAAGGCAATGATAAAGAGCGCAAAGACGGTTGTGGGAATTTTTCCGATTCGTGACATCCTTAAAACCTTTTGATCTTGCTGATCTCTATACTCCCTAAAATTCCACTGGGTCTAAAAAACAGGACGATCAGAAGCACGATCAGCGCAAAAGCATCTTTATATCCCGAGCTGATCACTCCGGCACCGAATGATTCGATGCTTCCCATAATAAGTCCCCCCAGAATAGCCCCGGGAAAGCTTCCCAGTCCTCCAAGGATGGCCGCACCGAATCCCTTCACCGCCAGCATGGCTCCCCGATCGTATTCCATAAGGGATATAGGTGTTACGGTAATACCGGCCACCGCCCCAATGGCCGCTGAAAGGGCAAAGGACAACAAAATCATTTGTTTGACATTGATCCCCACCAGGCTGGCCGCGTTCGGATTGTCCGCACAGGCGCTCATGGCCTTTCCGATAATGGTTCGATCAAAAAAGATCGACAAAACAATGACAATAATGATTAGAAAACCGATCACCCACAAATACTGGGGTTGAATCACGGCCCCAAAAACAGTGATGGGATTACGCCCGGAAAACGCCGGTAGATCATAAGGGTCCTTGCCCCAGATAAACATGGCTGCGCCCTTGATCAGAATCGACGCTGCAATGGTGGCGATAATCAGCGTAAGCACCGAGGGCCGGCGGATGGGGCGGATCGCCAACCGGTCTAAAAGTATCCCCACCAGTGTCACAAGAATAACTGTGGCCGGGAAAGCCATAATTAAAGGAAGCCCAGCGACAACGTGAAAAAAGACCATGATCAGCCACCCCAGC
>Ga0209957_1000067_pt1 | contig 22974 bp, 21 predicted proteins | sample SalPonF2_A_D2_MG_FD_185724 | JGI IMG/M metagenome (GOLD analysis project Ga0209957, IMG submission 185724) | Salt pond soil microbial communities from South San Francisco under conditions of wetland restoration - Salt Pond MetaG SF2_A_D2_MG... ... | reverse complement strand
CAGATCGGCGATGGCTGGTTCGCCGTCGTACCCGCACCGGTCGCATATGCAAGAATTATGATGCACTTCCCTAACCTCGGCGTCGAGAGACACGCCCATCACCAGGGCGTCAAACAATAGGTCGGCTGAGCCGCACTCCGGGCATACAAATATCTTCCTCACGATGAACTCCGGAAATTAAATTGCAGACCCATACTAGCCCGCTGCCGTGCTGGAAAAAAGCTATTCAAGAGAGTAGGATTTCACCATGATTTTTCGCCTGGTGCGGGTACATATACCGGCAGTACCAACTAAAAGACGCAGCGTAACGAATTAAGTCAAACGGGAGATGGTTAAATGGAAGTCCCGGTTTCTTTCACCTATCAGTGCAGTGTTGCAAAAAAGTCCGTGCTCATCACCGGCACCGACGGCATACTCAAGAGTGATCGCGGTATAGAGAAACGCGCCGTGGGGACGCGATCATGCAACGGTTCTCCCGCGTGTGGGTTCCTTCTTGGACACCCAGGTTGCCCATACGCGTCCAAGTCTAATTAGGAAAGCGCAATGAATACGACACAACGCCTAAAGGATCGGGATCGCATCTTTGGTATGTGGCATTCCAAAACCGCAGATCAGCGCGGCTTAACGGAAGCCGAGAATTTCTCCGACGAGGTGTGGGATATGGGTTTGCGACTTGCCTCTAATACTGCTGACCACCGTCAACACGTTATGGATTTGATCAGAAATCACATCAAATGAGCTTATGGGCACCTGCTAAACTAATCCGACCGAAGCCAACAGCCGAGGCAGAAAAGGGGACACTTTCGGGTACACTGATCGTATAGCGATACACAAAATCGCCATATAATCAATATTTTGCCCCTTGTTTTCTGTTCCGACTCTGGCCTCCATCCTTCCTTTCCCGCCTCATCGACTCACCCGGGCCCGGGTGGCGAAATCGGTAGACGCTGCGGACTTAAAATCCGCTGACCTTCGGGTCGTGCCGGTTCGAGTCCGGCCCCGGGCACCAATTTGGCCTCCAGCTAGTTCCATTGAGATCCAAAAATAATCATAAAAGCCTGACATAGAGCTATTTTTACTCTAATTGGGTCCAACTAGATTCAGTTGCATCCGAGGCGTACTGTGAGTAACATAGTGAGTAACCACGGTATCGGCGGAGGTAGGTAAAAGCCTCCTCTCTGCCGTTACTCACCGGAGTGCCCGTCAAGGATGGACCATTGCTCACCGATACCAAGCTAAGAAGCCTCAAGCCTCGCAGCACCATTTATCGAGTCGCCGACGAGAAGGGTCTAGCGATCGAAGTCCGGCCAACAGGTGGCCTCTTTTGGCGGTTCCGCTACAGGTTTCTCGGAAAACCTGGAATGCTATCCCTCGGGCGGTACCCGGAGATCTCGCTGAAGAAGGCTCGAGAGCTACGAGATCAAAACCGCGGGCTATTGACAGAAGGTCGGGACCCGAGCCGGGCGCGACAAGAGGAGTCAGCTGCTTCACGGGTCGCATCCGATAACACGTTCAGAACTGTCGCCCGAGAGTGGATGAAGCGCCAACAAGTATCAAAGACAACGGCTGACAAGAATCGCTGGCTTCTCGAGAAGTACGCCATCCCCGAGATCGGGGCAATCCCCATTGCGGAGATCGGGCCTCGGGAGCTGCTACGGGCACTCCGGAAGGTGGAAGCCTCAGGGAAGCTCGAGACGGCGCAGCGAGTGCGGGTCAAATGCGGGCAAGTATTTCGGTATGCGATCATCGAAGGCAAGGCTGACACTGACCCGACTCAAGCCCTCCGCGGTGCCCTGAAGCAACCGGCGGTACGTCATCATGCGACCATCACAGAGCCTAAGAAGATCGGTGCCTTGCTCCGTGCAATTGATGGGTTTGACGGTCATGCGGTGACGCAGGCGGCGCTAAGGTTGGCTCCCCTGGTTTTCGTCAGGCCAGGTGAGCTCCGTAAGGCCGAGTGGAATGAATTCGACTTGGAGGGATCGGAATGGCGGATACCCGCGCATCGTATGAAGATGAAGGCAGCGCATTTGGTACCTTTGTCTCAGCAGGCCGTGGAGATTCTCGGAGAGCTAAAGAGGCTTACGGGGGCCGGACGTCTCGTCTTTCCATCCATACGTACGCTCACACGCCCTATGAGCGAAAACACAGTCAATGCCGCATTGCGGCGTCTCGGTTACACGAAGAACGAAATGACGGGGCATGGGTTCCGTGCCATGGCGAGTTCGAGGCTCAATGAAATGGGTTGGTCCCCCGACGCCATTGAGCGTCAGCTCGCGCACGCCGAGAGCAATAAGGTACGCGCGGCGTATACGCACGCCGCCGAGTACCTAAAGGAGCGCCGTGCCATGATGCAAGCATGGGCCGATTACCTTGATTCACTTAGAGCTGACGATGAAGTGGTCGCGTTCAATTAAGCCAAACGGGTGTCAACGCCGCAGCGTGTAAAGGGCTGAGTATGAGGCTAGATTCTCAGGCAGATCATGGAACGAGACGACTCGTTTGTGGCGCTTCTTTATGGATACAATTGGAAACCACGGTGTTATCCATCAGGTCAACGCGGCAGAAGCAAATGCGCTTAATTTAAGGACGCTAAAGGAAAGGAAGTGACCAGAAGCAACAAAAAGAGTCATGTCCCTGAGTGGGCCTGGCGAGAATACGTGGACTACTTCGGAGCGCCCGAAACGGGAGCCATTTTCCAGATTATTGAAGATAATAATTGCGCTAAAGTCTGGCGGGCAATAAGTCGCGAAGAGGAACCTGAAAATCGAGCGCTGGCAGTGCGGCTACTGCTTCATGAAGTGGAGTCAGCTCTGCAAGGACCAAGCGAGGCAGAACGGCATCACGCAAAGGCGCGAGAAGATAAGGGGGCCACAATCGCGCGCTTGGCGAATGAACTGCGTCGAGAGCTGGTCGAGCTCGCCAATGAGGATGGCTACCCGCCGCAGGAATTTACTTGTGCTTACCGTCAGTACTCAACTGAATCCAGCCGATCGATCACCGCGTATAGAAGGGGCTATGAAGATCTAGTCACTGACGAGTCAAGCAGAGCGTTTCTCAGAGAGGTTCGAAATGCCGTGAAAGCCGGGTTTATGGGTGCGCTATTAAACGATTGTCCAGCCTTGGGGGCGATCGAGCAAGGCGGCATTGCCTGGCGCAATAAATACGCTTTTTTTTATCGACCCAATGAGGATAATGTCGAATACCTCTATTTCATACATCGTATAAGTGACTTTTTTGAAGCGCATTATGGGAAGCCACTACAGGCATCGACGGCCGCTCTGACCAACTGCGTATTCGACACGCACGTGCTGGATTCCCAGGTCACCAACTTGAGGAAGACAGTCTCGAGGCAAAAGGCTAAAAAAAGTGTGCAAAGAAAGGCTAAAGATGCTATCTCCCACACGAAGGATAAAAAAGGTGTGCGAAAGGGTGCAAAGTAGCGATTTTCGCGAATTTCTATAAAGAAAAGAAGCGTTCATTATTGCGTCCGCATTCATCCACGAGGGTGCGAAATGGACGCACTACCTGCCACAGGGTTCCTTCGGTTAAAACAGATTATCGGCGATGCGCTGGCAACGCCGCCCATTCCAGCGATTATCCCAATCTCGCGCTCCTCATTTCTAGAGGGCGTTCGAACAGGTCGCTACCCGGCCTCCGTAAAACTGGGGCCACGAACCACCGCCTGGAGAGTTGAGGACATCCGGGAATTTATAGAAGGCGTTGCCGCTGCCTCGGAGGGTTTGGCATGAGCGGCACACACATTGCGAGGTCCGGATTATCCCGGAGCTCGCGCATTCAACCTGGAAGCGCATACGCAACCCATCGTACGCGGGCGGAGGACCGTCTGCCTGATCGTTGGCGAGAGTTCTTGCCGGAGCCGGCGAGCTTCTACCGCTCGCGGATCGAGAAGGTCGGAATCCCTAACGCCAAGGGGTGGGCGGCTTGCTGCTGTCCCTTGCATGAGGATAGGCGCGCCAGTGCATCGGTGAATCTGATTACAGGTGGTTTTCGATGCCATGGCTGCGGGGCGCGTGGCGATCTTGTTTCTTTTCATATGCGGTGGGCTGGCCTGGACTTCATGGCCGCGGTCCGCGACCTAATGGAGGGCTGGTCATGAATTCCGTTGTGATTGGGCGCATCAGTGAAATGCCTTCCGATGCGGCGCGCCGTTTTGCGGCCGTCAAGGTGGCTGAAGGCTACCGATTCGAGGCGCTGCATTGTTATGCGAATGTGGAAGACGAGATCCTGTTCTATCGAATCCGCCTTAAGCACCCGGAAACGGGCGAAAAGTGGATCCGGCCTATGCGTTGCCGTAACGGTCGATATGAGCTCAGCGAGCCCGAAACTTCGCCAGGCGGTAAACCACTATACGGACTTCAGTACCTTGCCGGGGATTTGTCAGTCCCGGTGGTTGTAGTCGAAGGTGAAAGCTGTGTCGACGCGCTTACAAAACGGGGGCTACCCGCGGCCACGAGTGGTGGGGCCTCAAGCGCCGCTGGGGCCGATTGGAGGCCCTTGGCGGGACGCCGGTGCCTCATCTGGCCTGACGCTGATGAGCCTGGCGCCCGATACGGAGAGGATGTCGCAGGCAAGCTACGATCACTTGATTGCCAGGCCGAAGTGGTTGACGTGGCGGCTCTGAACCTGCCTGGAAAGGGGGCAGACGCGGTGGACTGGCTCGCCGCCAATCCCGAAGCGGGCCCGGAAGAGGTGCTCGCACTCCCGCGTCTTGCCTCGGCCCAGGTGTCGGAGTCGGTTGGGTCGCCTGCACCGTTACCGTCACCGTTGCCGCCGGTGCCGCAATTCGATCCGGATTTGCTGCCGGTCGCGGTGCGGGCCTGGTGCGTGGATGCGGCGGATGGATTGCAGGTACCGCTGGACTTCACGGCTATCCCCGCGATGGTCGGGCTCGCGGGGGTCATCGGGCGGCGGATCGGTATCGCCATGAAGCGCAACGCCGACTGGATCGAGCGGCCTCTGCTTTGGGGCTGCGTAGTCGGGCGCCCGAGCAGCGGGAAAAGTCCGGCGTTGATGCCGACCCGCCGACTGCTTGAACGGCTGGCCAAGGCGGAGCATGAGGGCCACCAGGCAGCCCTGCGAGAGTACCAGGCGGCTTGCCTGGTCTCCGAAGCGCGGGCTGCAAATGCCAAAAAAGCAATCCAGGCGGCCCTGAAGGATGGCGATCACAAGCGGGCCCAGGCTCAGGCAGAGGCGGCGGCCTTTGACGAAAAGGCCCCGCCAGAGCCGCGCATCCTGGTGAACGACGCCACGGTGGAAAAGCTTGGCGAGCTCCTAAATGACAACCCTAACGGCCTCCTGCAGTTCCGGGATGAACTCGCCGGCTGGCTTGCAAGCCTCGACCGGGAGGGGCATGAAGGGTATCGGGCCTTCTGGCTGGAGACCTGGAACGGCTCGGGAAGCTTCACCGTGGACAGGATCGGGCGGGGTACAACTCGGATTGAGTCCTGCGCCATGTGCATCCTGGGCGGCATGCAGCCTGGGAAGCTCGCTGAATATGTCCGCGGGGCGGTAAAGGGCGGCTTTGCCGACGACGGACTGATACAGCGGTTTCAGCTGGCTGTCCATCCTGATCTTCCAAGCAGCTGGCGCTACACCGACCGGGCCCCCGATCACGCTGCTGAGGAGGCCGCGTGGGAGGCCTTTCAGCGGCTTCGCAACCTGGATCCGGCAGCGGTCGGCGCCGAGCACCCGGAGGGGAGCGACATCCCCTTTCTACGCTTTGACGACGAGGCGCAGGACCTTTACGTGGAGTGGCTTACGAAGCATATGACCCGTCTCCGGCAGGAGGAGGAGCCGCCGTGGATGGAATCCCACCTGGCCAAGTATCAGGGGCTGGTGGGCCGGCTCGCTCTGGTGCTGCACCTGGCTGATGGATGTGAAGGGCCGGTGTCAGCTGCAACGTTGAAGCGTGCGGTGGCCTGGACGGATTACCTGGAAGGGCACGCCCGGCGTATCTACTCTCCAGCCGGCGACAGCGGCATCAGTGGGGCTCACCTGCTCCTGAAGCGCCGCGCAACGCTTGGGGAACGCTTCACTGCCCGCGACGTGTATCGGCGGCACTGGGCGGGCTTGACTGAGCCTACCGAGGTCGCCGAGGCCATCGAAGTGCTTCTCGAGCACGGCCATTTAACTGAACTTGACCGGCGGGCGGATGCCCGCGGCCGCCCGAGCGTGTCCTATGCATGGTGCGCTCTGTAATGGGGCGCGTGCGTGACGGCGGCGGGAAATAAATGGCGGCGAGGGGTGAGGAGGGTGCCAGAAGTGCCAGAACCCATATTTGTCACTTTTGGCACCCAACGGGGAGGGCTTATTCCGAAATCATGGCTGACGTCGACAGCTAGACGAACCCAGGGCCAGGACAGCCGGTGGAAGCCGGTTGTTTCATTTTAGGGTCCGGAAACGGGCGTGTATGACAAGGATGCGTCGCGGGAGAATGGGCTTGGAACCCTTATTCTATATGGCAAAGCATCAAAGGCATATGAGACAAAACTGAGACATCCGGGAAAACGTCTTTGTCTCAATTTTGCCTGGCTGGAGTGCGGGTGCGTAGCCACAAGTAAACTACAACGGTCCAGCTGGAGGGGAAGTGGGTGCGAGCGACACAGAGTTCGGAAATCGCCGGTCATATTCTCCAGGCTCTGTGGCGCGATCCCCGGAACTACCGAAACTTCGGCATCTACTGGTGGCCGGTCAAAGCCCTCCTGCGTGGGTACTACACCGTGGACGATTGTTACATGCTGGGAGGCTACGAAGATCCTGAGATAGCCGCTATGGTGCCCCCAGGCACCCAGGAGGAGACGCTGGGGCGGGCGCTCGCCGAATACGAGTACAACGCCCGCTTCAACCTGCTGTGTTCCCAGGTCACGAACGAGGAGGGCGAGGAGGTCACCATTTACGACGAGGACGCTGGCCTCTGATGTGCGGCGTATTCATGTTGCCAGCCTGTCAGTTGGGCTTGCCTAGCGGTCTCGCAGCGCCGCGAATTCGATAATTTACAGCTAAGGCCGAGGGATGAAAGCGCCGGCCCTGGCCAGCATCACGGGTTCGATGCCTCCGAATCCGTGGCCGTCAGTAACCTGACTCCCACTCGAACACTCGAACAAGGAAGCGCCCAAATTCGTGGGCACGGGGTCCGAAGGCTGCATCAAGCTGGTGCAATAGTGGATGGGTGCGCTCTCGCCACCCTTCGTCACCGTAAAGGCCGGTGACCGCCTCCTCCCGAAACTGCTCGTGCAGCTGCCGGGCCTCCGCGACGGTCAGGTCGGCCGTGTAGTCCAGATATGACCCGGTTTCATCGCGTTCCTCGACGAAGCGGGGATCCCTCATCAGAGTATCCGCGCTCCACCACATTGGCTCCAGATCAAGGAGGGTCTCGCCGTACCCAACACCCTGACCGATTATTCGTACTGAGAATGCCATCGCACTTACCTTTATTTACCTTCCTTATTTGACATAACGCGCCAAGTAGAAGCAAGACCGCCGCAAATCTATTATCCCCGGCGTTCACTGCCACCTGGGCGAGTGAGCAGGCAGTGTCGAGCCGTTTGGCAACCTGCCTAAGCAAGCCATCGCTCGCCGACCGCGGGCTTCCCGTGACATACCGCGGTATTTTCCGTAGGATTGGGGCGGCATTACCATCAAAAATGCCCCGCAAGGTGGCCCTGCGGCGGGTGTTTCCATGTCTCAGCCGAAGCAACTGGCGACAGAGAAGATTGATGACCTGATGCCCCTTGCCCGGCTAGGTGCTTCAGGATCGAGATGCCTGTGGAGCCGCTGCCGGATTATAGCTGTTGGTCATGGTCAAGAGGCTCTTCGCTCTATATAAATTTGACAAAGCCATATTTTGGAGCTATTGTTTCTTCGGCTTCCCCACCTGCCGGTGCGGAGGCCTTTCGTGCCTCTGGGGTCCAAAAGTGTGAGCCAACCCTTTACACTTAGCCCCTCAGTCGAGGCATGATGCATATGGACGAAACAAAAGAATCTGACGCACGCATCCTGATCGATGGTCAGCTTCGCGCGGCCGGCTGGGATCCGGCTGACAAATCCCAGGTGCGGACCGAAGTCCACGTCACGTCTTATCCGGGAATGTCGGAAGCGGATCAGGGAAGTGACCCGCCGCGCACAGCAGATATGGACGATGAACCCTCAAGGGGCCGGTCTGATTATGTCCTGCTGGACCAGCGAGGCCGTCCATTGGCCGTGGTCGAAGCCAAGCGTCAAGCGATCAATCCATATGTTGCTAAACAGCAGGCGCTACCCTACGCCAAGCAGATTGGTGCACCGTTTATCTTCCTAGCCAATGGTGAGCTTATCTACCTCTGGGATTACCAGAATGATGATGCGCGAATCGTGGACTCTTTCTTTTCGCGCCGTGACCTCGAACGCCTAATGCAGATGCGCGAGGACCGCGAACCGCTTGCTACCGTCCCAATCCCTGAGACCTATACCCGCCAAGGCGAAACCCGTGCGTTGCGCCCCTATCAGCAAGAAGCCATGCAGGCGCTGGACCACGCCGTTGAACTGGGCAAGCGCCGATTCCTGATTGAACTGCCCACCGGCTGCGGGAAAACCGATCTGACCGTCTTGTACCTGAAACGCCTGTTTCAGGCGGGCTACGCTGAAAGGGTGTTGTTCTTGGTCGATCGCGAACAGCTCGCAAAACAGGCTATTGAGGCAATTCAGGACATGCTTCCGGGTTACTCCAGCTACTGGCTGAAGTCCGGCATGGCCAGGCAGGAGAAGCAAATAACTGTCTGCCTGCTCCAAACCATGATTGGTCGTTACGACCAGTTCACCAGCGGCTATTTCGACATGGTGGTCGCGGATGAGTGCCATCGATCCATCTATGGAGCCTGGCAGACAGCTCTCACACACTTCGATGCCTTTCATGTCGGCTTAACCGCTACGCCGGCGGTGTACATCGAGCGGAACACGTTCGATTTCTATCACTGCAGGAACGGCACGCCAGATTTTGCATACACTATCCAGGAGGCGTTCGAGCAGGGGTATCTCGCGCCCTATAAGTTCGCGACTGGCATAACCGAGCTGATGTCAGGGGGCGCCGATTTTGGGAATGAACATTACGATCCGGAGAAATTCGAACGGAATTGGACGAACGAGGCGAGCAACCGCCTGATGGTAGAGGAGTTCGACCGGCTCGCCTGGGAGAACTACAAGGATCTAGCTCCCGGGCAAAGGACTGGGCCCGGAAAATCCGTCGTCTTCGCGATCACCAAACACCATGCGGCTCGTTTAGCCCAGTACCTCAACGAATTGCATCCCGAAAACCAGGGCCGATACGCAGAAGTCATCACCTCAGACGTCGCTGATGCCAGCGAGCTAATACGCCGTTTCAAGCGCGAGGACTATCCGCAAGTCGCGGTCAGCGTTGGGATGCTGGATACCGGGTTTGATTGCCGCGAGTTATTGCACCTAGTGATGTGCCGGCGTGTACGTAGCCCAATTCTCTACCAGCAAATGCGTGGCCGCGGCACCCGTACGGCACCTCATATCGGCAAGAAGAAATTCATAATCTATGATTTCTTCGGTAACCACGAGTACTTCAACGACTCTGACACAGACATTTTTACTGGTACTGGCGGAGGAGGTGGTCAGCCACGCCCGAGACCCGAACCACCAAATCCGAGGGAGCTTGTCGAACTCGGACTAGAAGACGAATGGCTCGATGCGGTGCACTACATCGAGGTCGGTCCCGACGGCGAACGCGTGGACAAGCGTGAATACGTGACGGACTGGGAGCAGGCCGTGCGCGAGAAGGCGACGAGTGACCCCGTCCTGGCTAAAATCAAGGCGGGCGAACCGCTAACCGACGAGGAAGAAACCGGGCTCGCCAGGCGCCTTAATCAGCCCGATCGCTATTTCAACGAGGACAATCTGCGCCGCGCCTACAAGCAGCCCAGCGGAACGCTGGTCGATTTCGTTCGTAGTGCGCTGGGCATGCTCAAGCTAAAGAGCCGGGAGGAGCGCGTGGAGGAGAATTTTCGCGCTTGGCTGGTCAACCGCAACTTCTCCCCGGAACAGGCACAGTACCTTGCGCTGCTAAAAAACCGCGCAATCGTCCGCGGTCAAGTCGAACTAGACGATCTGTTCGCGCCGCCCTTGTCTATACTCGGTGCTGCCAATACCGGAGTGGAATTGTTCGGAGAGCAGGGGCTGAAGGACGTCATCAATGAAATTAACAAGGCAGTTGTTGCTGCCTGAAACCAAAGGAAGATAAGTGAATCAGGATCTTCGCCGCAAACTGGACCACATAACCAACACACTGTGGGCGGGTGGCGTCACCAATCCGGTGACCTACATCGAGCAGATTTCATACCTGATCTTCCTCAAACTGTTGGACGAGGAAGAGAGTGATCGCGAGCTTCGGGCCCGCATGGGCGGAGGAAATGGCAACGGCAATCAGCGCCGTCTATTCCCCGATCAGGCCGAGCGCTATCGCTGGAGCAAATGGCGCTTCAAGAGTGGCCCGGAACTGCGCGATTTCGTGCGCGATGAAGTTTTCCCTTACATGGCTTCGCTTGCCAAGGACGAGCCGGAAGTAGCGGAATACTTTCGCGATGCGGTTCTCGAAATTGTCGATCCCAATGTACTCAAGCAGGTTGTAGATGAACTTGATGGATTCGACTTCAGAAAGCTCGGCCCAGACATCAAGGGCGACATTTTCGAGTATCTGCTCACACACCTGGGCTCGAGCGCCCTCAACGGCCAGTTCCGCACGCCGCACCAGATTCGCGCCTTCATGGTCGAAATGGTGGATCCCGACTTCGGTGATTCTATTTTCGATCCGGCCTGCGGCACCGCAGGCTTCTTGATCGACGCGGTGGATTACATGCTGGCCAAGTATTCAGACCCGAAGCAAGTAACCGAAACGCCAATTTATGGCGAGGACTGGCTGGAAAAACGCGGTCAGAGCATCCTGCAGGCCAAAAAGGCCATTCCGAACCTGCAAACCTATCGCAAGGGCGCAGGAGAGCGCATCCCCGACTGGAAGGTGCTCGAGACGGCCATCTACGGCACTGACGTCTCGCGCCAGATGATGCGCATCAGTATGATGAATTTGGTGCTGCACGGCATCCGTCATGCGCACCTGAAGCGCGCTAATTCCCTGTCCGAACTGGGCGGCCTCACCGAGGACGACCTTGCCCGCCAATACAATGTCATTCTCGCTAACCCGCCGTTTGCCGGTCAGTTGCCCAAGGATTCTATCCGTGCGGATCTGCCCACCAAGTCGAAGAAAAGCGAACTGCTGTTCCTGTCGCTGATGATGCAGCACCTTGCCCCGGGCGGTCGCTGCGCCGTAGTGGTGCCGGAAGGTTTGCTGTTTGGCGGAACCGGCGCACACATCGCGCTGCGCAAGAAGCTGGTCGAGGACTTCGATTTGCTCGCCGTGGTAAGCCTTCCGGCTGGTGTATTCCGACCCTACGCCGGCGTCAAGACGGCCGTTCTGGTATTCCGAAAGCCGGCATCGGAAACCGTGCCACGCGTGGAAAAAACCTGGTTTTACGAGGTAAAGAACGACGGCTACGACCCTGACAAGATCTCCGGAGGTGGCCGGGTGGAGACCCCCGAACTGAACAACATCCCGGACTTGTTGATGCAGTGGAACGTCTACAAGGTTAGCGGTTTTGAGAAGCCGCCAGGTGTGGAAGCCAATAGCCCGCTATCGGCTGGTAGCGAGGAACCGTCCTGTTGGTGGGCAACGCGGGAGAATTTGGCCGAAGCCGATTATAGCCTAGGCGCTGCTCAGTGGAAGCCACGCATCGTCGAGCCCGTTAGCGGTGAGGATCCGCAAGAGCTGGTCGAGGAGGCGCTGAATGATTACCGTAGCGTGGTCAGTGGGTTGGAGAAGATACTGAAGGAAGTGGCGGAATGAATTGGCCTACTGTACGTCTCTCCGACGTTGCCCCTGCCGTTCCCGCCGATAAGCGTTTCGAGTCGGATACGAATGTCTGGCTGCTTTCTCTTGATCAGATTGAAAGCCATACGGGAGAAATAGCTTCGAAAAAATACGCTCCGGCATCGATGGCAGGAACATCAACTTTTGCGTTTGATGTAGGCAATGTTCTCTATTCGAAGCTGCGACCGTATCTGAACAAGGTGTCTTTGCCTGACGAACCGGGTATTGCCACGACAGAACTCGTGCCTCTCAGGCCAAACCCGAAAGTGTTAGATCGTCGCTACCTCGCCTACTATCTTCGAGCGCCGTTGTTCGTCGCGAGGGCTTCGGCGCGGGTAGCTGGGGCGAAGATGCCGCGGGTACAGATGGATTGGCTAAGGGCGTATGAACTTCCGCTTCCACCACTTTCGGAACAGCGCCGCGTCGTCGAAATCTTAGAGCAGACTAATAACCTGCGTATATGCGCGCGTGTCGCAGACGCCAAGGCCGCCCGGATACTGCCTGCGCTGTTCCTTAAAATGTTCGGTGATCCGTCCACCAATCCAATGGACTGGCCCGTGAAGAGTATCAAGGATGTTGCGAATGTGGTGGGAGGTGCCACGCCGCGAACGGAGCAGGAGGAGTATTTTGGCGGTGACATCCTCTGGGCTACGCCTAAAGATTTGTCAAATCTTGACGACTACCTCATCTCTGACACCTCGACGAAGTTGACGGATGAGGGTGTTGCTAGCTGTTCGACCAAAATATTACCACCAGGCTCTCTGCTGCTAAGTTCCCGTGCCCCGATTGGTCTAGTGGCAATTAATGCTAAGCCAATGTGCACAAACCAAGGATTCAAGAGCTTAGTGCCGAGGGATGAGATAACGCCTTGGTATCTGCTTGGCTGGGCACTGCTTGCCAAGGATTACATCCAGTCTCAAGGCCGTGGTGCGACGTTTACAGAAATTTCCAAAGCAATCGTAGAAAATCTACGAATCCCCGTGCCAGATCGGAAACTGCAAGATAGGTTTTCACGTCACATGACCTCTGTTCGCACGGTGCTTCTGCAGGCGAAGAAGTCTGCGGCTCAGTTGGATGAGGTTTGGGCTAATCTTCTCCAGCTTGCCTTTTCCGGTCAACTCACAAGCGAATGGCGCAAAGCACACATGCAGGAATTGCTGGCTGAGATGCAGGAGCAAGCCCGGATTCTGGGCCTGCCGGTCGCTGAACTGTTGGAGATTTAGGCATGAGCCATCGCAATCTGTCGGCCCTCAATATCGGGAACTTCAAGGCGTTCGCCGACACTCAGCGCATTCCGCTGAAGCCCATAACCCTGATCTTTGGCCCCAACAGCGCAGGCAAGTCCAGCTTCATCCAGAGTTTGGCGTTTGCGCATGAGGCTGAGTTCGGGCGCGATAAGCGTGGCGCAGCGCGCTTGGACGTGCACCATACTGACATAGGGGGCAGTTCCATCGACCTTGGTGGCTTTCGCCAGTTTGTGCACCGCGGGCAGGCCGATAACCGCGTGACTTGGGGCGCGGAACTAGACGCGGCCGCACTTGGCACACGCTTGCGCGAGTTGCTCGAGGGTGTGAAGCACCTGGAGGTCAACCTCACGCTCGGTATCGAGCTGGATAACGAGGAGCGCCCCAAACCGGGCGCGGATCCGCGCGTGGATGCGATTGAGGTGGCTGCCGACGGCGAGGAATTGCTGCACATGAGTTACCGGCACACTGACGAACGCGGGATTTGGCTGCGACTGGATCGGTTGGCCGTTAACCATCCAGTGCTCGAGAACATCATCCGGGCTATTCTAGAATCCACAACCACCGCACAGGACGTGCGCGAGGAAGACCTGTCCAGTGCAGCCGATGCCATCTCCAGCATGTTGCCCAAGATAAGCGTCCGAGCTGAGCGCCTTTTCCCCCGTAGCGTGACCTTACTCTCCGCAAAACGCGGTGAAAACACGATTCGGCCGACTCTGGTTCCGGTCAGCAAAGGCAATCGTCCCGAGGACATCGCGCTGGCTACCCAGACCTATCTGCCCGGCGTGCTTAACGACTTTGTTAAAGGACTGTCTCAAGCACTCTCCGATGACTTACAGCGACTGCAATACCTTGGCCCGATTCGCTCCCTGCCGCCGCGGCATATTGCGTTCGCCGAACAGGGGGACGCCGACTGGTATGCAGGCGGCGCGTATGCGTGGGACCTAGTGCGCCGGGATGATGACATCCGGGCCTCGGTCAACGCCTGGCTGGGATCCGATAAGCTCAAGACGCCTTATGAGCTACGCGTGCGGTCGTTAGTGGCGCTTGACCAGATTCAAGGACCTCTGGAAGCGGAATTAGAGGAGATAGGAGAGCATATTGATTATGAACCGGACTACGACGACACAACCGGTGAGCCTTTAGGCGCCACACCCTTCATCGACGATGTTGAGGCGGTATCCGAGCACATGATGCTCCTCATCGATGAGTCTGATGCGGATCGCATCCTAGAATTGGTATTAGTGGACCAGCGAAGCAACACTGTCGTCAGTCACCGAGATGTTGGCATCGGTATTTCGCAGGTGCTCCCGGTGCTGGTGATGGCCTATGGCTCAAGACAAAAACTAATAGCTATTGAACAACCCGAAATCCACCTCCACCCAGCCCTGCAGGCAGAACTCGGCGACGTCTTCATCGAATCCGCGCTCAGCGAGCGCAAAAACACTTTTATCCTGGAAACTCACAGCGAGCATCTGATCTTGCGCTTGATGCGGCGCATGCGCGAAACTTGGCAGGGGAAGCACACCGGGCTGCCGGCGATCACACCCGACGATGTCTCGATCCTCTATGTGGAGCCGGACGGTCCGCGCAGTATTGTGCGCGAAATGCCGCTCAACGAGGCGGGCGAACTAGTTAAGGCGTGGCCGGGCGGATTCTTCGAGGAAGGACTGAAAGAGCAATTCCCCGATGCTTGAAGAGTACGCACTCGTGCCGGACATCTTCGACCCAGCAGCGTATTCGAAACCTGACTACGCCGATATGTGTCTAGCACATCTCAAGGAACCGCTGCTACGCGAGGCCTTGGTGCGTGACTTATGCGATGGAGAGTGGAGCCGATACTGCTTGGCCAATTCGGCTGGTATGCATCGGTTGACTGGTGAACTGCTGCGCAAACTGCAAAGCAAAAATCGCCTGTGTCGTTGCTCGAGATGTGGTAATACAACACCCTCTAAGGCAACCGATTGGTGCCAGGAAGCAATAGACAGCCAAGCTAATGAGCCTTTGAGTGGGGTAATTGCAGGTAACGTCACCAAACAGCAATTTCAGAATGAAAGCGTGGTCTGTTCCATAGAAAAGCTATCAGGTGCATCGTGGTATCAAAACCGCGGCTCTTCGCGGACAGTTGATCGCAAGACGGCGGAGTACCTGGGTCTGCTTGATCGCATCCTGCGCCAAGCGAACTCGCTGATGTTTATCGATCCGTACTTGGATCCAACCCAGAACGGTTACCGGGATTTCCATAATTTGCTACTACCATTGAGATCAAGGAATCCCGCGCCAGTCATCGAATTGCATCGCAGTTTTTGCCTTGGCGGCGGCTCAGCAAGAGTTTTTCCGACACAAGCAGAGTGGGAAAGCAGATTTGCTCCGCTTGACACTCAGCTAAAGCGGGTTGGAATTACAGCGGAGGTGTTTCTCTGGCAAGTTTTTCACGACAGGTATCTAGTTACGGACATAATTGGGTTAACTGTGGGAGCGGGATTCGGCATTACAACCCATCCTGATGACGTGACTACCTGGGCCCGGTTGGGCTTGAAAGACCGCGACGATGTTCAACGCAAATACGATCCAGCGGCTCGCGCTAACGAGCTTAAACATCGGTTTGGGATTGGGCGGAGAGAATAGTCAAAGCCCTGTGTAAGGCCACATATAACTTGACTCGGTTTTGGGTCTGACGCCTAGTAGGCCTGTCCTGCCCGTATAGTGTTCCCAGTGACTTCTAGAATAGTTTGCTTGATAGTCTCTCGGCAATCGCAGCGAATGCAGTTTTCTGGCTTGAAAGGGGCTAGGTACTCGCTGGCATAGTCTATACCCAAGAATATAACCCCGGAAGATGAAATGAGAGGGGCATCGCTGACGGTGATGCTGCTCTTCAGACGATATGCTTGTGAGATCCGTACGCTAAATGATCGTTTACATTTAACTTCATTCAAGAGTCTGGTTTACGGCCTTGAACAGTGCTTCGAAATTTTCAAGGGTATGTTTGCTTAGAGTGGGTAGGATGCTCAATCTATCGCGAAGTATTAGGTCGGCTGGCTTGCCGTGGTCGAAGCGTTCGATTCCCTCGATCCGCGCAATCTGGCTCACTATCGGGTCAGTACCCGTCAGGTCTGCGACCTTGTGGTTCGTTCCGAATGCCCTGTTATATAGACTGAGGTAATCTCCGGGGGAGAACAGATCCTCAATATCCGCCATGCGTTTTCCAAGCACTTGACCTATCGTGATGATGCGCTTGTCTGCCAAGTATCCTTCTGAGGCGAGATAGGATAGCCTTTGGTGCCCTTTCTTCTGGGCATCGACAACTACTGTTAAGTCTAAGTGTTGGCCGAGCAGCGCAACGAACGTTGGTACGAAATCGGCGCCGCCGACTGGGACCATGGACCACCTCTCATCTAGCGGCTCACGTTCACCGTGCTCCGCAAAGAAATCAGAAAGTACCCGTAGGTACGTATAGTCCGAAGTGCCCTCTACGATCAGGTTATTGGGAGCAATGAAGAGGTGCTGCACGAGGTCATATCCCAGAGCGCCTTGGAGCGGGAAGAGAGTGTCCTGGTCCGTGGACATGATATTAGCCGTTACCTTTGCTCCGTCATCTCGGCCCTTGTCCTCTACCATTCGTACACGCTCAAGCTTCCCCGGCTGGACCATAAACGGCGAGTGCGTGGTATAAATGACTTGATGCCTCTCTGATAGGCGCTCGTCGATGAAGCGCAGGAAATCTGCTTGAGCGCGCGCGTGCAGCGCTAGGGCCGGCTCGTCCAGCAGGATCACCACGGGAGTCTCAGCGTACTCATATTCGGAAAATGCGGCTAGAAAGGAGAAGAACCATCGGAAGCCGCTGGAATGCTCTCCGAACGGCAGCGAAAGCTGGTGGCGGTTGTCCCATATCCTTACCTTAAGCTCGTCTACGTTGGGGCCTGGTTGCCCCTGCGGCGTTGCGCGCTCAATGTCAGGATTTACACGCAACTCGGGGTTCTGGCTCCAGTACTTTAGTACGTCCTCGGTGAGCAGGTTCGCGACATTTTCCAGTTCGCGTTTGCGTCTTTCGTAATCTGGATTAAGTAGGTACTGGTTGTCCGCCGCCGCCATCCGTAGCAGGGAGCGAGCCGTCATTTCGCCGTCATTAAGCTCTGTTTCCGCGGCCTGTAAAACCCTCTGGATTCCGACTGTGTAGGGTAGGGCGCTGTACTCATAAAAATAGAAGAATCTGGGCACCCGAGGTTTTAGAAGTTCGTAAGCGGCCCTATTGACACCATCCTCACCATATACCTCTTGGATCTTCCTTGACAGCGTGGTCCCGGCGGTGGTGGCGTCTCCGTCGTCGGATTCGTTCGAAAGATCCGCAGCGAGCTCCCGCAGCTCCGTGAGGTCCTTTGCCAATCGCGCGCGCTTTGCTTGCGCCTCTGGAAGATCGAGACTATCAACCAAGTGGGAAATCGCTGCAGTCTCGTCTGTTCCCAACGTATAGAATAAGGTGCCCTTATAATTTCTCTCCAAGCGTAGCTTAGTATCAGTAAGGACCCCGTTACCGAGCATGTCGTCAACCGTAGCTATGTCGGTCGAGTCTAATTCGAACGTGGCTTGCGTCGGCCGGACGTCATCAAGATTTACTCCGCGCAGACGATCGCGCTTTTCCAACCACGCGGGATACTGGTCTTGCACGGACAACTCGACATTGCCGCGCGCAGGTAATAGTCGGTAGAGCGCATGAAGTAGCGCAGTCTTGCCCGATTCGTTTTTGCCAACAAGGCAGGTGACGTCGGGCTGGATCTGGACGGGTTCGGAATCGAGGATGTTCCTGAAATTTTTGACCTGGACTTCAACGAGTTTCATTTGTTTCCCCCATGCTAAGCACCTTAGCGCGGTTTTGGTTCAGATATATCGGCTTTTAATGTTTCCCAGCGTACTCCAAAAATTTAGCAGCGGCCCGTCAGTGATGGCCGCAACAGTGACCTTCTAGGTGCCGCCTTTTGCCGCCGCTTTGATCGCGGCATTGGAAACACCAATGATTACTTTTTTAAAAAACTCTTTTGCCTCCTCGCTTTTTCGCCAGTGGGAAATATGCATCAATTGGACTTTTACGCGGTCTGCGAGGTTCGGGGCACCATACACCGATGATAGCTGGGCGTATGCAAAGAGCCGGCTGGCAATTTTATGGATTTTACGGATGGTTACCTTGTTGGGGTCTTTATATATGGCGGTGATTAGGTATGGAGTCTTCATCTCCGCCAGTTCTGAGCCGAATGGATAATAGATGCACCCTACGTGACCGAGAATATTTTGTGAGATAGTAACAGCACAGCCTCCCTCGACTACGGGGGCGCTGAAATCCTTAAAAGTTGTGTAACCCAGGGGATGTTGGCCGAAGAAAAACGTGACATGTGGAAGCATGTTTTTAGTTACGCGCATTTCTCGGGAATCAAAAATATAGACATTTTCAAAAAGCTTCTCTGAGGCACAGCGACTTTTTATTGCTTCAAATATGTTGATCGCATTGTCAGCTAGAGTGTCCCAAGATTTACGTCGTTCGCGTAACCGCCACGACCCCGCGTCGAAGCGGTTCTTGTGTGCTTTAACTAGTCTTTTTGTTTTGTCGATTGCTGTGAACACGAGAATACGGTGAATGGAGGGGGTATTGTCCCAAACACGCACCTAGAACGAGGTGCCGTTAACGATAGCACAACCCTATGCCTTAGTGCGGCTCTGCGTATATTGTCTGCCAATGTATTAGTAAGAATGACCGTTCCTTATGGAATGGCTATCGACCAAACTGCGAAGCCGTAATGAGATCCCTCGGCTTCGTGTTAATGCTGGCGGCAGTCCTGGTCTAGGGCGTTGTGAATTGACTGTTACAGTGGTGCTGACAGGACATGCTGGGGATGTACAGATCCCTTGCATTCTCCGGTGGCGGGAGCTAACGTTAAGCCCCCCAGAAAAAGAAGCTGACGCAAGGGGCGGATGAGAAGTTATGCGGGTATTGCTGACCGGGGCAGGGGGCTTCATAGGAAGCCATGTTATGGGCGCCTTGCTCGAGGCGGGTCAGGAGGTCCGAGCCGCTGTCCGGCGCCCCACGGAGGTGCTGGTACGTTTCCCAACCGTAGAAGCAATCGCCCTAGACTTCAACCAGGCAACGGACACGGATGATTGGTCCGTGCCGCTCCGGGAAGTTGATGCGGTTGTGAACTGTGCGGGTGTGCTCCGGGGGAGCAGGTGGCAGCGGATAGATGATGTACACCTGAACGCACCCAAGGCGCTGTTCACCGCCTGCGAGAGGCTCGGAATCAAGCGCCTGATCCACATTTCTGCAGTTAGTGCGGACGCCGATGCCCATACTCGTTATTCTCACACCAAGGCCGAAGCTGAGGCTGCTCTTCGGGAGATGGCGCTCGATTGGGTCATCTTGAGGCCCTCGTTGGTGTACGCGGCGGGATCCTACGGCGGCACCTCGCTTCTGCGGGGGCTCTCGGCTCTTCCCTGGGTTATGCCGGTGGTGGGCGAAGGGAACCAGCCATTCCGGCCCATCCACGCGCGAGACCTTGCCATCGGCATCGTGCAGCTCCTGGAACGCCCTGAGGTGGCCAAGGTGACGCTGGAGCCCGCGGGACCGGAGATCGTGACCTTGTCTGAGGTGCTCGCCAGGCTGCGGGCCTGGCTTGGCCTGCGATCGGCGCGCACGATCCATGTGCCTGTCCCCGTAGCCCGTCTGGCGGCGCGGATTGGCGACCTGGTAAGGGCCCCTACGTTCAATACAACGGCCCTCCGGCAGCTCCGGTACGGCAATACGGGCGATCCGACCGAATTTGTCCACCTAACCGGGGTGTCGCCGGCGCCGATGGGGAGTTGGCTGTGGCGCCAGCCAAGCCACGTACAGGACCGGTGGCACGCCCGCCTTTATTGGCTGCGCCCACTTCTGCGCTACGTTCTGGGCGGCCTGTGGCTTACCTCAGGCGCGATCGGACTGGGCCCCGCTCGAGGCTACGTGCTGGGGATGCTTGCCTTCTCGGGCCTTTCTGCCGCTGCCGCCTGGGCGATCACGATAGGAACCTGCGCTCTCGACCTCGCCGTAGGGACCCTGATTCTTGTGCGTTGGAGGCCGCGAGTCCTGGGAGCCGTCCAGCTTCTTGTGGTCTTTGGCTATACGGTCGCCCTGAGCATTGTCGCGCCCGGGTTCTGGACAGATCCTTTTGGGGTGCTGGTGAAGAACGTCCCGATTCTCGTCGCGATCGCCGTCTGGATGGTGCTGGAGGATGACCGCTGATGCTGGCTTTCAACCTCGTCAAGTGGATTCATATCCTGAGCTCTACCGTGCTCTTCGGCACAGGGCTGGGTACGGCGCTCCATATGTGGCTGACGCACAAGGGCGGCAACGTGGAGGCTATCGCGTCGACGGCACGGAATGTGGTCCGGGTCGATTGGGCCTTTACGGCGACCTCCGGGATCATGCAACCGGTTACAGGGGCAATGCTGGTCCATATGCTGGGATTCCCGCCGGGCGCCCTCTGGCTCATCGCGAGTTACGTACTCTACGCGTTCGCTTTTGCCTGTTGGGCCCCTGTCGTATGGCTCCAGATCCGCATACGGGACGTGGCTACTGCGGCAGCTGGGGCAGGGGAGAGCCTGCCCGCGAGTTACTACCGCTACATGCGTTGGTGGTTCTGGCTGGGGTGGCCGGCCTTCATCGCCTTACTGGCGGTGTTCTACTTGATGGTGGCGAGGCCGATGTGACAAGTGCAACAAATTGCAGGGGGGTAGCCTCGCCCATATGTGAGTAATATTGTGAGTATCATTTCGTATGGAAATTGAAATATTACGGTATTACAGTTAGTTAGGTTACGAGCGTGAGTCCGGCCCCGGCACCACGCAATCAGCAGTTCCCGCTCGGCTCAGCACGCGCGGCTTGAATTTATCGGGCCAAGATTCGAGCTATCTTCCTGTGCGCACGCATGCGTTACGGCGCAGACCGACCGTCAGCTACCGGAGCTCTTTTTCTCCATTTCGCTGTAGATGTGTTCCATCTGCTTGTAGAGACGCTCTGTTGTGGCATTCAGGCGCTCTACTTGCTTGCAAGTCTTATAAGCCCAGCGCTGGGCTGCATAGGCCGAAAATGGCAGCAGAATTGCCATTAGAGCGAACGCAATCCAGAAGACGAGGACGACGGTGCCGCTGACGCCTGCGACGGTATCCATTCGAAGGTCTCCCAAGGTAGAAATTCGAGTGGTAGCGCGGTCAGTGCGTGAATCCTGAATGCTGATGGTACCGGCTCAGATTTCGTCGTTGAAGGCCGGGCGACCGCAACGGTCGACCTGACCGTCTCCGGGCGCTTGTCATCCGCGGATGCCGGTTCATCGAGTCGCCCGTTCGTGATGAAGCGTCGCGCTGCGCGTGGACTCGACATAGGTCGGGTCCTGAAGTCGGTCGAGTTCCTTTCCCGCGTGGTTCCTCTTGCTATAGCCAAGCGGCGTGCAGTCGCCGTCGTCGAACTTGTCGGGCCGTTCGCGAATCAGTCATTCGGAACGGCTCTGATTACGCCAGTCTGTCCTATGCTGCTCCTTCTTTCGAGTAGAGCTTCTCCATGCACTGAGTCGCCTGTCAGTGCGACAAAATCGGTCGCATTCAGTGTGCCGACAATCATTTCTTTCATTTTCGTCTTGCGCCTCCGGGCAGAAACGGATAGCTTTCAGTTCCTAGCCGTTAGCACTGTGTCCATGCTGGATGCGTGCGAGGGATCACGATGGCACGACGCAAAAGGAAGATGAGCGACTTCGAGGCGGTCGTATTTGCAATCATCTCGTTCATGGCGGTGCTCTGGGCTATGAATCGTCAGTGGTTCGATGCGGTCGTCGGGGCAGGGCGAACAATCTTGATTGTTGCGTCAGGTGGGGCCACGCTACTGGTCATCGGCATCGTGGGTTATCGCTACCTCAAGACCGTCTCACGAGTAGCGGAGGAAGTAGCGACGGACGGCAGACTAGCGTCGGCCGCCAGGGCGGAGGCGGTGACACCGCGCAACTCCTCGGACTCCGCTCCGCATGTGGCACAGGACGCTGTCCGCGCCGTACTCGACCGTGACCCGGCGAGGGCCAGGGCCCAGGCAAACGGTGGGTGCGACGGCGCTCGAACTCACCCGGCGCCACTAAGGACAGCCAGACGCCGTGTGAAGGCGCCGTGCCTTTCCGAGTCGATAGCGGAAGAGATTCCAGAAGCGTGGTCCGAGTCATTGATCCGGGCCCTAGAATGGAAGCGGTTCGAAGCACTTTGCACGGGCTACTGGCAGGCGAAGGGTTACCGGGCCGAGACGACCGCCATCGGGGCCGATGGGGGAATCGACATCGTTTTACGCGCACCCGGAGCCCGTGACACGGACAAGGTGCTCGGCGTCGTCCAGTGCAAGGCTTGGGCCAACCGCCGCGTCGGCGTCAAACCGGTGCGCGAACTCTTCGGTGTTCAGATGGATCGCGGCGTTTCGCTGGCTGTCTTCATGGCCTCGGGCGATTACACTGACGATGCCCGTGCGTTCGCCGAGGGGAAGCACGTCGAACTCATCACCGGGAACAAACTCCTCGCGCTACTCGGGGGCCTCCCGGTGGACGCGGGTGAGGACCTGCTTCGCACCGTCACGGATGGCGACTACACGACGCCGACGTGCCCGCAGTGTGACGTCAAGATGGTGCCGCGCACAGCCCGAAAGGGGCCATATGTCGGCAACCGGTTCTGGGGCTGTCCGAACTATCCGCGTTGTCGGAAGCGGTTCTGGATGCGCCGAGATACGTAGTCGGGCTCACCGAA
>Ga0209957_1000063_pt1 | contig 23413 bp, 19 predicted proteins | sample SalPonF2_A_D2_MG_FD_185724 | JGI IMG/M metagenome (GOLD analysis project Ga0209957, IMG submission 185724) | Salt pond soil microbial communities from South San Francisco under conditions of wetland restoration - Salt Pond MetaG SF2_A_D2_MG... ... | reverse complement strand
CACATTAAGCGAATTTAAATTCAAGCTTATTTTCAATCAATTTCGCAACAACGTAGATGCAACCCTGGGCGCTCAATTTGAAAACATCTGCAATCGGCATTTTTATTCTATTTTTCAATTTCTAGGCAATATTAGTTATGACAGTCGGATTCATGATGCGATTTTTTCAAAAATACTTTATATCCATAAATATCCTCATACACAATCTGCTGCCGATTTAAAAAAAATCGCAACCCAGATGATGAGCAAAATACCATCTGCATCATTCGCGAAAGATATGTTATGAAAAAATTTGACGGATTGAATTATTATGAAATATTGAAAATTCCGATGACTTCATCTTATTTTGAAATAAAGCGGGCATATAAAGATGCACTTTCGTTATATAACGAAGATTCTATTGTTACATATTCTTTGTTTTCAAATGAGGAAAGGGACAAGATCATAGAAGATATCAAAAATGCTTTTTCGACGCTAACTGATGACCAAAGAAGGGCGGCATACGATCGGATGCTTGTCGATTCAGGGCAAGTGGAAACGTCGATTCCATCCAGGGAGAAACAAGACTCATCATCCCCTCTATCCTCCACGCATGCAAGTGTAAATGAGAACCATTTATATTCCAGGGTTAAAGATAAGCTTCTCACAAAAGACGTTAAAGCACTATCAGATGAAATTCTTTTAAAAGAGCGTCTTTCAGGAGATGATTTAAAAAAGCTAAGAAACGCCGTTGGCGTCAAAATAACAGAAATTCAATATATTACTAAAATAAGCGCCTCTGTTTTAAAAGCCATCGAAGAAAACCGGTTTGAAGAGCTCCCTCCGGATACTTACTTAAGAAGTTTTTTGAGATCCTATGCAAAAGTTCTACAGATAAATCCTCAGAAAATTATCGACGGTTATTTAAAAACCATTTCTCTTTCTAAAAAAACAAATGATTCAGACCCAAAATGACGGAAACCCGCCTTTGGAGGAAAAAAGCGATTTTTAAATTCAGTCTTTCATCGACGAAGTTTAATTATTAAAAACAATTTCTGTCAAAAATTTGGCACCCCAATGCCCTTTCATTTCAACACACCTTCCCACACCTTCAAAAGCTTCGTGTTTTATCTACGTATCACATTGAATTGATATCCTTTTTTAATATGTTATCAAACTTATCTCTTTCATCCAAACTGTGGCACATCTATTGCATCGGATGTTCATGTTTCACAGTAAGATCTGAATTTTTTGAATACACCTGATATGAGATCAATCCATTAGTCAAAACGCAAATTTATGTTAGAAGAAGTTATCAAAAATGTTAAAGTAAATCGATATATCACCCCTTTTGAGGAAGGAAAGGCGATATTTCTGGAAAATGATGATTCACAGGATCTATTTATTCTTGTATCCGGCCAGCTCAATGTCTTCAAAGGAAATACAAAAATAGCCGAAATCACCGAGAAGGGATCGTTGTTTGGAGAAATGTCTTTCCTTCTTAAAGCCAAACGAACGGCAACGATAAAAGCAGGGGAGAATGTAACCGCGATCCGAATACCCAAGGATGAGATCACTGCCTTTCTTCATGATTTTCCCGAAGTGGCTGGAGAAATATCAAAGCTTCTGGCCAAACGTCTTGATGAAACGAGCCGGATACTCTATGGGCTCAAAGAGTTTTGCGACCAATTGCCTGATGCGGTTATTGCAACCGATAAAGAAGGAAAAATCATCACATGGAATGCTGCGGCAGAAGAAGTATACGGCAGGTCCTGGGATCAGATGTGCAACAAGTCAGTGGAAGAAATCTACGAAAAACCACAAGTTTATAAAAAATTGCTTGAAGAGGTTAAGAAAAAACATTCTGTAAGAGAAAAAATCCTTAGTATCAGACATCCTAAAAACGGGGTTCGGTTTATATCCACCAGCTCAACCCTCCTTCACGACGATCACGATAACTTTCAGGGAATTCTTTCATTGGGTCGCGATATCACATCTGTTAAAACTTTAGAAAAGAAATACCGTCAGACCCGTTACTGGCTTTTCCCATCCTTGATTTTAATTTTTCTTCTGGCCTTAGGTGTTTTTTGGGGTCATTCGCACTTCTCAAAAAGACCCCGGATAATGGATGTTAATCATCTGGGATTGAAAAACCGATTAAACAAAGATTACCTTTTGTTGAAATCAATGTTGGTAAATCCTTTTGAATCCGGCGACCGGTCAAAAACAAGCCGGTTGATGAAGGATTTTCTCAACATTCAAAAACCGGACAAAGTGCCATATAACGGTCTCGTATTACTGGATAAGAACAAGACCGTATTTGATGCATGTTCAATAAGCACCGGTACAAATATTTCGCCAACAATAAAAGGCAGTTATAAAGGGATAGATTTTGAAGACGGCAAGAACGCTACCCACAGCGTACTCACCCTTTATCGAGCAGACAAAGATCATCCCATGGGCCAGAAAAGCATTGAGATCGCCTTTGAAGTGAACAAAAACAATCGTCGAATCGGCTGGTTGATTTTTCAATTAGATCTTCATCGATTGAAGACGGACTATGGCACGGATGTGTCAGGCTCAAAGCAATTTATTTTTTAGGATCCTTAGAATCGGATTTATGGCGGACGAAACATAACAATTTGATAGGACAACGTCTTACATGGATAGTTTTAAAGATATTCAGTCTTGCCAATATGAAATTTCAGAAAGCAATGATGGAGAAATTACATTCTATCTCCAGGGTAGAATCGATTCTACCAATGCCTCTCAAATGATCGAATTGTTTGGCTCGCTGATAAAAGATCGGAAACCTGTTTCACTAACCATAGATCTTAAAAAGGTGACTTACCTGGATGATTTCGGGGCGCTCGTGCTTGTTGAATTAAAAGATATGATGACCGCTGCAAAAGGTCAATTTAATTTAAAAAACGCTAGAGAAGAAGTGCTTTTTATTCTCAATTCAGGCGCTTTGGCTGAAACACCTCCATTGATCAAAGTTCGCCCTCCTTCTATGTTTATCAGGTTTGGAGATGCTATTCTAAAGTTTGCAACAGAGGTTAAATATCAGATTTCATTTGTGGGATCTGTCTGTCTGGCATTTGTTTATTCCATTCTTCATCCTAAAACATTGCGGATGGACAACACGTTTCTTTACATGCAAAAAACAGGGGTTGATGCCGTTCCGATTGTGGGAATGATCAGTTTTATGATGGGCCTCATCATGGCCTTTATGTCATCAATTCAACTCCAGATGTTTGGTGCTAATATTTATGTGGCTTCACTGGTAAGTCTGGCGATGACTCGAGAATTAGGTCCCATTATGACGGCAATTGTTGTCGCTGGACGATCCGGTTCAGCATTTGCCTCAGAGATAGGTACAATGAAGATATCCGAAGAAGTCGACGCTCTTTTTACCATGGGATTTGACCCTACACGGTATCTGGTCGTTCCCAAGATCATGGCTTCTGTTCTTGTGGTTCCCATCCTGACCTTATTTTCCGACGTCTTTGCCATATTGGGAGGGATGACGGTGGGTGTCTTCATGCTGGATTTGACAGCAAACGCATACATTTTACAAACGCTTAAGACCTTGAGCCTTTTTGACATCCTTTTGGGAATCTTCAAAAGCGGTGTTTTTGCACTGCTTATATCCTGGATTGGGTGTTTAAGGGGCTTTCGCGTTAAAGGCGGGGCGGCCGCTGTGGGCCATGCGACAACCTCTGCCGTTGTCAGCAGTATTTTTTTGATCATCGCTTTTGATTCAATTTTTGCGGTTATATTGACGTACTTGAGCTGATTTAGCTACTCTATACCATATGTATTTCATAATCGGTATTTAATAACGTGGAGATGACAATTTGGAAAAACATAAAATAATCCAAGTCCGAGATCTTACTGTCGGCTATGGAACCGATATTATCCTTGAAAATATATCATTTGATGTTCTGGAGGGAGAAATATTTATTGTTTTAGGGGGAAGTGGGTGCGGAAAAAGCACATTACTGAAACACCTGATTGGACTAATACCCCCTCTATCCGGCCAGATAAACATTGATGGGGAAGAACTATCCAACTGTGATGAGACAGCATTTAAAAATATTTTGAGAAAAATCGGCGTCCTCTACCAGAGCACAGCCCTTTTCGGCTCAATGACAATTGCTGAGAATGTGTCTCTTCCTATAAAAGAATACACCGACTTGCCTCAAAGATCAGTGGATACACTGGTCAAAATGAAGCTAAATATGGTGAATCTAAAAGGGTATGAAAACCATTTACCGTCTGAAATCAGTGGAGGAATGAGAAAGCGGGCAGGATTGGCAAGAGCAATGGCCCTTAACCCTAAAATTCTATTTTTCGACGAGCCTTCTGCCGGACTCGATCCAGTAACATCTGTCGAACTCGACAACCTTATTATACATCTCAACAAGAGTCTCGGGACGACAATGGTCATCGTAACACACGAACTTCAAAGCATTTTTAATGTAGCGCACAGGGTCATCATGCTGGACAAACAAACCAAAGGGATCATCGCCGAAGGTAATCCCGAGCATCTGAAAGATCATAGCGAAAATCTATTTGTTAGGAACTTTTTCAACCGTAAGTCAGAAAATTAAAAAAAAGAACCTGAAAGGTTTAATACCGCTTTTGTAAGGATATCTTAATGGCCTCTCAAAAAACTAAATTTGCCCTTGGATTATTTGTGACCTGTGGCATTGGCATGATTTTTCTAGCCGTCATATGGTTGGGCATGTCACGATATTTTAAAAAGGGTCACTATTACGCGACCTATTTTAATGAGTCCGTTCAGGGATTGGATGCGGATTCCCCGGTAAAATACCGGGGTGTATCCGTTGGCCGGGTGGAACGTATTGTTGTTGCCCCTGACGCAAATTTGATACAAGTCGTATTAAAAATCGAGTCCGATCAAAAACTTGACAACAATATCTTTGCTCAGTTGAAATCCGTTGGGATTACCGGAAGTATGTTTGTAGAACTGGATCGCAAGACAAATGGTGCACCTGATCTTTCACCACCTTTAAGTTTCCCTTCGGAATATCCCATCGTCGCCTCAAAACCATCTAATATCTCCAAAATGTTACATAGCATAGATGACGCACTTAACCAGATCAGGGCAATGGATTTAGAAAAAATCTCTGAAAAAATTCAATTGACGCTCCACAGTATAGAGCAGGTGACAGACCATGCCAATGTAAAAGATATTTCTGAAAAAATTGAAAAATCGATTGATCGTGCCGGTCAAATTTTGGAGGATAAAAGATGGGACAGCATCATGGCATCTGCGGACGAAGCCGGTCAATCTCTTAATGACATAATGGATAAAACCAGCAACAGCATGAATCATGTTGAAAACACCATTCTTCGAATGGAAGGAATCACCGTTGAAAAGGAACAGAGCATTAAAACCGCCATTGAAGATTTTAGACTATCCATGGAAAATGCCAACACACTTTTAAAGAAAGGTAATTTTCTGACAGACAAAACAGACGATTCAATATCACAACTCAAGGGACAAATTTTAATCATTACCCAAAATTTGGAAAAGGCAAGTGAAAACCTGAACAGATTAATCGAGATTGTTGCTGATCATCCGTCTCAAGTCATGTTTGGAGAACCGCCGGCTCCAAGAATAGTGGATCAGACCGACGGCGAAAGGTAAAAACAGTTTTATGAAATGGTTCAATAAAATCTATCTTTTATTTCTCATATTTATCAGTCTTCCCATACTCTTTGGGGCTTGCGTGAGTCTGAAACAACCGGTAAATAAAATCGAGTACTATACGCTGGAATATCCTCCTCCACAAATGAAAACCTTAAGTCCTTTGCCCCATGTCATCCGAATGGACCGTTTCACAGTGGCACCACCATATAATACCAGTCAAATCATTTACAGGGATCGATCTTTTAAAAGAGATACATATGTTTATTATAGATGGCAGCCCAACCCCGGGGCTATCGTAACCACGCTGCTAAACCGTGACATCAAAAATTCAGGCCTTTTTAAAGCTGTGTTAGAACCTGGCAGTCGATTTTCGTCTTCGCATATGATTGAAGGGACGGTAGATGAATTTTTCGAATGGGATACTCAAAATGAATGGAAAGCAATCCTTACGGTCAGCATTATTTTAACCGAGAAAAACAAAAATGATATCAAAAATAGGATTTTATATCAGAAAACCTATCGGAAAGCAGAAGTATGTCAGCAGAAAAAGCCGAGAGCAGTGGCCGAAGCCATGAGTCAGGCACTGTCTAAAATTTCAGAAGAGATGATTAAAGATGTATATGATTGCCTAAAAGATCGTTGAAACCTTTGAAAAACGCCCCCTTTTGTCCAATCTTTGGGTTACCCATGGAAGGGGATATTTTACTGTTGAACGGATTAAATCCGAAATTCGAATGCTCAAATGCTCGAAACAATCAAGAACGTATTCATTTCATAACGGTGAATTTGTTTTGAATATTAAAATTTTGGTCATTAGAGTTTGTTTCGTCTTTCGGATTTCGTGCTTCTAATTTTGTATCAATTAATTTCGGCAGAGCCATAGGCCTCTGATCTAACCCAAAAGACCAGGTTTTTCAGGACTAATAAATACCGTCTCAGCGCACCAGCCCGTAAAACGCCGCCAAAACATCTTCTTGAGTTATTCCGTTAAAACATTCCATGTCTTCACATCCAACCGTTCCTGTTTCAAAACAGGGACTGCAGTCAACGTCAGGTCGAACAACGTTTACGGCTCGACCCATCGGTTTCCATATTTCAGGATCAGAAGGACCGAAAACGGCAACCGTAGGAAGGCCTATAAATGCTGCAAGATGGCTGACTCCGGAATCATTTCCAATAAAACCGCCGCCGGTTTTGAGCAGTCCGGTCAGTTCCGTCAACCTTTCTATTTTATGAACCTTTGCGTTGAGCCTTTTGGACTGCAGCAAAATGTCGTACAAATCATATTCTGCGGGGCCGAGAATAAACTCCGGCTGTTTGCCGTTTGCGTCGATTGACGAAGCAACTTTGACAAAATTGGAAATGGGCCAGCATTTTTTTCGGCTTCCGGATCCGGGATGGATAATAATTTTTGACGGGTCGTATTGAGGGGTTCTCCGATCCGAATAAACGGATAAAGACAACATCATACGGGTGTTTTTATCAGATTCTTCAAGCAACCTTTCTCTGACAATATTTGACAAAATGTGTCGAGTGACATGGATTTTTTCACCCAAATCCGGGCGGGGTGGTATACGATAAACTTCATTTTCCGAAATTGAAAGCAGCGTCTTTTCAAGCGGACGGGAACGGGAAAAAAGAATGATTTTACGATAAGAAAGCAGAATATTTTTTACAATCGGATCGATATGACTCGAATAGAGGGTTGCAAAGGCTGCAGCCTCTAATGGAAACCATTTATCTACAATATCGAGTTCCTCGGCAAGTTGTCCAATGCTGCTTTGACAGATAATTGCTATGGAACCGTATGATTTTTTAAGTCTTAAAAGTGCCGGGAAGGTGGAGACAACATCACCCAGTGCGCCGTGATGGATAACAAGAATATGGTTTTTTGTCATATTTTATCTCAATTGAGCGAAAGTCGAGGATGCTCCATATCTGCGGCATCAAGGGCGAAGCCGTAGTCGCCTACTGCGAGTTCTTGATAACAAAAGAGATGGGGGATCATCGGCTTTTCTGTAGGATAAACAAAATAATGAAATAAACATCTGACGACAACTCTTCTATACCCGTTTTATCTCAACCAATTTATAACAGCGTAAAAGCCTGTATGTATGTTTTCTTTTTTATATTTGTCAGTATTTTGTTTACGCTCAATTGAGAATTAACGAATTGTCGTGTAATTAGGCCCTGCGATTAACAGGTTGTTGGAAATCGTGGATTGTATCTTCTCCATCTTACTTCCAAAAACAAAGTTTCGAATGACGCCATGTCCAAAGGCACCCAGAATTACGAGTGCATCGTGTGGAACATCATAAAGGTTTTCTTCAAAGACCCTGTTTTCAAAAAAATGCCACTGCTTGACATAAAGCTCCATTTCTTCTTCTAGATTCCTGTCCTTAATGATCTGCTGGTAGTCTTCTTTGGAGAACTTTTCCGTCTGCGTAAAAACATCCAGTTGTATGCCTGAAGCTCTGGCGATATGGAACCCCAGCCGGAGGGCTTTGATCGCATTGGCCGAACCGCCAAAGAAAACCGCGATACTTTTCCACTCTTTATAAACAGGGCTTGTGATCAAAACCGGAAATCGAGCAGACCTTACAATCCGTCTCACACGGGGTCCGATATATCCAAGGCCGATTTTTGAAGACATGTCACTAACGCTCCTGGGGCAGCACATATAATCAAAGTTCGTATGTATGTCCGGCAGCGTTGAGGCCGTAAAGTGCTTTGGATCCAGAAATCGTGCACTTATTCCTCCCTGTTCAAGCAATTCGGTTGCACGTTTTAAAGCGGTTTCCGGGGATATAAGGTAAGATTTGTCAAGATCAACCTGGACCACATCGTTGTCAAAATACATTAAAAATTTTGTGGTTTTGGGAATGTATATTACCGGAAAAGCCCCGACCTTGTTGCAAAAATAGATCGATTGAAGCAGCGTTTCTCTCCCAAAGGGATTATTTCTAAAAATATGAAGCAGTCGGTTCTCCATTTGGCTCTCCTTTCTATCAATTTTTACTTCTTCATCCCATTTAGTGACTGGTCTGAACCATCAACTCCTTTCGATATTGATCCAGGATGGTCGCTTTGGAAATAAGACCTAAAAACCTATTGTTAACTACCACCGGCATGGAAAACAAGCCTTTCATATCCATTTTGCGAACAACATCTAACAAATCATCATCCGGATGAACCACTTCTACCTTGGTATTCATGATTTGTCCTAAAAAAACGGCATCATACATCACCGGATCAAACAGGTATGGCCGAATATCATCCAAATGGATAATTCCCAAAAAATTACCGGTCTGGTCGTCTTCCACCGGAAAATAGTTCCGGGGGGAAATTTTAATAATATCAACAAAATCCCTCAAAAGCATATTCTGATTGACGATAATACAATCCTTTTCAATAAGTTCCGTTACATTCAGATCTGACAAAACCCGGGCGTCGGTGCCGGGTCTTAACAAATGACCGTGTTCCACAAGATCCTTCAGATAATAGGATGCCGGCTCAAAATAATGGCAGAGCGTGGTCGTCACCGCAGACACCATAATTAAAGGGAGAATGACTTCCCATCCTCCGGTGATCTCGATGATGAGAAAAACTCCGGTCAACGGCGCCTGCAGCATGCCGCTGATCAGCCCCGCCATCCCCAGAAGTGCATAATATCCTTCGTTGACCCATGATACGGACGGCCAGAACAGTGCGAGAAGATGATGATAGGTCACCCCGACAAGGCTCCCGATAACCAGGCATGGTGCGAATATGCCGCCGGAACCTCCCCAGCCCAGAGTCAAAGCAGTGGCTGCAATCTTGGCAAATGAGGCCAGTGCCACAACGGCAAGCACCTGGCCGTATTCCCCTTCGATCAGAATTTTAACCGAATGGTACCCTTCCCCCAGTACCACGGGAAGAAAAAGGCCAATGACACCCACCGCACATCCGCCCATGGCGGCCCGAATCCATATGGGTGCTGAAACTTTGTGTGATACGGTATGCATGGACCTTAACATGCGTGTAAGGAGAATAGATGCCGCTGCAGACATGACGGCTAAACCGAGACAGGCAAAGATATTTAGCAGGTCGATATTGAAGAGGTGGTGGCTAAACGGGATCTGATTTCCTTGAAGAAGACGACTGATTTCTGTACCGGCAACCGAAGCAATGGCAATGGGGACAATGTTAACCGATTTCCATTCACCCACAATAACTTCAACGGCAAAAACCATTCCGGCAATCGGTGCATTGAAGATGGAAGATATGGCACCGGCGGCGCCGCACCCCACCAAAGTTACCCGCTGCCGATCGTTTAAGGAAAAATACTTAGCGATATTTGAACCGATAGCCGCTCCACTGATCACAACAGGTGCTTCTGGGCCCGCCGACCCGCCGCTGCCGATGGTTAGACAGCTCGATATAAGCCTGGAAAAGCTTGAGCGGAACCTCAAAAGACCGCCGTAACGAGACACGCTGTAAATCACTTCCGGAACACCGTGTCCGGCGCCTTCGTTGACGACTTTTTCCAGAAACAAAGAAGAAAGGGCGGCACCGACGGCAGGAAGAACAAATACCCACCAGTAATGACGGAAATGATGAATCCACTCGGACATCATCACAAGGCTCCGATTGAGCGCCACCGAAGCCAAACCGGAAAAATTCCCCACGATCGCGGCCATCAATATGAGCAGAAGTCGATCATCAAATCGGAAAATCGGCCAGTTTCCAGGGTAACGCCACGATCTTAAAATGCGCATTTTTTTCAATATCTAATAACCCTCTCCTTTTACGAGTCGGTTTTCGAAGTCGACAATGTTTGAAAAAAACGCTGTTGAATCAGGGGTGATTTTTAAAAATTCCACAAATGCGTTTTCACGGATACAAAAAGAAAGCCTTGAAAGAAGGTGGAGATGGATTTTCCTTGACGAACTTAAAAGGATGAACATAACAAACACCGGTCTACCGTCAACGGCTTTGAAATCGATGGGTTTCTCAAGAAAACAGGTGGATATTAAAGAGTTTTTTATCGTATCCTTCAAAGGATCGTGGGGATGGGGGATGGCAACCCCTTTACCAATACCTGTTGATGTCAAATGTTCCCTTTCAAGCAAGCTTGAATAAAGTATTTCTTTGATACTGCTGGATAAATAATGGATGTTTTCAACAGCGTTTTTCAACACCGTTTCAACATCATCTCCCTTTATATCATATAAAAGACCACCACGTTTCATTGAAGGCAGAAGATTTTCCATTTTTGTCTGCCGTGGTGTTTTATTCACTTTTTCAGGAATTGAAAACGGGAGCTTATACATCGCAGCCCATTTTTCCAGAGTCGATTCATTAAATAGATATCTGTTTCCGGTTTTTTGTATGGGTATCCTGCCCTGGCGAATCCATCGCTCCACGGTGCTTACCGGAAGACGAAGACACTGGGCGACTTCGTTTATTGTGAGTTTCATAAGAATAAAAGCATGTTACGATTTTCATTTGAATTCATTTCGCGTTACCTTGAGAGACAGAATCTTCTATAAGTAGCAGGGAAATTCAAATTTAAACTTTATTTAATAACTTGAATGTCATTCTAAATCAAGACGTTTTATCATTTGATGCATGTTGCTGGGTTTCTAATTCCGATGCCGACCGATGGGAGATGGTAATGTCGCGTTTCGGATAGGGTATCTCAATACCGTGTTCATCAAACGCTGTTTTGATTTTGTCGGTGACATGGGAAATGGTATCCATGCGCTTTCTGGCATCATCAATCCATACCCTGAGTTGAAGATCCACCGACGATTCCCCAAAGTTTCTTACCACAACTTTTGGTGCAGGTGTTTTTGAAATCCAGGCCACCGATTCTGCAACATTAAGGATTAAGGCTTTTGCCTTTTCAATATTCGCATCATATGCAATTCCGATGTTGATGCGAACCCTTATATTTGTTGAAAGAATGGTGTAGTTGACGATATCCCGTTTCATGATTTCATTGTTGGGAATGATGATCACAATATTATCCGTCGTCTTGATCTTGGTAGCCCGCAGACCGATATCGATGACATCTCCCCAAGAAGCACTTCCTGCCGGAGCACTCCACACTTCGATCCGGTCACCCACTTCAAACGGCCGATCGATAATCAAAAGCACACCGGCGATAAGGTTGGACAAGGTGTCTTTGGCGGCAAAGCCGATGGCAATACCGGCCACACCGGCACCTGCAATAAAAGGCATGACATTGACACCCAGGATATCCAACGCCAGAACAATGGCAGTCGCATAAATGATCGCCCCTGAAAATTTATTGATAAGGTCGAAAATGATATCATCGACTTTGGTTTTTGTTTTGTCGATGATATTTTTTTCAAAGTATCCCAGCAGGATTGACAAGAAATCTTTGGCTGGAGATGCCAGGAGTATGATCACAATTGCGTGAAAGATTTTTTCCAAAAGCAAAACATCGAAAAGTCTGATGAGATACGTACCGGTGACAAGTATCAGACCACAGAAAAGCGCCTTGCGGACAACGCTGATAATTTCGATATTGATTTTAAGAAAATTGCTTTTTTGGGTCTTTTTCTCAAAAGAAACCAGAATGCGTTTTAAAATTATCCAGACGATATAGGTGCCGGCAATAGCCCCCAGAGTCTTTAATACCAGATGAATGTATACCGCCTTTATACCGGATGTCGTGGATATTTTCTCCAGAAAAGCAAAAATAAATTCCATAATTTCCTCAATATTGAATTACCTTGTAAAAACTCATAAAAACATTTCTTTGTGAGGTGTTTCGTGTTTGAAAACCTAAGAATTGATTCATATATTCACTAAATTTAAAAAACAAAATGCTCAACACCAAAAATTCAAGCGCTTGCCATTTAAAGAATTCATCAAATATGACATTTCTTATTTGTCCGTCAAGCCCCTTTCGCCTAAAAACGCCGAACTATACCGAAAATCGAAATTGGGTTCAGGCTTAGTGAAAAAAATATGACATCATCTGTGATCGACATAAACGTTCGGCATGACTCATAATCGTTACACCTCAAATTGAGCGCAAATAAAATTATCAGGGCACGCTGCCACGGCAAGATTTATATCGCCTTTTTTGAAAATATATGGCGATCATCATTTGCCGGAAGAAAGCCTTTCCAGATTTCACCAGATCAGGCTTAAGTCGAATATATGAATGCAAAACTTGAGTCATTACCTTATATTTATAACCAACAACATCCCCATTAAACATTTTGCTTGATTTGGATAAAAAGATATTGACAACAGGCAACGATAAGTTTCACGATTATCGGTCAGGGTGTAAATTTTGACTGAAGAAAATGGTTCCATTCATTCTCTAAAACTTTAAAATTTTCGCCGCTATGCCCATGAGCGATTATACCCCCATTTTGCCGACCCGGCATCGCAATTTGATGCAGTGGGCCCAACCCGTAATCTTCCTTCGGAAAGCGTTGAGGGTCTATCCGAATGAGATAAAACCGCTGCTTTGGGTTACCGCCATTCAACTGGTGATGAGCAGCAGTGCCATCCAGATCAATAATTTCGCCCAGACTGCCTTTCTCAAGCGTTTCGGAGTCCAATCCTTGCCCACCGTTTTTCTCGCAGAAGCGATCATTACTTTCTTTTTTTCCGGACTTGTCGGCATTTTTATGGAACGCTATCGCAACGTTCGTGTTTTTACGGTGGTTTTGCTTTATTTTGGTATTTGTATCGGTCTGATTCGATTGCTTCTGCCCTTACAGTTTGTCTGGATCTATCCGGTACTCTTCATTCTCAAAAGCCAATCTGTTGCCATTTTGCCGATTCTATACTGGGATATTTTAAGTGACTTGTTTACCACTCAGCAATCTAAACGCCTTTTCACACTGGTTACAGCCGGTGGTGTTCTGGGTACAACGGCGGGAAGTTTGATGACAGGAAGACTCGCCCGCTGGCTCGGTCTTAACAACCTCCTCTTGATATTCGTTGCCGGAATGGTGCTGGCCGCTGTTCTGAACGAATTGACTGAAAAAATCGTGGCCGCTCCCATGGAAACCCGAGTCGATAGGCGAAAAGGCAAACTCGAGGGGAAATTTATCGATAACTTCCTGGAATTTCTCACCAATGCCCGTCAATCGGTGTTGCTGAAATATATGATCCTCATCATCGCCATACCGAATATTCTGCTTCCCATCATGGACTACCAGTTCAATGTTGTTGTGGACAATCATTTCACCACCGAAGCAGCGACGCTTCATTTTTTCGGACTGTATCGCGGTATCTCCAATGCCGTCATGTTTGTCGTTTTGATGGTTTCCGGACGGATCATTACCCGCCTGGGCGTCACCACCAGTTTGCTGTTTCACCCAGCGAACTATTTTTTGGCATTCGGCAGTCTCTTTCTTCGATTCGACATCATATCAGGAATTTATGCACGCTTTAGCACCGAAACTCTTAAAACAACCCTCAACAACCCGGCTCGAACCGTCTTGTACAATTTTTTCCCCGAAAAAAGCCGGGCGCTAATAAGAGTTTTTTTAAGGGGCGCCGTGGTCAGGATTTCCGATTTTACCGGTTCCGGGCTACTGATTCTTATCAAAGGTCTGGTCGACCCACGCTGGTTGTCAATAGTGGCGGCCCCTTTAACACTCATCTGGCTGTTTACCAATATCCGTTTCAAAAAAGCGTATCCGTCAATTTTACTACAAACACTTGCTGAAAAGCACATCGACTGGTCAAATCTCGAAGACGTCAACCTTAAGGCGCTGTTCAAAGATAAGCGACTGCTGAACAAACTTAAGCAAAAAGTCGCCGCTGCAGAGCCAAGACTCGCTGAATTTCATGCAGAAATCCTGGCAGCGGCAAAACCGCCGGGATGGGCGGATACCCTTATAGATGCTTTACCAGCCCAGCCTTTAAAAACTCAAAAACGAATATTGGATCTGCTGGTTTCTGAGGATACGGTATCGGCTTTAGACAGACTTATCCTTTTGACCCGTTCGGCTTCGCCGGAACTTTTGTCGGTCCTGCTGGAGACGCTGGCCAAAATATCCCCTCAAAGATGTTCGTCAGTCATGGAGGGTTTTTTGGATCACTCAGACCGCCGGGTTCAAATCGAAGCGTTGTCCGGCTTCTACCTCGGAAAAGACCCTCGAAATTTGCCCATTTTCCGAAACCGCCTCAACAACTTACTCAACGGGGATGACTCTGACTTGCGAATGGGGGTCGAGATCCTCAGCAAAACCGGAGATAACGCTTTTTCCAACATCCTGCTCGAGCTTTCGGCCGGAGAAGATCCGGAATTAAAAGCATGGGCCATTTCCGGACTGACAAAGATGAAGCACAAGGCTGTCATTGACATCGTTCAGGCGTCGATTGAAGATACCTCGCACCAGGTTCGTAAAGCCGCCGTTGAGGCGATCGGCGTTTTGGGAAATAACATCCCTGTCCGGATGTTGATAAAGCGCTTAACGGATTCGGATTTGAGCATTCGGTCCCAAGCCGCTTTGTTGATTAAACAGCGAGAAAAAGATGCGTTGCCCGATCTATTATCAGCCCTTCGTCTCCCCTCCCGTGTTCTAAAAAACGAAGTCCTTGCGCTTCTTGATGACATCGGTGTGCCTGCCGTAATGCTTTCCTCTTTTATCGTTAATGAGCTTAAAACCGCTTATGGTTGTCTGGCCCAGGTGAAAATTCTAGAATCCGGCCCATTAAGCCCTGCACTCGCCCTCTGCCGCGATCACCTGTTGGAAAAACAGAATGAAATCATCGAAATTGTGCTAAGAGGGCTCGGGTCTACGGTCTTCGGAGATCGAATGAAACTGATTATACGAGCGATTCAGTCCGGAGAAAAGCGGGATGCAGATAACGCCATCGAAGCTTTGGAAAGCAGCCTGCACTCCGATATTCGACGTCTGCTTGTTCCGTTGCTGGGTGTGGGAACGATGGAAGAAAAGCTCGCTGTTGCCCGGGAAAGGTTGAAAGATGATCTGCCGATGGTATCCTCGCTTGGAGAAATCCTCAAGGAATTGGCGGGCGACCCGGATCCCATGATCCAGGTCCTCGGCCTTTATGCGTTGGGAGAATCAGCCCAAGACGATTCTCTGCTTCCTGAAATTCAAAGGTACTCAGATTCAAAAAACCAGATGGTAAAGGAAGCCGCCGGATGGACGCTGGGTGCTTTTGAGGTCGGCGTTAGCACAAAAAACCGTTCAACAGCCATCTCGCCCATAGTGGAAAAAATCCGATGGATACGCCAAATGTCGTTATTTACAAACCTGCGCGTTCAGGAGCTTCTCACCATTGTCTCCATAATGGCGGTTCAGCGATATTCGAAAAACGACGTTGTGCTCCGGGAAGGCATGCCTTACGATTGCCTATATCTTATTTTCGAAGGTCAGGTGTCGCTGATAACGGGTGCTGAAACAGACCGGCAGAAGGTACTGGAGTATATCGGGAAAAACCGATTCTTCGGCGAATTGGCCCTTATCGACGGTAAACATCATCCCTATACCGCCAAAGTCGAGTCCGATGCCCAGATACTGATGTTAAAGGCCGATGATTTTTGGTTGCTATTGAAGAACTCCCCGACCTTAACGCTGAACCTGTGCAAAGTGTTCAGCCAGAGAATTCGAGACTACCAGGGCCGCCTGGGGTCTAACAAAATTGAACGTATACAGGATTAACGGAGCAGAGCGCGGCCTCGAATGCTGATATAAATACGCCAAAAATGAATTCGATCTGAAATTAAAGTTGTTTTTTCAATGGAGGACATCATGACTGACATTTTTTCATTCGAGCCCAAACGTATTCTTTGTCCGCTGGATTTTAGCGAACTGTCCGATCTGGCCCTCAAGTACGCCGCATTAGCGGCACGGGAGTATAAAGCAACCTTGCATGTTTTGCATGCAGAAACATTTGAACTGCCCCGCTATTTTTCTCGAAAAGAAAGCGATCATCTGATTCAAGAGCTGGCAACGGCCAAAACCAACCTTCAAAATCATCTTGCCGAATATGCCCAAAAAGTCCTCGGAATCCATGCTAAGGAAATTGATCTGAAATTCGAAGTCATTGAAACACATCCGGTGGGGGCAATTCTGGACTTCACGAAACAAGCGGGCATCGACCTTATTGTGATGGGCACTCATGGCTATGGGGGGCTGAAACGGCTCAGATTGGGATCAGTGGCTGAAAATACTGTGGCAAATGCAACCGTCCCCGTGTTCACGGTAAGGCAAAAAACCCATCTGTTTATTGACGTAACGCGTGCCGATTCAATACCTGTTCTGGAGAAAATTCTGTGTCCATCCAATATTTCAAAGACAGCCGTCACCGCTTTGCGCCATGCGGCGGCCCTTGCCGAGCGCTTTGGTGCGGTTCTAACCGTGCTCCATATCAGGGAAACAGACAAAGATGCAGACATTTCAAAAGACGAGGAAAAATTATGTGCATGGATAGCAGATACGGTAAAGGTACAATGCGATGTTAAACCGATGGTTCGTAATGGGCACGCCGCTGAGGAGATCATCTCCTATGCCAGGGGAAACAGAAACGATCTTATCGTTCTGGGTGCCCGTCATCAGCAGTTTTTGGAAGCAACTTTTTTCGGGAGAACCACGGAATTGGTGGCGCGGCATGCCCCATGCCCGGTGTTGATTACGCCGCGCTTTTCAGCATCGTGATGGTTCTCTCCCATTTCATAATCACGGAGGTATAGAAAAATGGCTAAGATTACGATAATCGGTGCCGGCCTGGGTGGAATCCCCATGGCACTGGAAATGAAAGAACATTTAAGGTCTTCGGATGAGTTGACCGTTATCTGCAATATGGATACGTATCAGTTTACCCCTTCCAACCCATGGGTTGCCGTGGGCTGGCGAACCCGCCAGGAAATTGAAATCCCCCTGGCGCCCATCTACAAAAAAAGAAAGATAAATTTTATCCCCACAGGTGCCAAACGCGTCCTGGCCGAAAAAAACCAGGTGGAGCTGGCAGACGGTCGGATGGTTGATTACGATTATCTGATCATCGCCACCGGACCTGCTTTGGCCTATAACGAAATCGAGGGGCTGGGTCCTGAAAGTGGATTCACCCAATCGATCTGTAGAACCGACCATGCGCTCAAAGCCTTCGACGCCTGGCAGTCGTTTGTCCAAGACCCCGGGCCCATCGTGGTCGGTGCGGTCCAGGGGGCCTCCTGTTTCGGACCGGCGTATGAGTTCGCCATGATCATGGAGACCGACCTGCGGCGTAGAAAAAGACAAGGTTTACGTTACGGAACTGGACGACACCGGTAATGAAAAGAAAAAACATGAACTTTTCTTTAAATATTCCATGATGCTGCCTTCTTTCAAGGGCATTGACGCTGTGAATGGAATCGAAGGCCTGGTGAATCCACGCGGGTTTGTGCTCATCAACCCATACCAGCAAAACCCCAAATACCCCAATATCTTTGCCGTGGGTGTCTGTGTGGCCATCCCGCCGGTTGAGCCGACACCGGTCCCCACCGGCGTCCCCAAAACAGGCTTTATGATTGAATCGATGGTGGCGGCAACCGCTCGCAACATCCGTGCACTGATCGACAATAAAAAACCGTTTCATGAAGCGACTTGGAACGCCGTCTGTCTCGCAGATTTCGGTGACAGCGGGGTTGGATTCGTGGCCATCCCCCAAATTCCGCCAAGGAACGTCAACTGGTCCTCCAAAGGAAAACATATTCATCTGGCAAAAGTCGCTTTTGAAAAATATTTCCTCCACAAACTGCGTGAGGGGATTACGGAACCATTTTACGAAAAGGCCCTTTTCAAGATGCTGGGAGTTGAAAAACTTAAAGGTATCGAATCGTAAAGCGTGATAGCTGTTTTGCTTTTTTCGTCTCATTTGGATCTCCCTTTAACAAGCTTCCATTTAAAGGGTAAAGGATTTTTGAATCATAAAAATATAACTTTCTCATAAAATTGCACCCATAAGAAAAACTGTAAACGGAGGTTTTCGTCGTGATTGATCCCCGGATTGTCAAATACCGCGATATTGCCGATGACATGAAAAAAGGGATGTTTGATTTTGAGGTTCCGGCCGGTCCGGAGGATGAAATCGGCCAACTCGGCCAGGTCTTGCTCGAATTAGGGCATGCGCTGAAAAAACAATTCGATCAGTTTCACATGTTATGCAAAATTACCGCTCAAATAAATGCCGGACTGACTTTAGACGAGATTTTAAATCAGATCTTTGAATCGTTTAAATCCCTAATACCTTACGATCGAATTGGATTTTCACTGCTCGAAGAAAATGGACGGATCGTTCGGACGCAATGGGTACGATCCAACACAGCCACAGTCAATATCACGCCAGGCTACACAGCACGCATGGAAGGAACCAACTTGCAGCGTATTGTCGCAACGGGTCAGCCGCGTATCATTAATGATCTGCCGGCATATCTGCAAGCGCATCAGAAGTCTGAATCAACAAGGCTGATTGTTGAAGAAGGAATGCGCTCCAGCTTAACGTTTCCTCTGGTTGGCATGCACCATCCGATCGGATTCATATTTTTTAACAGCAGGCAATTGAACACTTACCAGAATTCCCATGTAGAACTTTTTCTCCAGATTGCAGGCCAACTGTCGACGATCGTGGAAAAAAGCCGGCTTTATCAGCAGTTAATCGAACTCAATCAGATGAAAAACAGATTCCTGGGGGTTGCGGCGCATGACCTGAGGAGTCCCATTGCTATCATCATGAACTATATCGAGTATCTTTTAGAAGGTCATCCAGGCAAGATCACGGAATCTCAAGATAATATTTTGAATAAAATGCTTAAGGTTAGTGATAAAATGCTTAATTTGGTCAACGAACTTCTAGACGTGAATGCCATTGAAGCCGGTCGGCTAGAACTGTTCATGCATCCGGTTGACCTGACAAAGTATTTGAAAGAATGCTATGAAGAAAATCTTGTGCTGTCAAAAGCCAAGTCTATTGAACTGGCGTTAGATATTGAACCGGAGCTTCCGGTGATTGTCATGGACCCCCATCGGATAGATCAGGTAATGAATAACCTCATAAACAACGCAATTAAATTTTCCTTTCCCAATACCACCATCACATTGCGAGCACGAGTTATGGATCAAAATGTCGCGATTTCCGTCCAGGACCAGGGACAAGGGATTCCGCCCCAAGAGGTTGATAAACTATTTACGGAATTTGGCAAAACCAGCGTTCGACCCACCGCAGGTGAGAAAAGTACCGGCCTGGGTCTTGCCATCGTCAAACGAATCGTCGAGTTGCATGGCGGCCGAATATGGGTGGAGAGTAAGGTCGGTATCGGTTCCATCTTTACATTTACACTGCCTCAAGCGGCTCGGTCGGTTTAATTCAGTTGGTGACATGCTGTACGGCCGGATTTAATCCTATTAAAATCAACCAACTGACAAACATTTAAATACGTTGTATAATTGTATTGATGTATATCGGGAAAACACCGGAATCATGTGCAGACAAAATAATGATGGTGTTGTTAGACTCAAAGATTTTTCGGTATACGTTCCCCTTAATGGTCGTTTTTGCTATTGATTGGAGGATCATTTATGAAGATGGAACAATATATAAGAGCTATTGCGGGAACTTTTGTCTTGTTGTCTTTATGTTTGGGGTATTTGCACAGTCCCTATTGGCATCTTTTCACGGCATTTGTCGGTCTCAACCTTTTACAATCCGCATTTACAAAATGGTGTTTGATGGAAAATATTCTGACTAAATTGGGAGTCCCTAAAAACACCTGATTTCCGGCTATGGATCGGCCGTTTAAATTTGTTTATAAAAAAAATTTCTACATGGAATCGGTATGTCCAGTGCCTTTTCGCTCCACCAATTTAACAGGCTGCGCTTCGATGGGCAGGCCGTCTTCTTTTTCCACATAAATATTTCTTTATATGTTCACGATACGTTATCCCTAAAATCTCCTATCATCACCAGGGAAATGAAGTTAAAGCTCCCGAATTTGTCTACGAACCTGTTCTGATGCCCTATTTCGAACCCTACCGCACCGGCTTCTGCCACTCTTTGGCAAAGATCCCTGCAATTCGGCCCATCTGACTCGGATCTATTTTCAGCGCTTTGGCAACCTCTGAATAGAGTGTCTTGCGGTCGCTGTTTTCGGCATCCACGAGGCCGTTGAGGTCCCTTTTCTCCTTGAGGTTTAGCCCTCCGGTATCTGCCACGGAAAGATAGCCGTTGCCCCCTTCGTTCAAGGCGCCTTTCTGGTAGAACGGTTTCAGCGCTTGAAAACGGGCTTTCATTTTTTCCTTCAAAGCGCGAATGGTTGGATTGGAAACCGTGGTCACGTCTTGTGCCCACGCACTGGCGGGAGACAAGGCGAACCTGACCTTAAAAGAAAATCCTTTATCGTTTTTGGACTGGTTGTCCTTTTGAGGGGGCTTTTTACCCCGGATATCATTCACGATATCCCCGGCAACGGATTCAACCTTTTCTGCCGGAAAATAAATATTTATGGTCACGCAGGCAAACAGGGCGATCATCGCGAACACCATTGCCATCCACATGGGTTTTTGAAACATTTTCATATGAACCTCCCTTTGTCATTTGACAACCGGCCCCCCCTTGGAGCTGATCCTTTTGATTCTCTTAACCATGTCCTTGAAACTGACACGGTTATCCGGATTCTGATTTACAATATTTACCCCTGAAAATCTACCTCTTTTTACCAGATACTCTGTGTCGCCTTCTCTAATGATGCCATTGACCGTAAACACGTCATTTTCAAGAGAGGACCGAATACCGATCTTTTCATAGGGAAATTTTTTGAAAAAAGATGCAAAGGCGCCTGCCAACCCTATAAAGGGGCTCTGCCCCCCGCCAATCTGCGCGATGTTCTCTACGGCCTTAACGCTGATTTTTTGAGAAATTCCATTTGTTTTAACCGTTTCCAGAAAAAGGTTAAATCTCTGGGGTTGGCCGTAGGCCATCTCAACATCACGAACTTGACCTTCCAGGACCCCCTCTATCGTTCCGAATGCGGTATCCGTTGTCATTTCGGACAGCAAAAGATCCTCCCATTTTACATTGAGCTTAAAGACCGGTGCCGACGTAAATACCCCCGAAGCCCCCAAGTCGGATAAAATGATGTTGCCTTCGAACACTTCGGCCTTGAGTTCCCCTATGGTGGTAACAGCGTGATTTTCGTATCGGATGGGGTTTAGCCTCCCGGTTAAGGTCCCCTTCAAGGGACGCGTCCATATTTTTGATAAGAGGGGCTGAAGCTTTATTTCGTCAAATTCCAGACGGGTATGGATGGTAAGATCCGAACCAAAGAGTTTTTCGACCTGCACGGAGCCCAATCGAACATCCCCGCCGGGCACCTTTATCACGGTCGGGGCTTCCACGGATATCCGGTTCGGACCGGTATCCAAAAGGATGCTTAGCGGCTGTTCCGGCAGCAAGGGAACGGTTATGGATTGAACCTCTAACTTGCCGCTAAGCGTCTTAACAGGGGTTTTGGCGAAGCCGGTTCGATACCAGACGGGAAGATCGAGGTTAATCTCTTTTAAGGCGATACCCTTTTCCGGCAAAGAAAAATTGCCCCCGAGCCACCCGAAACGCCCTTTAACTTGCCACGCATCCTGAAATCCGTTTATCCGGAATTTAGCAGAAACGGTTCCCTCGGTCTCAAGGGTTGCCAGAAAGGGTTTTTCGGTTTTATAGGGCTCTTCTAAAAAATGATGGAATATCGGTTTCAAGGGCACCTTCGGCAGAATCAGCGTGAAATCGGCATTGGCTTTCGAGGGACCTTGCTTAAAAAATCCCCGGATTTCAAGGGGCAGGATACCTTTCAGATCGAATCGGAGCTTGGAAAGTTCTACCATTTTTTTTTGAAAATCATAGGCCCCGTTGCAGGACGTAACAATGGGGTTTTTTTTCAGGTTCAGATAATAACGATCATAAAGGGCTTCGCCGTCTTGGGCGTCTATATCGGCGGCAAACGTCATCTTTGAACGCTTTAAATCCACGACACCTTCGATCCTCGTGTTGAGGGAAACCTTTTCCCCCATGATGCTCCCATCCTTGTTTTGAAAGACAAGATCATCGAGAGACAGTTTTGCTTTCACCTGCCAGGGTCCGTTCTGGGGTCCTGTGACGTTGATTTGGATGGAATCATGAACCTTAATATCCCAATCCGACGGAATCAGGTGGTAAGCGGCGGCGACATGGAAAAACGACGTCTCCTTCCCTTGAGCCGTAAGGTTTAGATTGCGTTCCTCTATACGAATGCCAAGCATAATATTTTTCAAACCAGCAGCGTCGAATCGAACCTTAGGAAGTGTAACGGATTTTTTTTCTGCATCGATGCGGCCATCCGGGATATGAGCGCGAACATCTCCGATGAAAGTCCCTCGGGTTCCGGTATTAATTTTTACCTGGGGTATTTGTACGACGGCATCTTTGATCTCGATCACAGGATAAATGCCGGAAATTCCCTTAGCCTTGAGGTCGATGTCCAAAGGCGGCAGAATTTTATCCGTCTTTTCCATCACGGACAGGCCGCCAATATGAAGTTTTAAGGGAGCAAGAGCGATTTTTCTCTGTTTTATGTTATAGGCAAATCCGGTTTCCATGGACAAAGATTCAGCGGTGGTCACTGAGGCGGGCAATGATCTTGTCTTTTTTAAATCAGATCCCAAAGCAATCCCTTCGCAACGAACGTTAAGACTTTCGATATCGAGATTTTTGGGGTCGTGGCCATACGTAAATTTCGAG
>Ga0209957_1000061_pt1 | contig 23866 bp, 35 predicted proteins | sample SalPonF2_A_D2_MG_FD_185724 | JGI IMG/M metagenome (GOLD analysis project Ga0209957, IMG submission 185724) | Salt pond soil microbial communities from South San Francisco under conditions of wetland restoration - Salt Pond MetaG SF2_A_D2_MG... ... | reverse complement strand
CAAGCTTTAAATGAACTTTTTTCGCCCCTTCTTTACTTGACCTCGAACCCTCTTCCAAGAGCCCGTTTTTTCGAACGGACTCCTAATATAATACCTCCTCCATTACCTTGTCAATCCTTTTTTACACCTTTTTTAGCTTGATTTTAGGTAAGAAATTGTACTTTAGAAACTTAAGCCCCGAAACTTTTTTTAGTAAATTTTTTCGAAATTAATGTAAAACAAAAAAAGGCTTTTGAGAATCCTCAAAAGCCTTTTTTCCATCGTAATAATTACGAATATTATTCTTCTTCTTTTTCTCCTTTAGAAGCTGACTTACCTTTTTTCTTTTCAGTCTTTTTCTCTTCAGCCTTAGCTTCTCCTTTGTCATCGGATTTTGCTTTAGCTTTCGTCTTTTCAGGTTCTGTCTCAGCTTCTTTCTTTGCCTTGGCCTTAGTCTCTTCTTGCTTTTTAGAGGTTGCCTTGGCTTTAGTCTCTTCTTTCTTCTCAGGCTTTTCTTCAGCTTTCGTTTTCGCCTTAGTCCCTGTCTTCTTTTCAGACTTTTTATCTGAAGTTTTTTCCGATTTACCCTCGTCAGCTTTTTTAGCTTTAGTTTCTTCTTTGCTGGCCTTGATAGATTTCTTACCTCCACCTGCACCACGGCGAGTTCTCTTCTTACGTTTACTCTTCGTTTCAGGTTTAACGTCGTTGAAATCGACAAGCTCAATCATAGCTGTCTCGGCACCATCACCCTGGCGTGCCCCGACTTTAATAATGCGGGTATAACCTCCGGGGCGATCACCAACTACAGGGGCAACTTCTTCGAACATTAAGGAAACTGCTTTTTTATCCTGTAAGAAAGAAAATATCTGACGACGACTATGGGTCGTATCTGTTTTCGCTTTTGTTACAAGCGGTTCAAAATAACGCCGAAGTTCTTTTGCTTTAGCTAACGTTGTTACGATACGACGATGATTAATCAGAGCAACGGACAAAGCTCTCATAGTAGCCTTTCGGTGAGAGGCTGTTCTGCCGAGCTTTCTACCTGCCTTTAAATGACGCATTGCTAAAATATCTCCTTATAATATCAATTAATTATTTATCCAAATACTTTGATACATCCATACCAAAATGAAGATTCTTTTCCTCTATCACTTCAACCAGTTCGGCCAGTGATTTCTTACCAAAATTTCTGAATTTAAGTAATTCCGATTCATCTTTAGCTACTAATTCACCAATAGAATTAATATTGGCAGATTTCAGACAATTGTAGGCACGAACACTCAAATTCAAATCTTCGATACTGGTCTTCATCAGATTGGCCACACGGGCTTTTTCTGCATCCACTTCTTCATCTTCCTGGACGAATGGTTCATCAATTTTTTCGGTAATAAACTTCTCAATATGATCTTTGAGAATTTTACCGGCAATTGTCAATGCCTCTTTCGGATTAACAGAACCATCAGTAGAAACTTCAAGCACAAGTTTTTCATAGTCGGTTCGTTGCCCGACTCGTACATTGTCAACTTTGTACTTAACAAGTTTAATGGGTGTGAAGATGGCGTCTACAGGTATCAAATCGATATCGTTCTCTTCGTCAAAAGTATTTTCTTCCGAAGTAACATACCCTTTACCACGTCCGATTCTCAATTCCATCTCAATTTCGGAATCTTCAGATAACGTAGCAATATGATGATCAAGATTTAATACTTCGTATTCAGAGGTTGCTTCATTAATATCATTAGCTGTTAGGGGGCCTGCTCCTTTTTTGCTAACATTTATAACGCCACTACTTTGCTCTACCTGCTTAAAACGGACGCCTTTTAGGTTTAGAATGATGTCGTATACATCTTCAGAAACCCCCTTTATGCTCGAGTATTCATGTTTTACCCCGCCGATTTTGACGGCTATAATTGCATTACCAGGTAACGATGAAAGTAAAACACGACGAAAAGAATTTCCGATCGTGTCTCCGTACCCTCTTTCCAGAGGCTGTAATACAAATCTGCCAAAAGTGTCTGTACACTCATCTACGACGAGGCTGTCGGGCATTTGAAGATTTGTGTTGCTCATAATAAATATTATCCGGTTGATTAATTTTTAAAATCGTTCTTGTACCCACGTAATATTACTTGGAATAAAGCTCAACGATGAGCTGCACATTAATATTTTCCGGAATATCTTGCATGGGCGGGTAACTTAGAAACTTACCCGTTAAAGACTTCTTATCTACTTCGATCCAGTTATATCTTTTCTTTGGTGAATTTGCAACTGCATCACTTATTGCTTCCATATTTCGTGACCTGGGACGAATGGATACTACGTCACCGGGACGAAGACTGTAAGATGGTACATTAACGACGGTACCATTTACAACAACATGTCCATGATTAACCAATTGACGCGCTTGCCTTCTCGTCCGGGCAAATCCCATACGATATACCGAATTATCTAATCTGGCTTCTAAATACTGGAGTAAATTCTCACCAGTCACACCCTCTTTAGAGTGGGCTTTTTTGAATAAATTTCTAAACTGCCGCTCCAGTAAACCATAGGTATATTTAGCCTTCTGCTTTTGTTCCAGCTGAATGGCATATTCTGATTTTTTACCTCTTCTTGAACGTCCATGTTGACCCGGACCATAAGGTTTACGTTCAAGTGCTTTATTTGCACCAAATATCGGTTCTCTGAATCGGCGAGCTTTTTTCTGTTTTGGACCTCTGTATCTTGCCATTTACTCTACTCTATAGATTTTATTCTTACTTAAACACGTCTTCTTTTCGGTGGTCTGCAACCATTATGCGGAATGGGGGTTTTATCCTTAATCACATTAATATCCAATCCTGCAGTTGCAAGAGCTCTAATTGCAGCTTCACGACCTGACCCGGGCCCCTTTACAAAAACATCTACTTTTCTCAGTCCCATATCATAGGCTTGTTTCGCTGCTGTTTCCGAGCTTAATTGAGCGGCATAAGGTGTATTTTTCCTGGAACCCTTGAAACCTTCCTTACCTGCCGAAGACCAGGAAACAACATTCCCAACACTGTCTGTGATGGTAACAATCACATTATTAAATGTGGCCTTGATGAAGGCTCTACCATTGGGATCGGTAAGCTGCTTCTTCCTTTTTGCTCTAACTGAACCTTTAATCTGCTTTTTTGCCATTCTTGTTCTATGATTTTAATCGTTATTTTCTTGGAGCTTTTTTCTTACCCATAACGGATTTTCTTCTTCCTTTTCTTGTTCGGGCATTCGTTTTTGTACGCTGACCGCGAGCCGGAAGGCCACGTCGGTGACGCAATCCTCTGTAACTCCCAATTTCGATTAAGCGTCGGATGCTTGAATTAACTTCACTGCGAAGAGCACCTTCCACTTTATATTCATTTTCTAAAATCTTTCTGATGGAAGCTACTTGCTCATCTGTCCAGTCACCAACTTTAATGTTTACGTCGATTTCCGCTTTTTCAAGTATCTCACGAGCGCGTGAACGACCCACCCCATAAATGTAGGTCAAGCCTATTTCGCCTCGTTTATTTTTGGGTAAATCGTTACCTGCAATTCGAGCCATTCTTAGATCCTTTTATATACCTTTTTAACCTTGTCGCTGTTTATTGCGAGGGTTCTTCTTGTTAATCACATAAATACGACCTTTACGTCGTACTATTTTATCTTCAGAACTTCTTTTACGTACAGATGATTTCGTTTTCATGACTAAATAAAATCCTTAATTATTTATATCGATACGTAATTCTGCCTTTAGTTAAATCATATGGTGACATTTCCACTGCTACTCTGTCACCGGGCAGAATTTTAATGTAATACATTCTCATTTTACCGGATACATGAGCTAATATCTCATGTCCGTTATCTAATTCAACACGAAATTGAGCATTTGGCAATGCTTCTAAAATAGTTCCGTCTTGTTTAATGGGCTCTTGTTTAGCCATTATACGCTACTTTATCTATTTGAATCTTTGTTATCTCCTCAATATAGTCAAAAGTGCTTAAAATTTCAGCATTTCCTTCTTGCACAACTATATCGTGTTCATAATGGGCAGCAGTTTTTTGGTCCTTTGTGACCACTGTCCACCCATCTTTCAATGTCTTAACTTTCCAGGTTCCCATGGTAATCATCGGCTCAATAGCCAATGTCATACCACTTCGCAGCCGAACGCCGCGCCCTTCTTTACCATAATTGGGTACCGACGGATCTTCGTGTAATGATTTTCCAAAACCATGTCCCACGAGATCTCTTACCACACCATATCCGGCATCTTCACAATGCTTTTGTACGGCATGACCAATATCACCAATTTTATTACCGTGAACGGCTTTTTTGATCCCTTTGTAAAGAGATTCCATTGTTGTCGTCAACAATTTCATTTTATCTTCATCACAGCTACCGGCAACAAATGTATATGCCGAATCGCCATAATAACCGTCTAAAACAACGCCGCAATCGACAGAAACAATATCACCTTCCTGTACAACGCGATCGCCAGGAATACCATGAACTACCTGTTCATTTATCGAAACACACAAGGTGTTCGGAAAACTATTACTCGGAGGACCATAGCCTTTAAAAGCCGGGACAGCATTATTTTTTTTGATAAACTCCTCCGCAATACTGTCCAGTTTACCGGTTGTAACACCGGGTTCTACATATTTTGCTACCTCAGCAAGCGTAAGTGATACTAATTTCGCACTTTCTCGAATCTTTTCTATTTCCTTATCTGTCTTCAAGTAAATCATGCGAAACGACGCTTGCCTCTCATCTTACCGGTTTTCATAAATCCGTCGTAGTGGCGCATCATCAGGTGGCTCTCAATCTGCTGTAACGTGTCTAAGGCGACCCCTACAATAATCAACAGACTTGTTCCACCGAAAAACATTGCAAATCCCGGTGTTACACCGAATCGAACAGCGAATGCCGGCAGAATCGCCACAAGAGCCAGAAATATGGAACCAGGTAACGTAATCTTTGTCAATATATTATCAATAAATTCAACCGTTTGTTTACCGGGTCTTACTCCTGGAATGAAACCACCCTGACGTTTCATTGTATCAGCCATCTCTTTCGGGTTAATAGCAATGGCAGTATAGAAATAGGTGAAGAATATGATAATGATAGCATAAACAATTGAGTAAGTAACGCCAGTGAAATCACCCGACCATGATGTCAATAACTGAACTGTTTGATTATCAGGGAAAAACGTTCCAATCGTACTTGGAATAAACATGATAGACTGAGCAAAAATGATCGGCATAACACCGGCGGCATTAACACGAAGTGGAAGGTACTGTGTTGTTCCGCCATAAACTCTTCTTCCGACAACCCGTTTTGCGTATTGTACCGGAATTTTCCGTGTGCCTTCTGTAAGAAGTACGACTGCGGCAACAACCAATAGCAATGCAGCCAATTCAACAATCACAATTATAAGGTTACTCTTGGTAGTGACTTCATTTATTAAATTAGTAGGCAATGCTGCCACTATACCTATCATAATGATAATTGAAATACCATTACCAATACCCCGGTCAGTAATACGCTCACCAAGCCACATGACAAAGACCGTACCCGCCGTCAATACGATTACACTTGTAATAACAAAAGCTGTTTTACTAACAACAATAGCTCCCGGTGAGGTTGACATCAGGTTAATGGCAAAACCAACCGCTTGCACGAGTGTAATTGCCACTGTACCATATCGTGACATTTGAGTTAATTTCCTTCTGCCGTCTTCTCCTTCGCGTTGAAGCTTTTGAAAATACGGTACTACTGCACCCATTAACTGAAGTATAATTTCAGCTGTAATGTAAGGCATGATACCTAATGCAAAAACACCCGCTCTTGCAAAAGCACCTCCTACAAATAAGTTAAACAGGCCCAGTAAACTTGTGGCGGCACCTGTTTGATGGGCCAGCTGCGTAGCATCTACGCCTGGCAGTGTTATGTAACTACCAACTCTGTACACCATAAGAATTCCAACGGTATACAGAATCCGTTTTTTCAGCTCTTCAACTTTGAAGATGTTTCGGAAATTATCTATTAAACTCATTCGCTATTATGAACCCGTTCTGAGAGACTTATTTTTCAAGCTTAGTAATTTTTCCTCCAGCATTGGAGATTTTTTCTTCAGCAGACTTGCTGAATGCATGTGCTGTAATAGTCAGGGCTTTTTCTACTTCGCCTTTGCCAAGTATTTTTACCAGACTTTTCTTACCAACCACGCCTGCATTAACCAGATCTTCAACTGTGATAGTATCACTAAGTTTTCCTTCATCAACAGCTTTTTGAATACGATCCAGATTAACAGCTACATATTGAGTACGAAAAGGATTTGTGAATCCAAATTTTGGAATTCTTCGTTGAAGAGGCATCTGTCCACCTTCAAAACCAAAAGTTTTGCTATATCCACTTCCGGCTTTTTGGCCTTTATGGCCTCTTCCGGACTGTTTACCCAGTCCTGATCCTTCTCCTCTTCCTACTCTTTTACGTGTTTTTCTATTCGGAATAGGTGCTGTTAAATTATCAAGTTTCATTATTCTATTTCCAATACAATTCGTTATTCAGAAACTTATATCAAAAGTTATATTATCCTTCGTATACCTTTTTCAGGGATACTCCGCGACGCTGTGCCACTTCAACCGGATCTTCCAGTTTATTTAATGCATCGATAGTGGCTTTCACCATATTATGCGGGTTGGAAGAACCGAGTGACTTAGTCAGAATATTATGTATCCCGACACTGTCAAGTACAGCTTTCACCGGGCCACCTGCAATAACCCCGGTACCTTTAGCTGCCGGACGCAGGAGTACTCGTCCCGCTCCGCATTTTCCAATAACCGGGTGAGGTATACTGCCATTTTTGGTAATGGGAACACGAATAAGGTTCTTACGTCCGTCGTCGATACCCTTTTGAATAGCATCGGAAACCTCATTGGCTTTACCCAATCCATTTCCAACGATACCATCTTTGTTCCCAACTACGACAATAGAGTTAAAGCTGAAACGGCGTCCACCTTTCACAACTTTTGCAACTCTGTTGATGTGAACCAAACGATCTTCCAGGTTAAGTTCACTTGCTTTTATATTATGTTGTCTTCTTTTTCTGGGCATATGTAATCAATATTTAAAACTGAAGTCCACCTTCGCGTGCAGCTTCTGCTACTGCTTTCACTTTTCCGTGATACCTGTAACCGCCACGATCAAAAACAATCTTCTTGATTCCAGCATCTTTTGCTTTTTCAGCGGCTAACTTACCTACTGCAGCAGCTTTTTCAATACCGGTTTTACCATTTAGACTGTCTTTCAATTCATTCGTTTTGGTTGAAACGGCAAACAGTGTTTCGCCTTTATCATCGTCGATAAACTGAACGTAAATATGTTTTGTACTTTTATAAACACACATTCTGGGAGTTTCAGATGTTCCGAACATACGGGAACGTACCCTTTTGTGTATTCTTTTTCTGCGTAATACTTTCTGATTGTTAGCCATTTCTTTCTATAATTTATCTACCAGCCGATTTACCAGCTTTTCTACGTATTTGTTCATTGAGATAACGTACCCCTTTACCTTTATAGGGTTCAGGTGGTCTTAAAGATCTAATCTTGGCGGTTACTTGTCCAACCAATTCTTTATTTATACCGGAGACTATAATACGTGGATTTTTTGCTGTTTTCGTATCCACTTCGATATTAATTTCCGGTGGAGGTACAAAATAAAATGGGTGTGAATATCCCAAACCTAATTCAAGGACTCCTCCATTTATACTTGCACGGTAACCAACACCAATAATCTCTAATGTTTTCGAATAACCTTCGGTAACACCAACAACAGCATTATTAATCAGGGACCTGGACAGGCCGTGTAATGCCTTATGATTTTTATTCTCCGATTTTCTGGTCAAGACAATCTCGTTTTCTTTCTTTTCGACCTTAATATCCGGATGGATTTTCAGAGATAGTGTTCCTTTGGCACCTTTAATGGTAACAACATTATCTGAATTGATGCTAAATTCTACATTTTCTTTCAGCGGTACCGGTAATTTCCCTATACGAGACATAATTTCCTATTCTTTTTAGTATACGTAACACAGTATTTCGCCACCAACTCCCAACTTACGGGCTTCTTTATCCGTCATAACCCCTTTGGAAGTTGTAAGAATCGCTATCCCCAAGCCATTTTTAACCCGTGGGATATCAGATGATTCACAATATTTTCGCAAGCCGGGCTTGGAAATTCTTTCGAGTGTTTTAATAACAGGGTAGCCATAAGCATCATATTTTAAAAACAGACGCAACAGACCCTGTTTAGTATCTTCAATGTTGATATAGTTTTGGATAAATCCTTTGTCCAAAAGGATTTTTGTCATTGCTCTTTTAATCTTAGATGCCGGTATATCAACCCTTCGGTGCCCGGCTATCTGAGCATTTCGGATTCTCGTTAAGAAATCAGCTATAGGATCGTTCATGATTTAATCTTATTAATAATGAATTACCAACTGGCTTTTCTGACGCCAGGAATTTTACCATCAAGGGCTAATTCACGAAATTTAATACGTGATACACCATATTTTGATATATATCCACGTGATCTTCCCGTCAAATTACAACGGTTACGAACCCTTGTGGGGCTGGCATCACGCGGAAGCTTTTGAAGCGCTTCATAATCTCCCGCTTCTTTAAGCTCTTTACGCTTTTTTGCGTATTTAGCTACTGTTCTTTTTCTCTTTTCGTTACGAGCAATCCAAGCTTTCTTAGCCATAAAATTTCTCTCAGTTATTTCTTTTTCTAAAAGGCATTCCTAAATGTTTCAATAAAGCGTATGCTTCTTCATCTGTTTCCGCAGAAGTCACAAAAGTAATATCCATACCATGTAACCAATCTACCTGATCCGACTGAATTTCCGGAAATATAGCATGTTCTTTTACACCAACGGTGTAGTTACCCCGTCCGTCAAAACTTTTATCAGGTATTCCCTGGAAGTCGCGGGTACGGGGAAGTGCAAGGTTAATAAAACGATCTAAAAATTCGTACATCATCCGCTTGCGCAGTGTAACCTTGCAACCAATCGGCATACCTTCTCTAAGTTTAAAATTAGAGATCGATTTTTTTGCTTTTGTAAGTACCGGTCTTTGACCTGTAATCAAAGCAACATTTTCCATGACATCATCAAGGCGTTTTCTATCGGATACGGCTTCACCTACTCCTACATTAACGACGATTTTCTCAAGTTTTGGTACAGCCATTCTGTTGGCGTAACCAAAATCCTTAACCAAATTATCTATGATGTCTTTTTTGTACTTTGTATAAAGTCTTGCTTCTTCTGTTGCCATCTCTTTTTGTCGATTCTTATTTATCTAAAACTTCACCACTATCTTTAGCATATCGAACCCAACGACCTTTTCCGGATTCCTCAATTCTTTTCCTTCCGATACGAGTAGGTTTATCGGAGACCGGATCCAACGGCATAACATTCGAAATATGAACAGGCATTTCCCGTTCCATCCGTCCGCCTTGCTGATACTGTTGACTGGGTTTTTCGTGTGAAACACGAATATTAACACCCTCAACTATAACACGCTCTTTTCGTGTTAGTACTTCCAGGATCTTGCCTCTTTTTCCCTTGTCATTCCCGGCGATCACTTCAACGATATCGCCTCGTTTGACATGAAGTTTTTTTTGATGGTTTTTTGTACGTGGCATATTACTTAATTAATATTCATTTAAAGGACTTCAGGAGCCAAAGAAACTATTCTCATAAAGTTTCTCTCACGTAATTCCCTGGCTACCGGACCAAAAATTCGTGTTCCAATTGGTTCATTTTCCTTATTAAGGAGTACAGCAGCATTCTCATCAAAACGGATATAACTGCCATCTTTTCTACGATATTCTTTCCGGGTTCTTACTACAACAGCTTGAACCACTTCACCTTTTTTCACTGTGCCCCCGGGTATCGCAGTTTTCACTGAGCAGGCGATCAGATCACCTACGCGAGCGTATCTTTTTTTCGAATCGCCCAGCACCTTGATGCACATCACTTTTTTTGCACCACTGTTGTCTGCGACATTAAGTACGGACTGTGTTTGTATCATTTTTCCTACTCAATAAATGATTGCTAATTATTTCGCTTTTTCAATTATTTCGACTAAACGCCATTTCTTGTTTTTAGACAATGGACGGGTCTCCATAATTCGTACACGGTCTCCAGCTTTTGCTTCATTTTTTTCATCATGAACCATGTACTTGGTCGTTTTGGTAATAAATTTACCATAGATCGGGTGTTTGACCTGTCTATCTACAGCAACAGTCAGGCTTTTATCCATTTTGTCACTGACTACCCGCCCTGTTCTTTGTTTTCTGCTATTTCGCTCAGTTGCTGTTACATTTGCCATAAGCTATATATGATCTAAAATAAATAGGTAAAGGGTTTAGCTCTGTTTTTCTTTAATAATCGTCTCCAAACGTGCAATTTCACGTCTGTGATATTGAATTTCAGCCGGATTTTCTAACTGACCAGCAATGGCCCTGTTAAATTTCAGCTTTTGTATGGCTTCTTTTTGATCTTTAATCCGAGCCACTAATTCGGTAAGGGACAAATCTCTTAATTCATGTGCTTTCATTCATTCCTCCTGTTATTATTGTCCGTCGTAATCGCGACGAACGATAAATTTAGTTCTGATTGGGAGTTTGAATTGAGCCAACCGAAGAGCTTCCTGAGCTACAGCTTTAGATACACCGCTTACCTCAAAAAGTACACGGCCCGGATGAACTACTGATATAAAATGATCAAGAGTTCCTTTACCACTTCCCATACGGGTCTCTGCAGCTTTCTTTGTAATTGGCTTGTCCGGAAATATTCTTATCCAAACATTACCTTCACGCTGCAATTTACGTGTAATGGCTACCCTGCATGCTTCAATTTGCCGGGCAGTGATAAATTTGCCTTCTAATGCTTTAATGGCAAAATCACCAAAAGCAATTTCATGACCACGCGTGGCATTACCTTTTATGGCCCCTCTATGGACTCTTCTTCTATGAACGCGTTTTGGTTCTAACATAGCTAAAAACCTATTATACTATTCGATTAACCTTTTTTGTTATTACTTCTGCGTCGTCGGCTGCCACGTGCTCTGGCAGATCTTCTACCTTTTGGAGGTGCCGATTTTTCCATTCTGTTCGTAAAACCGGTTGGGGATAGATCAACATCACCAATGATTTCACCCTTGAAAATCCAAACAGTAACACCAATTGATCCGTAGATCGTATGTGCTGTTGACTTGGCATAATCAATATCCGCTCTCAAGGTATGTAATGGTACACGGCCTTCTTTGTATTGTTCAGTACGGGCCATTTCAGCACCACCCAAACGACCTGCGCATTTAATCTTAATGCCCTTGGCACCCATACGCATTGCTGATGAAAGAGCTGTTTTCATCGCTCTTCTAAAAGAAATACGTGCAACTAATTGTTGCGCTATGTTTTGCGCCACAAGGCTTGCATCCAGTTCAGGTCGCTTAATTTCACTGATCTTAATTTGCACTTCTTTACGGGTGATTTTTTTCAACTCCTCACGGAGCATTTCAACTTGTTCACCACCCTTACCAATGATAACGCCCGGACGACTCGTCAGTAATGTTAATAATACTCTTTTCGGCGTACGTTCAATGATTGCCTTAGACAGTCCGCCATTGCGCAATCTCGTATCGAGATAGTTTCTGAGCTTGCTGTCTTCCAGCAATATGGTATCACTGTTCTCCTCGGAATACCAGTTGGAATCCCAACCTCTAATTACTCCGAGTCTCAAGCCGATTGGATTAGTCTTCTGTCCCAATTTATTCCTTGGTTTTGTTACTTAGTTTCTTCTTGTTTTGCGACAACAACCGTTACATGGCTGCTTCTTTTGCGTATCTGATGCGCTCTTCCCTGTGGTGCCGGTTGAATACGTTTCAGGGTTGAAGCTTCATCAACATATATTTGTTTGATATAGAGATCATCGTTGTCGAGACGTTCGTCCTGAAACTTGTCCCTAATATTAGCGGCAGCGGATTTTATAACTTTCGCAACTTCCGGTGCCCCAGCTTTATTTACGAATCTTAATTTATTTAAGGCCTCTTCAACATTATCACCACGTACGATATTAACAACTAAGCGTAATTTACGCGGTGACCGTCTTAAATATCTTTGAACAGCCTTTGCTTCGAATATAGCCTGAGTTTCCATTAACGCTTAACTCCTTTTTCAGCTTTTTTCTGCGGATGTCCTCTGAATGTTCTGGTAGGAGCGAATTCGCCAAGTTTATGACCTACCATATTTTCCGTTATATAAACGGGGATAAATTGTTTTCCGTTGTGAACCGCAAATGTCAACCCTACAAAATCGGGTGATATCATCGAAGCACGAGACCAGGTTTTAATAACCTTTTTTGAATTTGTCTTATTGGCCTCGTCTACTTTCTTTTGCAGCTTATAATGTATAAAAGGACCTTTTTTCAGCGAACGTGGCATACCTTTTTATTTTTTATTTCTTCTTCTTACGATGTATTTGGAAGACATCTTTCTTCTGTGACGTGTCTTCTTACCTTTTGATGCTTGTCCCCAGGGTGACCTCGGGTGACCTCCTGAAGCCTTACCTTCACCACCACCCATAGGGTGATCAATCGGGTTCATGGCTACACCACGTGTCTGTGGTCTGATGCCAAGCCATCTGCTTCTACCAGCTTTACCAATGGTAATATTGAAATGATCGGGATTGCTCGTTGTACCGATTGTAGCTAAACAACGACTCAAAACCATTCTCACTTCACCTGATGGCAATTTAACTGTAACATATCTGTCCGTTTTTGCAACCAACTGTGCATTTGTACCGGCACTTCTTGCCATCTGACCACCTTTACCCGGGGTCAACTCAATGTTATGGATAAATGTACCCAGAGGGATATTTTCCAATGGTAACGTATTTCCTTTTTCCGGCGCTGCTTTGGGTCCATTAATAATGGTATCACCAACTTTAAGTCCATCCGGTGCAAGAATATATCGTCTTTCTCCGTCGGCATAAGCAATCAATGCGATACGTGCCGTACGATTCGGATCATATTCAATAGTTTTTACCTTTGCAGGTATATCAAATTTATTTCTCTGAAAATCGATAACCCTGAATCGTCTTTTATGTCCACCGCCTCTGTGACGTGATGTAATACGTCCATTGGAGTTACGGCCTCCGGATTTCTTTAAACTTTTAACTAATGATCTCGAGGGTTTCGGAGAAGTTACATCTTTATATAAAGGTGCAATTCTATGCCGTGTTCCCGGAGTATTAGGTTTTATTTTTCGTGTCGCCATTTCTTTAAACTATTCCCTTAAATTTCGCTAAAGAAGTCTATGGTGTCTCCATCCCGGAGAGTAATTATTGCCTTCTTCCATTTTTTGGAACGTCCACTGATGAAACCACCTTTTGTGTACCGTCCTTTTGGTTTAGAAGGCATGATCATAGTATTAATCTTTGTTACCTTCACTTCAGGGTACAATCTCTCAATTTCATTTTTAACATCCGCTTTTGTTGCGTTTCTATCTACAACAAAAGAGTAGCGATTATATTCATCCTGAAGTTGCGTCAGTTTCTCTGTTATTATTGGTCTCTTAATAATCATGCAGCTTCCTCCTCAACTTTGACACCAAGAGATTCTTCCAATACCGATATTGCACTATTTTGAATGAGCAAGTAATCGGCTTCCATAATTTCATAAGTGGAAGGTTTGGATGCTTCAAGAATTTTTAAATTGGGAATATTTCTGCCCGATTTAAGAACGTTGATGTCTTTCTGAGGCAATAATAGAAGAGCCTTTTTAGCTGATACTTTCAAGGCTTCCAGTATTGCTGTCACATTCTTTGTTTTTGGTTCCTCAAAACTAAAATCTTCCACAACGATTATAGCTTCTTCCTGCGCTTTATAAGTCAGTGCAGACTTACGTGCTTTCTGACGCATCTTTTTGGAAAGTTTAACTTTATAATCGCGTGGTTTTGGTCCGAATACCGTACCACCGCCAATCAAAAGAGGTGATCGTATGGTACCTCTTCTTGCATTACCGGTACCTTTTTGACGATATGCTTTACGTCCGCCACCTCTGACATCGGATCTGCCTTTTGTTTTAGCATTTCCGTGCCGTTTATTACCTAAAAACGAACGGACATCTTCGTATACCAGTGTTTCATTCGGCTCGATAGCAAAAATCGCATCACTTAACGTGACTTTCTTGCGACTCTTGGTACCATCCGTTTTATAAATATTCAGTTCCATTATTTATCTGTAATATCTTTTTTGATCAGCTTTTATGAATTTCAACAACCCGGCCTTTGGGTCCTGGTATCGAACCTTTAACCAGTAATAAATTCGAATCAGGGATAATTTGTACAACACGAAGATCTTTCATTTTAACCCTCGTATTACCTTTTTGACCAGCCATCTTGACCCCTTTGAAAACTCTAGATGGATCGGAAGCCTGACCAATGGAACCCGGTGCACGTTGACGATTGTGCTGGCCGTGAGTACTTTCACCTACACCACTAAAACCATGTCGTTTCACTACACCGGTAAAACCTTTACCTTTGGACTTACCGACAACGTCTACAAAATCACCTTCATTAATGAGATCCTGCACGTGTACTTCATCCCCCATATCAAGCCCTTCCGGAATAAAATCACGGAATTCTCTAACAACCTTCTTGGGTTTTACACCTGCTTTTTCGAAGTGACCTTGTAAGGATTTAGTTGTGTTCTTTTCTTTTTTATCATAGGCAGAAAGCTGAACAGCGTTATAACCGTCTGTTTCCTCTTTCTTTATTTGGGTGATGACATTAGGTTCCACTTCGATAACAGTAACCGGTACATTACTACCGTCTTTATCGAAGACACTTGTCATCCCTAATTTTTTTCCAATCAATCCGCTCATTTCGTTAAGCTTTTATCAGACTTTAATTTCTACGTCGACACCAGATGGAAGCTCAAGCTTCATTAATGCATCTACCGTCTGTGATCCTGTTGACAGTATATCGATCAATCGTTTATGAGAACGAGACTCAAATTGTTCCCGTGACTTTTTATCAACATGAACAGATCGGTTAACTGTTATAATGGTTTTCTCTGTCGGCAGAGGAATCGGTCCTGATACTACTGCACCAGTTGATTTGACCGTTTTAATGATTTTCTCAGCTGACTTATCGATCAGGTTATGATCGTATGACTTGAGCTTGATTCTTATTTTTTGTTGTGTTGCCACTGATCCAAGTACTTAATTTATTCAATAATTTTTGTTACCACACCGGCACCTACGGTACGGCCACCTTCACGGATAGCAAAGCGCAAGCCTTCCTCCATGGCCACCGGTTGGATCAATTCGACTGCAAGGTTTACATTATCGCCCGGCATGACCATCTCTACTCCGTCGGGTAATTCCACGACTCCGGTCACATCCGTCGTACGGAAGTAAAACTGGGGGCGATACCCTTTGAAAAACGGGGTATGCCGGCCTCCTTCATCTTTACTCAGTACGTAGACCTCGCAATTGAATTTCGTGTGCGGGGTTACGCTGTTCGGCTTACAAACGACCATTCCGCGGATCAGATCTTTCTTCTCGATCCCGCGCAGCAGCAATCCGGCATTGTCTCCGGCCTGGCCTTCGTTGAGCAGGCGACGGAACATCTCGATTCCGGTAACCACCGATTTCATCTTGTCCGGACGCATCCCGACGATATCCACTTCCTCGTTGAGCTTGATAATGCCCCGCTCGATACGGCCCGTGGCTACCGTTCCCCGTCCGGTTATCGAGAAGATATCCTCGATCGGCATCAGGAAGGGTTTGTCCACATCCCGCTCGGGAGTCGGTACATAATCATCAACAGCCTGCATGAGTTCGACGATCTTTTCTTCCCATTTGGCCTCGCCATTGAGCGCGCCAAGGGCTGAACCCTGTATGATCGGAATTTCATCGCCTGGGAATTCATAGCGGTCCAATAGCTCGCGAATTTCCAGTTCCACCAGTTCCAGGAGTTCCTCATCGTCGACCAGGTCCACTTTGTTCATGAATACGACCATTGCCGGTACCCCGACCTGACGCGCCAGCAAAATGTGCTCGCGGGTCTGTGGCATTGGGCCGTCTGTGGCCGCTACTACCAGTATGGCCCCGTCCATCTGGGCCGCCCCGGTTACCATGTTCTTGACATAGTCGGCGTGACCCGGACAGTCCACGTGAGCGTAGTGACGATTCTCGGTCTCATATTCTACGTGTGCCGTAGCAATCGTGATTCCTCGTTCCCGCTCTTCGGGAGCGTTGTCTATTTCGTCAAATGCTTTGGCGGATCCGCCATATTTGCCGGACAATACCTTGGTAATCGCTGCCGTCAGCGTTGTCTTACCGTGGTCTACGTGTCCAATAGTTCCAATATTGACGTGTGGTTTGCTGCGTTCAAATGTCTCCTTTGCCATTGCTAATATCCTTTTTTATTAAATTCGTTATTAGGCTTTATCTTCTATGATTTTCTGAGCTACCTGTTCGGGAACAGGAACATACTTGTCAAACTCCATGGAGTAGACGGCACGTCCCTGAGAAATAGAACGCAATTGTGTTGAATATCCGAACATTTCAGAAAGTGGAACGAGTGCTTTAACTACAGACCCGTCGGGATTATTTTCCATTTTTTCTATCATTCCCCTACGACTGTTCAGGTCACCAATAATATCACCCATGTAGTCTTCCGGGGTTATTACTTCCACGCTCATAACCGGTTCCAGTAAAATAGGTCCGGCTTTTTTTGAGGCTTCCCGGATAGCTCCCCGAGCACAAAGCTCAAAACTTAACTGATCCGAGTCGACATCGTGGTACGATCCGTCATATAGACGTACTTTATAACCTTCGGCATGATAACCGGCTAGTACACCGTTTTCCATACCCTGTTTAACACCCTTTTCTACAGAGCTGATAAATTCGCGGGGTATGGCTCCGCCTTTAATCTCATCTACAAATTCAAATCCGGTATGGCCCTCAAGCGGTGAAAGTTCGAAGGTCATATCTGCGAATTTACCACGACCACCGGTTTGTTTCTTATACAATTCACGGTGGGTAATAGTTTTTGTGATAGATTCGCGATAGGAAACCTGTGGATTACCGACATTCGCTTCAACCTTAAATTCTCTTTTCAAACGGTCGATAATAATCTCAAGGTGAAGCTCACCCATTCCTTCGATTGTCGTTTGACCGGTTTCCTCATCCATGCTTACACGGAAAGTGGGATCCTCTTCAGCAAGTTTAGCCAATCCAACTGTCAATTTATCATTATCAGCTTTTGTTTTTGGCTCAACCGCAAGTTTAATAACCGGCTCAGGAAATACCATTTGCTCGAGAATGATCGGGCCGTCTTCGCTACTGAGAGTATCACCAGTCTTAACTTCTTTGATACCTACCGCAGCAGCAATATCACCAGCTCTTACAATCTTAATATCTTCTTTACTGTTGGCGTGCATTTTTAACAAGCGGCCGATACGTTCCTTTTTACCGGTTGTAGTGTTTAATACATAGGAACCGGCTTTAAGTTGACCAGAATAGACACGAATAAATGTCAATTTTCCAACATAGGGATCGGTTGCAATTTTGAAGGCTAATGCAGCGAAAGGCTCGTCATAACTCGGGTGTCTTTCAAGTGTTATTTCTTCATCTTTCGGATCAACCCCGGTTACAGCCGGCACATCTACCGGTGAAGGCAGATAACTGACAATAGCATCCAATAACGGTTGCACACCTTTATTTTTAAAAGCAGTACCACATAAAACGGGTGTAATATCCAGGCTCAGAGTTGCTTCCCTGATTGCGTCCTTAACTTCATCGACGCTGATTTCTTCTTCCATCAGGTACTTCTCCATCAATACGTCATTTTGATCAGCTATCGCTTCAATCATAATTTTACGGTATTCATCGGCCTGCTCAACGAGATCGTCGGGAATATCAACAACATCAAATTTTGCCCCGAGTTCTTCGTCATGCCATATAATGGCTTTCATATTAACGAGGTCAATAACACCTTTAAAATAATCTTCTTTACCAATGGGTATTTGCAGGGGAACGGGATTTGCTTTGAGTTTTTCATCCATCTTGTCGATGACATTGAAAAAATCAGCTCCCACACGATCCATTTTATTGACAAATGCGATACGGGGTACCTTATATTTATTAGCCTGACGCCAAACTGTCTCAGATTGGGGTTGTACCGCGCCTACAGAGCAAAAAACTCCTACAGCACCATCGAGAACACGAAGAGAACGCTCTACCTCAACGGTAAAGTCCACGTGACCGGGTGTGTCAATAATGTTAATTCGATGATCTTTCCAGAAACAGGTTGTTGCAGCCGAAGTAATCGTAATACCACGTTCTTTCTCCTGGTCCATCCAGTCCATTGTGGCACCACCTTCATGCACTTCACCTATCCGGTAATTGATACCGGTATAATAAAGGATACGCTCTGTGGTCGTCGTCTTACCGGCATCAATATGAGCCATGATGCCGATATTCCTTGTTCTTGTAAGTTGATCTAATGTTTTGGTCTTAGTTTCCGCCATTGCCTTAAAAGGATTTTATTCAAAATCTGAAGTGTGCAAATGCCTTATTGGCTTCAGCCATGCGATGCGTCTCGTCTTTCTTCCTTATAGCGCCGCCTTCATTATTGGAAGCGTCCATTAATTCCCGAGACAACCTGATTGCCATAGACTTATCATTTCTGTTTTTAGCTGCCTGTATTATCCACCGCATACCGAGTGCTGAGCTTCTTTCAGGCCGCACTTCAACCGGCACCTGATAAGTTGACCCACCGACTCTCCGGCTTCTAACTTCAACGACAGGGGCCGCATTATTTAAAGCGGTACGAAATACTTCCACACCAGGTTGGCCTGTTTTTTCTTCGATGATCTCGAAAGCCTGATACAGAATTTTACGCGCTACATTTTTTTTACCATTTTTCATCAAATAGTTTACAAAACGCGCAACTTGAAGATCTCCAAATTGAGGATCTGTTTTGACAATCCGCTTTTCTGCTGTTTTTCTTCGCATTCTAGACTACACTAAAATTCGTTAATTATTTCTTAGGCCTTTTGGTACCATACAAACTTCTTCCCTGCCGACGCTCATCTACACCAGCGGTATCCAATGTACCACGAATGATGTGATATCGAACACCCGGCAAGTCTTTTACACGTCCACCACGAATAAGGACGATACTGTGTTCCTGGAGGTTATGACCTTCACCAGGAATATATGCTGTTACTTCAATTCCGTTTGTTAAACGCACACGGGCTACTTTACGAAGAGCCGAATTCGGCTTCTTCGGAGTCGTGGTATATACACGCGTACAAACACCTCTTCTTTGAGGACAATTTTGTAGAGCAGGTGCAGTTGTTTTACTGACCTTACTTTTTCTACCTTTTCTTACTAATTGTTGTATTGTTGGCACTTATTTCTCTGGTTTTGTTTACTGTTTTATCAGAGCTTGAAAATATAAGGAATCTATGTGATCTATTCCAAATATTTTCTTAATTATTATACCGAAAACAACTAACTTTTGAGCTTAAGAGGTAAATACCACATGATTATGCCGATTTATACCATTAAAAATTATAATACTGTTATATAACAATATATCAATTACTGTGAAATTAAATGAGTTAAAAGGGGTAAGTGATAAGCGTCTTCAGGCACTGAACCAATATGGAATCCATAGCCCGGAAGATTTAATTAATTTTTTCCCGAGGCGACTTATCGACCGATCCAGGGTGTCGCCTATTGCGGTTTTATCGGGTTCTGGTGATGCTGTCACCGTGATTGGTAATGTAATATCTATTGAGGTGGTGGGTTACAGGAACAAGAAACGTCTTGAAGTTACCATCGAAGATGATTCGGGCCGGCTGAAAGGTGTTTGGTTTAAAGGGGTCTCCTATTTTCAAAAATTTTTCAAAAAGGGTCAACTCGTTGCATTTTATGGAACTGTCAAACAATACGGCAGATACCTTACCATTGCTCATCCGGACACGGAAAAACTATCGGATAGTTCCGACATACATAAGGTCGCTAATATTGTACCTGTTTATCCAGGATCTACATTCTTTAAGAAAACCTACATCACCAGTCCGTTGATTCAGGGATGGATTAAACAAATCCTTCAGTCCACCCGGATAAAAGAATTTCTTCCCTCCTATTTATTACAAAAATATCACCTGCCGGATCGTGACAGTGCATATAAAATGATCCATACCCCAACTGACACAAAAAACTTTTATGCCGCTTTATACCGGTTTAAGTTCGAAGAGTTATTTCTGTTTCAACTAAGTATGGCCAAACTCAAACAACGAATCAAATTGAGACACACCGGTATAATTTTTGAACAGTTAGGAGAATATACACACCGCTTTTTTAATGAAGTGATCCCCTTTACACTGACTGAAGGTCAAAAGCAGTCCCTTTCAGCGATAAAAAAAGATGTACGATCCGGCAAACAGATGAACAGACTCATACAAGGTGATGTAGGAGCCGGGAAGACCGTTGTTGCTATTGGCGCCATGCTCATGGCACTGGATAATGGCTACCAGGCCAGCTTTATGGCACCCACCGAGATTCTTGCCGAGCAACATTATCGGACTCTGAATGAATACCTGAAACCATTGAATATCAATGTGCGTCTTCTTACAGGTAATCAGAAAACCACACTGCGTCGGGATATACTGACAGATATTCAATCGGGAGGCTGCCAGATAGTGGTCGGAACGCATGCTATCATTCAGAAAGAAGTGCAGTTTGCAAAGCTGGGACTGGCCGTGATAGATGAACAACACCGGTTTGGTGTTTTGCAAAGAGCTAATCTTCTTGAAAAAGGTGACTATCCCCATATCCTGGTGATGTCGGCCACTCCTATTCCCCGTTCTCTTGCCATGACCCTTTACGGAGATTTGGATGTATCCCTAATAAAAGGATTGCCTGCCGGCCGAAAACCCATTAAGACAGCCGTTAGAGGAGAAAAAAGCCGGGAGAAAGTATATCGGTTTCTTCAAGAAATACTGGCCGATGGAGGACAAGCTTATATCGTATATCCATTGGTTGAAGAGTCCGAAGCACTGGATTTGAAAGATGCCACTATGGGTTATGAGCATATTCAAAAACGTTTTCCCGGATACTCTGTCGGTTTGCTTCACGGGCGTATGAAAAGTGAGGATAAAGATGAGGTCATGCGGGCATTTATCAATAATGATCTGCAGATTTTGGTGTCCACAACCGTTATCGAAGTCGGTGTTGACGTTCCCAATGCTTCTGTCATGATTATTGAACACGCGGAGCGATTCGGATTGTCACAGTTGCATCAGCTAAGAGGACGAATTGGTCGCGGTCCGCGGCAAAGCTTTTGTATCCTTATGACCGATGTAAAGCAAAGTAAGGAGGCAAAAATTCGGCTCAAAACAATGGCTGAATCAAACGATGGTTTCAAAATAGCCGAAGTGGATCTGAAACTCAGGGGCCCGGGTGATTTCCTGGGGACCAAACAAAGCGGCCTTCCCGATTTTAACGTTGCGGATATTCTACAGGATCAGGAATTGCTCATCAAAGCAAAAGATGAGGCTACTACTCTTATAAAGAAAGATCCTGATCTGGAACAACCGGATCAGGAAGCGTTAAGAAGGGTGTTTGTACCTTATTTCAAGGAAAAAGTCAGGTTTTATAATATTACATGATTTAGCATGGAGCATGGCATTTGGAGTTATTGGGTTATTGGGTTATTGGGTTATCAACATTGTGATATATTGGAAAAGAAATTGTTAGAATTTAGATTACCGGGGTTAACAGATGAGAATTCCCAATCCACTCATCCTTGGATCCCACCAATCCCAATTCAGACAGAAATAAATTGCGGATAGGATAAGATTAGATTGATGTTAGAAATCAGAAACTAAATTAATTATCCGATAGTATAGGTTTTGGTAACCTCCTGATATTACATAATAATATGACAATTTGTAGAACATTCTAGTTATTTGCTTCTATCTTGACTCAATATTATAGGTTTTTTCACAGCTGTCCAAAACGTTTTAGAATGTAAGAAATTTCGTTGTTTCTGTCAGTCTTGGACAGATTTTACCACTGCTCGAAAATCAATCCCCCCATTCAAACAAGACTCCTTGTAGTAGATCGGGGCCATTTCGCCCTCTCGCGGGCTCAAAGGGCTTGTCCAGCAGCTTCCTCAGGTCAAACTTCACAAATAGGTTTAATCGTAGAAACGCCACCATATTGGACAAGCACCAAGAGTAGCTTGCACAAGCTTTCAGATACTTTAAAATCAGCATCGTAATCATTGCTGTCCAAATCTGAATGAGCACCGCATTGGCCGTTGTCCCCAAAAAGGATTTGATTTTGAGTAGTTGCTTAATCTCTTTAAAGAAAGTTTCAATATCCCATCGGGCTTTGTATAACTCACCGATGGTGTTTGCTGTCCAGGTAAATTGATTAGTAATCAGCTCAATCGTTTGATCTTTCTCGGAATCGTAGACCACCACCCGTCGAAGCCTGGCGGGATATTTTTCATACGTCGGGGAATGACTCAACTCAATGTACTCATCCAGGAGTACGTGCTGGTGTCGCTTCTCGGGCAGGGGTTTTTCTTTTCCACGCTTGAATCGGATGGAATTTTTCAGGCGTACGACAAAATAGCTGCCTTCGATGTTCCACCGATAGAGGGTTGGAAAATCGACGTAGGCTCGATCCGCCACAACCACCGCATCGGCGGGTAACGATAACTCCTTTGCAATGGTGGCGTCGTGAGGCTTTCCATCCGTCATGCGAATGTACACCGGAAGGCATCCATCGTAGTCGAGCAGGGTGTGGAGCTTGATCGCTCCTTTCTTCTTACGAAACCGGGCCCAATCATACAGGCTCAGGCAGAGGCTAATGGTGGTCGAATCCAAGAGCAGGATCTTGCTTTTGATCTTAAAACGGGTCTGCTTGAACCGAGTCATCCCGCCCAGCTTGTTCATCATAGTAAAGTAATAATCCTTGAACACTTGCCAATCGCGATGCTTGTTTTGATAGGATAGGGAAGATTTACACGGAGCACGGGTAATACCTAAATGATTGAGGTTCCCACTGGTCGACTTAAGACCATTACAGACATCGCGAAGGCTGTTTAACTTCGAGAATTGGCAGAAGAGCATGGTGATCAGATGCGTCCAGCTGTTAATTCCTTTGGCGTGCTTGTCCGTGCCATGTTTGGTGACCAGCTTTGTGAAGCTAAAACGGTCTAATGTCTGCATAATCTGGGCAAATAGTGTTATATTTTTCATAGTCAGTGATATTTTAGGTTGAGTTGTAACTCCTAAAATAAGAAAGCCCCGACTTCGGGGCTTTCACTGGCTACTTTTTTTTAACGTTTTGGACAGATGTGCGAATATCTATATCCTTTCCAATTTTTAATTACTAATTAGTCAACATTTGATCATTTTCAATAAAATCACTAAAACCGTTCCTTTTTTATTATCAATATTATGATCTGAACTATTGAAAAGTTCATACTAATTAATTAATCACCTCCAACTATATTCCAACCATTCACATATCAGGCAGTTCATTTTCAAACAGCATCAGGTTCCTTTCCCTGGACTTCTTAAAATCATTGGTACTGCCCTTACCCGGATAAGGGATAAATATCCTCCTGAATGTTCATGGGAATTTCTCCAAACATAGAGCCAGACAATTTTACGGGTTGTAGTATCATGACCCAAAGCAGGTGGTAACATTTGTGTCCACCAATCAATTTTCGGAATACCGGCATAACCGATTTTCGTAAGGGGCACTACTTTATATATAGCCTT
>Ga0209957_1000055_pt1 | contig 24938 bp, 21 predicted proteins | sample SalPonF2_A_D2_MG_FD_185724 | JGI IMG/M metagenome (GOLD analysis project Ga0209957, IMG submission 185724) | Salt pond soil microbial communities from South San Francisco under conditions of wetland restoration - Salt Pond MetaG SF2_A_D2_MG... ... | reverse complement strand
AGCAGCAGCAGCAGCAAGACTAACGGTACTCTTCTTCGAAGTCAGCATCGTCTTCGAGGACTTCACGGTCGTAGTCATCCCAGTCGTACAGGTTTCGTTTGAGGCGTCGCCGCTCGGCCATGTCTTCGCGAACCCGCCACGCGGATGCCCCGCGCCGGCGACGCGAACGTGAATGCCTTGAATAGGCCTGATCGAAGTCAAGCTCCAACTCCTCTTCGAATGACGTACCGTCGTCTTCGTAATCGTAAAACTCTTCGTGGGAATGGATAGTCATGATGTCTCACCTCAATTCGGTTCTCCAACCGAACACGCCTCACTGGCCCGCACCGCTTCCTGATTCGGTCCCGGGCCACCCAATGGGTTTGCGTACCGAGCGATATACAGACCCACCTCATGGACATTGGTCCATGCAAAAAACAGAATGTCGCCGATCACGGCAAAATGCGCCGCTTTGGTCGGTGCCGGTATGCGCCAGTCCGGCCCAACAGAACTGACCCATCTCGCCCGGTAAAGAGGCCCGATCAGGCCGGCTGGAATTCGCAGCAGGATGTCCAGATCGCGAGTCAGGCGCAAAAACACATCCGGGCTGAGGTAGCCGTCCGCAGGTCCGCGAACAAGATCTGGCGCGGGGCCAAACTCCGACATGCCCGCGGATTCACCCAAAAATATCGCACCGGGCAGGTCGAGAATAATTTTCGTAAGAACGGACCGCGCGTCCGCAATTGGCACGCGAACGCGAGAAATCGCCCCATGGCCACCGCACCCTCGAGCACAGGCTCTGACGCCTCTTGCGGGCCAGGGAAAAACTGCCGGCGGTGGCAACAGGGCCATCTTCCACACCCAGAAATTAATTTGATATCAAAATACATTAATTAGCGTCCCCGTCAAGTATTTTGATATCAAACTAACTAACTGCTAGGGTCTCGGCCATGGAAACTGACGCAGTTGACAGATTGCTGGCCCAATGGCGCCGCGAAAGACCGGAGGCCGACGTATCCGGGCTCGCGCTTGTGGTGCGTATCGAGATGCTTGCCAAGCTATTGAAACGTGACACTGCGCGCAGCCTCTCGAAAACATCGCTGAAAGCCTGGGAATACGATGTACTGTCTGCTCTGCGACGTCAGGGGGCGCCGTTCGAACTACCAGCGAGCGACCTCGCCCGGGCATCGCTGCTGAGCCCGGGAGCGATGACCACCCGCATCGACCAACTGCAGGCGCGGCGACTGGTGAAGCGCAGGCCGGATGCGGAAGATGGCCGAAGTGTACAAATTAGCCTTACCGCCGCGGGGCGAAAGCTGATTGACACAGCTATTCACAGCCGTTTCGATGCCGCCTCCAGCTTCGCCTCCGAACTGAAACCCGTTGAGCGCCGTGCGCTGGAAAATGCCTTACGCAAGCTCCTGTTGTCGCAGGTGCATCAGGCGGACGGATCGGCGTAGTTCGACCACAAAATTGCATCGCTTGTTTCGCGCCGTCCCATCCCTGGACTAAAAGTTGTAGCGCGCCGCAAACTGAACCTGGCTCGCATTGCCTTCCGCTCCATCTTCGTTCTCGCGCTGCCCCCACAACAGCTCACCGCCGAGGGTGATCCGCGGAGTCGGAGACCACATCAGATTTCCCGAAATACGAAAGGTCTTCTTGTAAAAGTCATCCGCAACGAATCCCGGGTTGTTCAGGCTAACAAAGCCGAAGGTCAGGTTTGACCGCATTGTCTGACCCCACCAGTGCTGGCCCGACACGTAGCCGGACACAACGTCGATCAACTCGAGATTACCATTCGCGTCGAAGACGCCATCAAAATCCCCGACACTGCGCAGATCGTTGATATAACGTCCTATGCCCTTACCGCCGTTCACTTGAAACAGAATGCTGTCGCGCTCGTCGAACCAACCCGCGTCAAAGCGGCCGCTGACCTGCAACCCCCAACCTGTTTGTTTCTCAGTGCTGCGCGGCGCGTCGTCCCAGTTAGCGCGCACCTGGCGGTACAGCCCACCAACTTTGAAATGCAAACGGTTACCCCAGTTCAGCCGCGCAGTCGCGACGATATCGGGGAATCGGGTCACCCCGTCGCCGTTGTCCACGAGCGGGTTCGGATCCTCGGCGGAAAGTTCAAATTCATAGCGCTCGCCAATTTTGGGAAACAGCCGGACCTGGGCCTGGCGCACGTTGACCCTGCCGTTCAGGCCCTCGAAATCGATTTCCTCCGGCGTCGCATCGGTGTCCACGAACGCCGACCATGTCTTACCGGCAAGCGCCCGGTTCCATTGACCGAATGCGTGGCGTAAACGGAACTGCCCGCCGTTGTCGCCACCGTCGAAATCGCCTTCGATGAACGCGCGCAGCACACCGTAATCGGTGGGCTCGCGCAAATCGAAATTCAGCCGTGACTGATCCGCGGTAATCGCGGCCTCAGCCTCTGCAGCCGAATCCTCATCGCGTACCGGTATCGAGCCGACGATAAACCGGTCTGTGACTTCCAACGGGTCGAAGCTGTTGACGGTTGTTGCCTTGACGAATCCACCGACACGCAGAGCCGCCCGCGTCCCAGGCAGTCTGACCGAGCCGACGAAATCCCTCAATTCGTCCCTGGCCGGATCGTCGCGTTGCGCCTGCTCGACCTGTTCGGTCGTTGCCTCTTTTTTCTCTGCCTTCTGTTCCTCTTTGCTGCCGCTCATTGCCACGATTGCCGGCGCTGGTGCCTTGACGGGTTGCTCGGCCTGTCGCAAAGGATCCTCATCGTTCAGCGCATCTATCTCGTTCCGCAGCCGCACGATCTTGCGGTTCTGGTCCTCGATCAACTCGCGTTGCTCGGCTAACTCCTGCTGCTGCGCCTGCAAGACCTTGACGATATCGCCGAGAGTAACCGGACCGTCCAGATTGGTATCTTCCGCCCCGGCCTGCGCGGCAAGACCGCTGCCCGACCAGGTCAAAAAAACCACGGCAATCAAGCCTGACAATTCCCTCATTGCTCTCTCCCGTCTGCGCGCTATCGCGCCAGATTTCAGTCCGATCCAAAACTCAACACCAATCACAACACACCGCCCGGGACCAGGGCCGCGATTCCCGACAAGCGGGTTCCCTTACTGCGAGCGGATGATTTTTGTTGGCCGCCGCCAATGGTACCCTCCCGGGCAGGACACCCAAACCCCGCTGCTGATAACAAGGCCGGCAGCGCCCAACAACCGAATCTCTGATGCAAAAACGAAGAATCCTTTGGAGCCTCATGGCTGTGATAGCGGCAGCGCTGGCTTTTGGCGGCGTTATCGATTCGCCGAGCGAACGTTATGCCGACGCCGCCCTGAAACGTGCGCTCGTGACTTTTGCGGTCGCGCGCACCCTGAACGGCGTGATTTCGGTGGCCCAGGGTACCGAGGTGGCGGTAGAGCCCGGCGGGGTCGGCGTTACCTTCACACTGGGCCAGGTACTGGACCCGATTAACGACCTCGTCGAACGATTCTCCGGAGTAATGCTCGTTGCGGCGAGTTCGCTCGGCCTGCAGAACGTGCTGCTGGGCATGTCCGGCTGGTGGGGCATCAATCTCCTGGTTCTGGTTTCCTGCGCGTATGCATTGTTCGCGATTTGGATGCCGGCAACAGATACCCGCAGGGCCGAGCGGGCAGAACGGATATTGCTTGTGTCGGTATTCGTTCGATTTGCAGTGCCTCTGGTCGTTATTGCCACCAATCTCGTGTTCGATACCTTTCTCGCCGCACAACAGGACGCAGCGACTGTCGCTCTGGATACGACGAGAGTTGAAATTCAGGAGATCAGCGATGCCGCCGCGCCGCGGCCACAACAGGGTGCGTCACTGGCCGATCGGGTCGGTGCGATAATCGACGACTCGGTGTCGGCGATGAACGTGCGGGAGAGACTGGACCGCTTCGGAGACCGGGTTTCCGACACCAGCGAACACGTTGTCATGCTGATCGTGATTTTCGTTCTCGAGACGATATTGCTGCCGATCGGTTTTGTCTGGCTGCTGGCGCAGGTACTGAAATTGCTCGTTAGCCGCGCCACCGGACGCAGCGACTGACAAACTGAAGCTGCATTGCCGGGTCCGGCGCGCAGCGCAGTCAGGGCGTCATTCCGTCCGGCACGCCTTGAGGGTAGAGTTTGTCGATTGCGGCCTGAATCGTCGCCACACGATTACCGTGGCTCGGGTGCGTGCTCATCCACTCGGGCGGTGCCTCACCACCGGAAGCGTCCTCGAGAATTTGCATCACTTTGATCAATGAGCGCGGGTCATACCCGGCTTCGGACATAAATAACACGCCGAGCGTGTCTGACTGCAGCTCATCCTCGCGACCATACTTCATATTGATCATTTGCCCGACCATCGCCGCAATCTGAGCCTCGCTACCGCCACCTCCAGCCGCAACCAGCACCGCACCGGTCAGACCCTGGGTCAGTTGCTGCTTGGCCATTCTCTGCGCCGAATGGCGAGCCACGACATGCCCGATTTCATGACCCAGCACGCCAGCGAGTTCTCCCTCCGAGTCGAAACGCTTTAAAAGCGCGGCGGTAATGAAAACCTGCCCCCCCGGGAGGGCAAACGCGTTAACCGTTCGCGGATCGGCCAGCAGGTGAAAATCAAATTTCCAGGATGTCTTGCCGGCCTCGCTGGACTGCACGAGGCGTTGCCCGACCCTATCGACGAGCGCCTGAGCTTCCCGGTCAGGATGCAGGCCACCGTGTTGGGCAGCCATCTCCGGCGCCGCTTTCAGTCCAAGCGCGATTTCCTGGTCCGGAGTAATCGCTATGTGTTGCTCCTCGCCGGTAACCGGGTTGTACTCCGTGGAGCACTGGTAGGACAAAAACGCGAAAGCAGCAAACGCCAGCCCGATCCACAATCGGGAATGCCCGCCGCGCCGCCGTGCCGGCCCCATACGCATTTGTCTTTGCTGCCGATAACGTGGTCCGTAAACAATTCTCGGCCTCATGCCTGCGCTCCTGTCGCCGCGCCCTCGCGCTCAAAGATCTCCACCTCACACAGCTCGTAAATACCGCCGGCGACGGCGCCGAATATCATGTGCACCAGAAGCACCGACCAATGAGCCATGGCAAACAAATAAGGGAAAAAGTACGACAACGTGTAGTAATTGATCGCAAAAAAGACCAGACCGAATACGGCTCCGCCGAGAATCCCGGTCAGCATGCCCCAGCGATGCAATACATAGGCGATTATCAATGCCATCACTACCGCCAGCGCAAAATGGAAAACCAGCGCGGCGATAAGTGCTGCGGCGCTGAACGTGGCCGGCGGCGCAAGCACATCCGGCCCGAGCGGCACCGATGCCATAAGACGGATGATGACCCATGCGTTACCGGCCCCGACCGCCGCGGGAACAAAGAACAGGTAAAGCAGAAACGAGACCGTGCCGGCGACAAACCCGGCCCAGATCGCCGCGCCCCAGTCGAGCGTTGCCGTCAACGGCAATTCTTTTGTTGGATCGTCCAAAGCGGCTCCCTCCACCCTTAAGCTCTATGCCCTGCATGACAAATCGTGGCTGGGCAAAGAATGCACCGGCTCGAGCGCGCCTGTCCAGTGATGTCATTGCTGCAGGCGCAGCGACATGCGCAGCGGCTGTTCGCCGTGCCCGGCTATTCCTGCGCGGATTCGAGTGCCTCCAAAGCTTCGCATGCCGCCATCCATTCCTCTTCCTGCTCGCACAGCGCGCGCTTTACATTGCGTTGTGTCTCGAGCAAAGCGCGCAGTGCCGACTTGTCCGCGGCGTTGTAGATGCCGGCATCGCCCAGTTTCAGGGTGAGCTCGGATTCCTGTGCGTGTAGTTCGGCCAGCGCGGCTTCCGCCTTTTCCACACGCCGGCGTAGTGGAGAAAGCTTCTTTCGAATCTCGGCCTCCACGCGCCTGCGCTGCTTCCTTGTCGCCGCCGCGCTGGCTGCGGCGCACGTATCGCCGTCAGCGCCCTCCCCGCGCGCGCGCTGCGCCAGCCACGCCGGATAGTCGTCGAGACTCTGTTTGAATTCGCTCACCCGGGCATCGCTTACAAGCCACAGCTGGTCGGTCGAAACCCGCAGCAGATGGCGGTCATGCGAGACGATTACCATTGCGCCGGAGAAATCCTGCAACGCGACGGCCAGCGCCTGGCGCATTTCGAGATCGAGATGATTGGTTGGCTCGTCCAGCAGCAACAGGTTCGGTCGCTGGTAGACGAGTAGCGCGAGCGCGAGCCGTGATTTCTCGCCACCGGAAAACGGCGCAGTCGGCAGTAACGCCTTCTCCGCCGAAAAACCGAAGCCACCAAGGAAACCGCGTAACTCGGCCTCTTTAGCCTCGGGATCGATCCGGATCAGGTGCTCCAGCGGTGAACCGGCCGGGTCGAGCTGATCGACCTGGTGCTGGGCAAAGTAGCCGACACGCAACTCCCTGGCGGGCTCACATTCGCCACCGAGCGGGGCAAGTACTCCCGCGAGAAGTTTTATCAGCGTCGACTTGCCGGCGCCGTTGGCACCGAGCAACCCGATTCGGTCACCCGGAACCAGGTCGCAACGTACCGACTCGATGACGGTCTTGGTGCCATAACCCGCGGCGACGTTGTCGAGCCGTAGCAAGGGACTGGGGATTTTCTCCGGCGCCCGCATCCGAAACCGAAACGGCGAGTCGACATGAGCCGGTGCGATCAATTCCATGCGTTGCAATGCCTTCAGCCGGCTTTGCGCCTGCCGCGCCTTGTCTTTCTTCGCTCGAAACCGGTCGACATACGAGCGAATATGGGCGATTTCACGCTGTTGCTTTTCGAATTGCGACTGCTGATGTGACAGCCGCTCCGCGCGAATGCGCTCGAAAGCCGAATAGTTGCCCGGGTACAGCGTCACGTGTCCGCGCTCGAGATGCACGATATTCTCCGCCACACTGTCGAGAAAATCGCGGTCATGCGAGATCAGCAGGAGCGTCCCCGGGTAAGCGCGCAGCCAGCCCTCGAGCCAGATTACCGCATCGAGGTCTAGGTGATTGGTCGGTTCGTCGAGCAAAAGCAGGTCGGACCGGCACATCAGCGCTTTGGCCAGCCCGAGACGCATGCGCCAGCCACCAGAAAATGCGTCGACAGGGCGGTCGATATCGGCGGCCGTGAAACCAAGGCCGTGCAACAGGCGCGCGCCCCGGCTGCGTGCAGTGTAGCCGTCCGCGGCATCGAGCTGGGCATGCAGCGACGCAATCACACTGTCACCTGCACCTTCCTGTGCCGCAGCCAGCTCGTTTTCGATCCGCCTCAGCTCGGAGTCGCCGTCCAGCACATATTCAATCGCAGCGCGCGAACCGGACGGCGTTTGCTGCTCGACATGGGCAATCACCCAGTTGGCAGGCACTTCGCAGTCACCGCTGTCCGGCCCCAACTCTCCCAGCAACAATGAAAACAGGCTCGACTTGCCGCTGCCGTTGGCACCGGTCACGCCGACTTTCTGACCGGCGTGTACTTGCAGCGTCACGTCCTCCAGCAACAAATTGGGTCCGCGGCGCAGTGCGAGTCTGGCAAGACGTAACATGGCCCGGATTGTATCCAAATCGCCGCAAAACCGAACCGCTTCGGCCCAGCGCTCGAACTTTGTGCTGCGGCAATTTGTGAACCCGGTCGTCGCTCGCCGTGGCGAACCAATGCGATGCTCCCTCCAGTAAGAGCGGGAGATCATAATTATGTTGCTTTCGGCGCTCGCAGTTGTTGGCGGCCTGATCGCCATACCCACTGCCATTGTTGTGTTGCGGCGCGGCAGACCCGATTCCGCCAGACAGCCCGCGCGGCGTGGCGCCAGCGCCGCTGTAAACTCCGCCGCGGATTGCAACGCCACTCCCGGTTCCGGCATGCACGCCGTCTCAATCCAGATGGGCCCCTTCCCCTGCGATGCGGTCCGCGGACTGCGGGAACAGCGTTTTCTCTCCGCCGATGCGCCGCCGCTGCCACGGCCGGGGTGCGACAAGAGCCGCTGCGACTGCCGCTACCGCCATCACAGCGATCGCCGAACCCATGAAGATCGGCGGTATCCGATACCGACGCTCAGCGGCTTCGATTCCATGAATCAACATCGAGAAAGGCGCTCAACCGGCGACCGCAGAACCGACGGCTAGGCTCCCGGGCTGACACCGGTCGCCGTCCGCGCCGCTGTCGCGGCGTTAAAAACTACGGCCAGTGGCTCCGCGCCTCCGCAATTTCTGGCGCGCGCGCCGCGGCAGCGATGTTATTCTCCGGTCTCAAACCTTCAGATCACGGTACGGGTCGGCTACCTGGAAAGGCCGTGCCCGAATGGCGCCGAGGGAGTAACCATGAAGAAGATTTGTATTGTGGCATTAACGGTGTTTTTCTCGTTACCGGCTTGGGCGGCCGACCCGGCGCCAATAAGGCTGTCCGAACCCGTTGCAAGCACCGCGGACTATGAGGTATTCGGTGCCCCTGTCGGCGCTCTTGACAGCGACGTCAGTAAAGCAAGGAGTCTTGGCGAAATCATCGCAAACGCTGATCAGCATAATGGTGAACAGGTCCTGGTCAAAGCGAGCGTAGCCAAGGTCTGTCAAAAAAAGGGTTGTTTCTTTATCGCCCGTGATGGAAACAATGTCGCTCGGATCACATTCGTCGATTACAGCTTTTTCGTACCGACCGATTCCGGCGGCAAAACAGTGACAATCGTCGGCACATTCAGCAAGAACGTACTCAGCGAGAAAAAGGCACGCCATTTCGCCGAAGACGCGGGGGCAGACCCGATGAAGATATCCGGGCCGCAGGCAGAGTACGGGATCGTCGCTACGACGGTGATAATTCCAAAAGGCTGACCGCGCAACCACCCCGCCGGGTGCGGCCACTGGCAGCCGAGGCGCCGCACCCAGCGCAGAAATTCAGAGCGAGAGACATCGCCCCGATCCGGCGTTTAACGAATGGCAGGCATCCGGAAGATCCAATCGTGATTGCGAGCCGCAACACTGTTGTCAGGCAGATAGCGATTGTGGCAATGCTGCTACTCATGGCAGGTTGCGCATCCGTTCCTCCCGATCGCCCGGAACCGGTAGCTGCGCTAGCCGGCGACGCCGTGGCCCCAAGTCTGCCGGGCAATCTCCGAATCCTGCGCGATATGGGGCCGAGCCTCAGCCACCTGGAATCTGCGTTCAAGCAACTGAGTCAGCAGGGTGAATGGAAGACCCGCGGCTACTTCTCACCGGACGAATCTGACCGCATGGAGTTCCTGTTGTTCCGCTCCGTTGCCGCGCAGACCGCGCTGTGGGACCTTGTCTACTCGTACGGCGGTCTCGACGCGAATTTTTCCGACGACAGCGTTGCAACTCGGGCGCACGTACTCTCCGTCACGGCTACGTTGATGCTCACGGCCCACGCGGCTTTTGTCGTTGATGAGTTTGGCGACGATCCGATCGCCATTGCCCAAATCAACCAGCCTCAATATCGTTCCGAACTGCCCGCAGGCAGTTACGACAGGATGCGCGACAACGTCACGGCGCCGGATCTGCTGGCGGGCGTAAGCGATGCCGGCGATTTTCTTTCCGCACAGCAACGCGCCGGCGATTCACCACTACGGCAGCTAGCGGCGGCCAGCGCGGATTACCGTGAACTGACAGAACAATTGCCAGACCTGCAAGAAACTACCGCAAAGAGGCTGCGTTCCGTATCGGCAAGCATCGCGAGTCACCGCGAAGCAGAATCCGAGGCGCATCGGGATGTGCGCAAACAACACCAGGATCTTTATGCGATCCGTTCGGTTTTGTTTAAAGACGTCAGTCGCTTGAAAACCCCGACTGCTCATGTCCTCCGATTCTCGGATGAACAGAAAAAACAGATTTTTCAATTGCTTCAACCGGGAGATTTGATCCTCACCTACACAGCGGGGTACGCCAGCGATGTGTTCATCCCGGGAGCATTCAAGCATGGAATCACCTATGTCGGCTTGCCCCACCAGCGAGACAGTCTCGGCCTCGCCCCGGAAATGCTGCCGGAGGTCGCCCAATTCGAAGGCGACAAGATCGCTGCAGATCTTGACCGCGCCACTCTTGCAGACGGCAAGCCAGCGAATATGATCGAGGCAGTGGCCGAAGGAGTCATCTTCAACGACCTTGCGCATATTCTCGATACCCATATAAATCGCTTGGTGGTATTGCGGCCTGTACTCAGCGATGCGGAACGCGCGCAGTTCCTGGTCGGAGTATTCTCATATCTCGGTGACGCCTACGATTTTCGCTTTGATTTTTCCGACGCGTCGCGCCAGGTCTGCACCGAGGTGATTTACAGGGCGCTCGACGGAAAGGGAAATATCGCCTACACATTGACCGAGCGCGGCGGACACCCGACCCTCAGCGCCGACGATATCGCGAATGACTTCGCCGATGACTCGCCCGAAGCCTACTCCTTCATACTCTATGTTGAGGCCGACCCGACATCCACGAACCATGATGCAAGGGTGATGGTGGGGTCTCGCGGCCAGCGAAGGCTGGTCGAACTGATGGCAGAGCAAAAAGACGGCGCGACCACCAGGTAAACTGTCTGTTGCCGTACGAAACCGGCCGGCCAGGCGACCCTGATGAAAACTGGCCGTTTTCTGACAGAGTGGCGTGATCAACAGATCCAATCCGCTGAAAAAACACAGCAGCGGGATCATGTGCTTTAACGCTGAGGGTGGGCCGACTGATCCCGCTGTGCGCCGCGGCAAACCGCATTGCCGCCAAGGCGTCGCTCAGGCCGATGCCGGTTCCCCATAAAGCCGACCGCGGCGCAACAATGCTTTTTCGACCTCTACAGCCGCCAAAACCACTGCAGAAATTGCGATGCACACGAGCAGGTCGGGGAGTGGCAAGGGCACTGTCCTGAAGATCGGATTCAGCGCTGGCAGGTAAATCACTGCGAGCTGCAAACCGACAGTCAGAACCACTGCGCCCAGCAACGGCAGGTTGCCGACAACACCGAGGCTGAAAAGCGATTCACGTTCGTTGCGTACCGCGAGCGCATGAAACAGCTGCGAAAATGTCAGCACGGTGAACACGATTGTCTGCCAGTGCGGTGCTCCCCGCGCGAGAGCCCAGGCTTGCGCGGCGATCGAAAGCCCGCCGATCAGCAGTCCGACCCAGATGATGTGCTGCCACATGCCGTGTGCGAAAACGCTTTCCCGGGGATGCCTGGGAGGACGTTGCATCACTGTCGACTCGGCAGGCTCGACACTCAGAGCGAGCCCGGGCAAGCCGTCCGTCACCAGATTTATCCATAGGATGTGTATCGGCAATAACGGAATCGGCAACCCGAGAAAAGGGGCGAGAAACAGCGTCCAAATCTCACCGGAGTTGGAACTCATCGTGTACTTGATGAACTTCCGTATGTTATCGAAGATGCGCCGGCCCTCGCGCACTGCGCTGATGATCGTCGCGAAATTATCATCCAGCAAAACCATGTCGGCCGCCTGCCGCGCGACATCCGTGCCCTGCTTGCCCATCGCCACACCGATTCCGGCGCGCTTCAGCGCCGGGGCATCGTTCACCCCGTCACCGGTCATCGCCACAAATTCGCCGCGGTCCTGCAGCGCCTTGACGATCCGGATCTTCTGCTCGGGGTTGACCCGTGCATAGACATCGATGTCCCCGATAACGCGCGCAAACTCCGCGTCGGACAGTTCCGCAAGCCGCTGTCCGGACATCACGTCCGCATCTTCTGCGGCAATGCCCAGCCGAGTTGCAATGGCAGATGCGGTACCGGGGTGATCACCGGTTATCATTACCGGTTTAATGCCCGCCCCCTTACATTCCGCCACTGCTCGCGCGGCCTCCGGTCGCGGCGGGTCGATCAATGCCACGAGCCCCAGCAATGTCAGGCCCTGCTCCGCAGCTTCCAGAGGTTCGGGCAGGTTATCGAAGTGCCGTTCGGCGAAAGCAAGAACGCGATATCCCCGACTCGCAAGTGCCAATGCCGTATCGAGCACGTCGTTGCCCACGAGCTCACGTACCCCGTCGCAACCCAATTCGTCGCGACAGCGAGGGACCACTACCTCGGGGGCACCTTTTACGTATGCAACGATGCCTTTCGCGCTACGATGGATGGTTGTCATGAGCTTACGGTCACTGTCGAACGGGATATCGGCAACGCGCGGATTTTCCTTTTGCAGCGTATCTCTCTGGTATCCGGCCTGCCCGGCCCAGAGACAGATCGCGAGTTCGGTGGGCTCGCCGACAATTTCTCCGCCGCTCTCTGCATGCACATCGTTTGAAAGCGCCATTGCGGTACCAAGCTCGCGCCGGGGACGCCCATCTGCAGATCCGGAAAACTCCGTGTGGCGCTCGCCCGCTGTGACAACTGCCTCGACGGACATACGATTTTGAGTCAGGGTCCCGGTCTTGTCCGTGCATATGACGGTCACGGAGCCGAGCGTCTCGACCGCGGGCAGATTTCGAACAAGGCAATTGCGACGGCTGAGCCGGCCCGCGCCGAGCGCCAGTGATACGGTAATCAGCGCCGGCAGGGCTTCAGGGATAGCCGCGACCGCGAGGCTGATGGCGGTCAGGACCATCAGCATCGCTGGCTGGCCCTGCATCAGACCGGAGACGAAGACGATGACGCAAATCGCGAGAACCGCCAGCGCCAGATATCGGCCGAATCGCGCCATCCGTCGCTGCAGTGGTGTTCGGACGCCTCTCTCTCTCGTCAGAAGATCTGCGATGCGCCCGAGTTCAGTCTGCATACCAGTCGCGATCACGACCCCGAGCCCTGTTCCGCGCGTAATGTTCGTGCCTTTGAAACAGAGATTGCGCCGGTCGCCAAGCGGCAGATCTGGTTCGTCGAACCGGTCGCGGGTTTTCTCGACAGCCCGAGACTCCCCTGTGAGCGCCGACTCGTCGGCCTGAAGCCCGGCCGCCTCGAGCACCCTGAGATCGGCCGGAACGACGTCGCCCGCTTCCAGTTCGACGATGTCACCGGGCACGAGGCCAGTGGCCCGAAGCGTGAGTTTTTTGCCGTCTCGGCGGACCCTGGCGTCAGGCGCCGCCATCCGACGCAACGCGGCGGTAGCCCGTTCGGCTCGATATTCCTGAACCACGCCAATCACGGCGTTGAGCAACACGATGACGATGATCGCTATCGTATCGCGCGGCTCGCCAATGATCCCCGATACGACAGCGGCGGCGAGCAGCACCAGGATCATGAAATCGGAGAACTGGCGCAACACCATCATCGGAAGCGTGCGGCGTGGTCCTCGTGCAATCTCGTTGCGCCCGAATTGCTGCTGCCGCGTCGCGACCTCGGCCGCCGAGAGCCCCAGTACTGCATCGCTGTCCAGCCGGACCAGTGCTTCGCCGCTATCAGCGCAATGCCATGCGCCGGCATCGCGCGGAATCTGCGTCACACGCGGCCTCCCAGCAGAATGATCAGCACCAATGTGATCAGCGCAATGGCCGCTGTCTTCAGTCCACTTCGCCACCACGTGGTGCCACCAATACGGCCAATCAGCACACCGAGCAAAAAGATAAGGAAAAGCGCGGTTGCGATGGCGGCAGGCAATGGCGCGAGTGGCAGTGGAACACCGTTGTGGTCGAGCCAGAGGGGAGTAATAATTATGACAGCCAGGAGCACTGGGGCTAAACCGTTCGCCAATGCGACGAAACCCGATACGAACCGCACTGAATTTCCCTGAGCGGTATCCGACAGCTCGCTCATCATCGCATGCTCTAACTTGGACAACGCATGGCGACGCTCCGCCGATTCGCTTAGATAAGCACTCGAGAAGCCGCTTACGCCGAGCGCGACCGCAGCACCAGCGCATGCGCGGATTACGATTCCGGTATCGACGTCCCCGCCCAGATAAAAGCCGGCCAGCATGCCCAGCATCGTCAGCGCACCGTCGAATCCGTTGACTACGAAATACCTTCGCGCAATGGCCTCGGAGCGCGACAGATAGCGACGCAAAGAAAGTGGCTCGTTTTGCGCCATCGTCAGGTCCGGTACAGCGCGTCAGTTAGAAGCGCCGGACTCGCTCAGCACTTCTATTTCGTCGATGCTGTGCAGCGATGCCCCGAAACCAGTAATCGCCTCTTCGATGTTTGCGAAGTCGATATCATCCCCCTCGATCACGACCTGCAACGTCTGGGTTGCGTCGTCCATTTCCAGCATGGTGACTCTGACCCGGTATTCGCCCCGGCCAGCAATAAACCTGCCAAAATCAAGAATATTCGGGTCGTGCGGTTTGAGCACATCCAGCACAATGCGCTTGGTGGCGATCATCGCGACCTCGAGAGATTGCGCTCACTGCAACCGTTTGAGTGTGCCAGGGTAAACCCCGCATCGGCACCCCGTTGGCCGACCCGTCGGCGACCGACTGGAAATGATGCGCCGCCAGATCCATGACTCGTACCGTCCACAGCCTGACCCCCACCAGTCGTTTACAAATCAATTTAAAAACTCCGTGATGGCCATGTCCATCCCGGCATCTACCTATTCGAAACGCAGACTCGCGGGCGAGATGAGCACACCGAAATGCTCGCACCAGATCACAACGCTGCCGAATTCTGCGAGATCGACCCCATCCGGTATGCGATATATCTGACTGCCACGAAATGCACGCAGCCGCCCGAGATCGACGAACATGGTCCGGGCGACATCGGTGTCGGGAGTTACACTGGCATCGGGTACCAGGTAGACGTGGTAGGCCGGACCCGGCCCCACCTCGAAATCCTGGTGCAACTGCACGACGCCGCGATAAACGGTCAGCCCGCCGCTGCCATAGTGGATTGGGTCGGCAGGGTTCGCATGGATAAATTCGCCCGTCGCTACAATCGTATCCATGTCGGCTGCGTCGAGTCTTTCGTCGGCAACGATATCGGCCAGAAAAATATATGGATAGGCGAATATCCCGATCGCAAACCCCGCCAGTACGCCGAGAACACCACCGACCAGTGCACCAGTGAAGAAACGTCTCATCATGCCTTACCCTACCGCGGCGAATAAAACACCTCAAGGATGACGCTGCAGCACGTTTTCCGTACCGGTGCAGCGATTCTCGACGCTCAAGCTGCACCCTGCCAGCACTCATCGGGGCATGAGAACCAGCGGCGAGGTTGAAATCGCACCTTTACAGGACCGGATTCGCGCCATTACGGCATCGTTGCCGGCCCGCAAAGCGTCAAGGGATTAGTATGTTCTGAGCAAACATGACAGTCGGGACGCAACCGGCATCACCCGCATCGCGGCACCAAAACGGAACTGTCATGATGCTACCGACTACTCCTGCGAGACAACTTCCTCGGGGGTCGGCGCAAGACTGACAGCCTCGTCCACCCAGCCACCACCCATCGATTTGTAGACATCGATCAGACTATTGAAAGTATCGACCTTTGCCTGAACCGCAACCAGCTCGGCATCGAAAAGCTGCTCGTTGGCATAGAGTACTTCCAGGTAACTCGCCGCACCATTGTCGAATCGCAAAAACGCAAGCCGGGAATACTCGCGCAGAGAATCCACTCTGCCTGAGAGCGCCGCATAGGTCTCCACCGACTTGGTCGTTGAGATCAATGCATCGTTGACCTCGCGCAGCGCATTGAGAATCGTAAACTGGTAGGTCTGTACCGCCGCCTCGCGCGCCGCTGCCGAAGAATCGACCTGACCGGCGATCGCACCCGCGGTGAAGATCGGTCCGACAATATTCGCGCCAAGCGACCATGCCCGGGCAGAAGAATCGAGGAAGTCATCGAGGTCCTCGCTGGCGGCGCCGTAATCGGCAGTCATTGAAATATCCGGATAGTAGAGCGATTTTGCCACCCCGATTTCGGCGTTAGCCGCAATAAGATTCTGCTCCGCCTGAACGATATCCGGACGCCGCTCGAGCAGCGAAGCTGGCAATGCCGATGGCACATCAGGCCGTGCCAGCGCATCGATTTTACGGCCACGCAGAATAGGCCCGGGATCGCGACCGACGATAATCGACAACAGGTTTTCCTGCGCGGCGACCTGTGCCTCGAGCGTCGGTATCTGAGCCAGCGCGCGCTGGTACTCGGAGCGAACCTGCGACAACTCGACCTGCGAAACCACGCCGCCCTTATGCCGCAATTCGAATATTTTCAACGTGCCGGAGTAGTTTTCCAGTGTTGCACGCGAAATTTCGAGCTGGCTGTCGAGTCCGAGCAGAGTCACATAGCTCGTGGCTACGGCGGTGACGACCGAAAGAATGACACCGCGACGCGCCTGCTCGGTTGCGTAGACCCTGGCCTGAGCTGCCTCGGTCTGGCGCCGAACCCGGCCAAACAGATCAATCTGCCAGAACGCACCGCCGGCCGCGTCGTACTGGGTGAAATAAGGATCAACGCCGCCAGAACCAAACGCATCTTCCGATATCCGGTTACGGCTTACGCCACCCTGGTAGTCCACTTGCGGGAAAAACCTGGAGCGAGTGGTACGTAAAGCACCGAGAAACTGCTCGACGCGCGCGGCCGCAATGCGAACGTCCTGATTCTCGCGCAATGCCGTCTCGATCAGTTCGGTCAGCACCGGATCATCGAAGTACTCCCACCACCGGGTGTTGATCGCCGCCGCGGCTTCCGAATAGTCGAACCGCCAGGATTCGGGCATATCGACTTGCGGCCGTTCGTAATCCGGGCCGACAGTACAGCCGACAATCGCTGTTGCCGTCAGTGCCGATAAACAACGCGAGGGCCAGCGCATGTCAGGCACTCTCTCCGGCATGATCGGCCGCCGTGGCCGCGTCCGTTTGCGGGTCCGCCTTGTGGCCGCCGCGGCGCTCGGAAAACGATTCGAGAATTACGAAGAACATCGGCACGAAAAATGAGGCGATAAGGGTGGACGCCAGCATGCCGCCGATAACACCGGTACCGATCGCGTGGAGGCTGTTCGCTCCCGGGCCCGTCGCGATCGCCATTGGCACACAGCCGAGGATGAACGCCATCGACGTCATTACGATCGGGCGCAGTCGCACCCGGGCCGCTTCAGCCGCGGCCTCCTCGAGCGGCATCCCGGAACGATAGTTATCGACCGCGAACTCGGTAATCAGGATCGCGTTCTTCGCGGACAATCCGATCAGCGTCACCATACCGACCTGGAAATAGACGTCGTTTTCCAAACCGCGGAACCAGGTAATCGCCAGTGCGCCGAGAATCGCAAACGGTACAGCCATCAGGACACCAAGTGGCAATGACCATTTTTCGTACTGCGCGGCCAGGATCAGAAACACCATGATGATGCCGAATACGAATGCGGTCGTGGACGTGCCACCGGCTTTTTTCTCTTCGTAAGCCTGGCCGGACCACTCGAACCCGTAGCCATCGGGCAACACCTCGGCCGCAACGGCTTCCATCGCCGCGATCGCCTGCCCCGAGGAGAAACCCGGCGCCGGGTTTCCGGTAATCTTCGCTGCCGGGAATGCGTTGAAACGCGGCAGCACGTTGGGGCCTGCCACATAACGCGATGTAGCGACCGCGGACAGCGGTATCGTCTCGCCGGTACTGGAATTCAGGTAGATCTTGGAGAAGTCTCCCGGGTCGTCGCGGAACTCGGGTTCGGCCTGGATAATTACCTGCCAGATTCGCCCGAAATCGGTGAATTGCGAGACGTACAGCGAGCCAAAATAGGCCTGCAGCGTGGAGTATACGGTTTGCACCGGAATTCCCAGTAGTTCCGCACGCTCACGATCCACGTCGAGATAGAGCTGCTGTTCGGTCGCCGCAAAAGTCGTTGCGACCCCCTGCAGATCGGGCCTCCCGCGAGCAGCCTGAAGAAACTTCAGTGTTACATCCTGCAAATCGCCGGGACTACCGCCGGCGCGTTGCTGAATGTAGAACTCGAAGCCGCCGGTAGTACCGAGACCCGGTATCGAGGGCGGGTTGATCGCGAACAGGAATCCATCCTTGATCGAACCGAGCATGCGCCGTGAATCCGCCAACACGGCAAAAGATGAGAGCGATGCATCCTCGCGCTCGCTGAATGGCTTTAGCGAAATAAACAACAATCCCGCGTTGGTCTTGTACTGCCCGTCGATAAGGCTGTAGCCGTCGATCTGCGCCGTGTCAGAGACCGCCGGATGCGCGTTCATCGCGGCCGTCGCCTGATTGTTGGCGGCGGTGGTTCGTTCAAGGCTCGATGCATCCGGCAACATCGATACTCCATACAGATAGCCCTGGTCTTCCTCCGGCACGAAACTCCCCGGCAGGATCCGGAACAAAATGACGACGCCGGCGCAAACCGCGAGAAAAATGCCTACACCGACGATACGATGGTGAATCAGCCAGCGCACACCCAGTACATAGCGGTCGGTGATTCGCTCGAAAGTTCTCTCGAACCACAGAAAGAAGCCTTTCTTCTCGTGCGCACCGGGTTTCAGTACCAATGCTGCAAGCGCCGGCGACAGCGTCAATGCAACGATACCGGATATCGCCATCGAAATCGCAATCGTCACCGCAAACTGCTTGTACAGCGTTCCGGTCATACCGCCCAGGAACGCCACCGGCAAAAACACGGAAGACAGCACGAGCACAATGGACACCAGTGCACCGGTCAGTTCGTGCATTGCCTCCTTGGCCGCTTCCTTCGGCGCCATGCCTTTGGTCGCCATCTTGTGTTCAACGGCCTCGACGACAATGATCGCGTCATCGACCACAAGGCCGATGGCGAGAATCATGCCGAAAAGCGTAAGCATATTCGTCGAGAACCCGAGCGCATAGATTCCAACGTAGGTGCCGATGATCGCAATAGGGACCGCAATCGTCGGAATGATCGTCGCGCGGAAACTCTGCAGGAAAAGAAAAACCACCGCGACGACGAGAACGACCGCCTCGAAGAAAGTGTGAATCACCTTCTCGATCGACGCCTCGGTGAACTTGCTGGTGTCGAGCACGACCCGGTACTCGAAATCGTCCGGAAACCCGGGCGAGAGCTCATCGAGCAGTGCGCGCACACGGTTGGATGTTTCGATAGCGTTGGCGCCGGGTTGCTGGTAGACCACGAGGTGCGCTGCCGTGCTGCCATTCACCTTGCTGCTGATCGAGTAGTTCTGCGCACCCAGCTCCGCGGTACCCACGTCGCCCACGCGCACGATCGCGGCGTCGCCCTGATGGCCGGTACGGACGATAATATTCTCGAATTCTTTCGGCTGAATAAGCATGCCCTGGCTGGTCACGGGGAAATTCTGCCGGGTCCCTTCCGGTGCGGGCGTCTGCCCGATCTGGCCGATGCCGAAGGCCTGGTTTTGTCCCCTGATGGCATCGGCGACTTCCGGCACGCTGATTCCCATCTGCGCCATCCGGTCGGGTTTCAGCCACACCCGCATCGCAACGTCGGGGACAGGAAACATCGTCGACAGGTTGGCGCCGGGGACGCGTTTTACCGCATCGAGTACATAGAGATTCACATAGTTATTGAGGTAGACCGAGGACATCGATCCTTTTGGCGAGTAGAAACTCACGACCATCATGAAGGCCTGGGATTTCTTCTCCGTCGTAACGCCCTGGTCACTGACGACCTGGGGTAACTCCGCCAGTGCCTGGCTGACGCGGTTCTGCGTATTGACCTGTGCAATATCCGGGTCCGTCCCCGGCTCGAATGTAACGACGAGAGTCATGTCGCCAGAAGACGAACTGGTCGAGGTCATGTAGATCATGTCATCGACACCGTTGACCTGCTGCTCGATCGGCGCGGCAACGGTGTTGGAGACGACCTCGGCCGTCGCACCGGGGTAGCGCGCCGAAACGGTCACGGTTGGCGGCGCCACATCCGGGTATTGCGCGATCGGCGTGACGCTGAGCGATGAGAAGCCAGCCAGTACGATGACGATGGATATCACCGCCGCAAAAACCGGGCGATCGATGAAAAAGCTCGGTCCCATAACCGCGGCCTAGCCTTTTTGCCCGGCAGCCGGTTGGGGCGGCTTCGCTTTACCTTGCGGCACCGGTTTGACTTCGGTGCCAGGACGCAGGCGCATGCCACCGCCGACGATTACCGTTTCGCCCCCCGACAGGCCTTCCTCGATCAACCAGCCGTCCTTGACCCATTCACCGGTGATAACCGGGCGTTGTTCGGCCTTGTTGTCCCTGCCAACCAGCCAAACCACCTGACCGTTACTCGTCTGCCTCACAGCTTCCTTGGGCACCACAACAGCGTTCGGCCGGGTCGCACCAATCAGGTTCGCGGTCACGAACATTCCAGGCCGGAGTAGGCCGTCCGGATTGGCGACCACCGCGCGGACCGTGAACGTCCCCGTTGTTTGGTCGAACGACGGGTCGGCGAAATCGAGGGTACCGCTGTGCGGGTAGATTTCGCCGCTGGAAAGCACTATTTGCAACTCGTATTTATGTTCCGCGGGAACCACCAGCTGGCCCTTCGACTGCAACGCGAGACTGCGTTCGAGCTCGTTCTGCGAAACGCTGAAGTTGACCCAGATCGGATCGATTTGCGCGACATAGGTCAGGTCCGCCGAATCACTGAATGCATTCAGATAGGCGCCTTCGCGTTGCTTGGACTGGCCGGTCACGCCCGAGGCCGGCGCCCGGATCGTCGTATAACTCAGATCGAGTTGCGCCTGCGTGACGCTTGCCGTGGCAGCGTAGACCGCCGCCTCGGCCGCTTGCTGCTCGCCGGTGGCCTGATCGAGGTCGCTTTGGCTCAGTGCGTCGGCTTCGGCCAGCGGCTTGGTGCGCTTCAGGTTTGCGTTGGCGGTCCAAAGACGCGCTTTCGACGCCTCAAGTTCTCCCTTTGCCGCATTGAGCCTCGCCTCGAAGGGCTTGCGATCCATCAGGAACATCACGTCGCCTTCCTTGACCGGCGTACCCTCCACGTAAACGATTTCCTCCAGAAAACCGGATACCCGCGCAACGACCTCGACTTCCCTGGAGCTCTCTGTTTGCGCGACCCGGGAAATCACCAGCGGTACCGAGCGGCTGCCAATCTCGACGACCTCGACGACGGGTGTCGGCGGCGGCGGCGCTTCGGTCTCACTACAGGCGGTCAGCGCGCCGAGGACTAAGATCGTAACCAGCGCACGGCCAGACGATGCGCGATCCATGCCGAATTTCTCGCAAAGCATAAACAAATCCATATTTACTGCCGACTGGTCCGGGGCAATATAGCGCAGCCGCCGCATTATGTGTGGCAAATCAGATCTGCTATTGCCGAAATCTGGGGCGGACGGCGTGGCGGGAATGAAATCTGCCACCAAGATGGCATCGCCCGCAGCAGCGCTTTCAGCGCCACCTAACCGATCTGTTATTTGATAACAGGAAAGTGAAAATTTGCACCCTCGCGAACACCATCGGGCCAGCGCGAGGTTACCGTCTTCAGCCGGGTGTAGAATCTGACGCCCTCGGTCCCGTGCACTGCCGTGTCGCCGAACAACGAATGCTTCCAGCCGCCGAAGCTGTGAAAGGCGAGCGGTACCGGAATCGGGACATTGACCCCAACCATGCCCACCTGGATGCGGCTGACAAATTCACGCGCCGCATCACCGTCGCGGGTAAATACCGCCGTTCCGTTGGCAAACTCGTGTCCATTGACGATGTCCACCGCCTCGTCGAAGTTTGCGGCACGCACCGTCGTCAGCACCGGGCCAAAAATCTCCTCACGGTAAATTCTCATCGACGGACTGGCATGGTCGAACAGGGTTGGTCCGAGAAAAAACCCGTTGCGGTTCCCCGCCACCTCGAGTCCACGACCGTCGACGACCAGACGTGCGCCTTCTTCGAGGCCGCTTGCAATGTATGCGGCGACGCGCGCCCGGTGCTCGGCCGACACCAATGGTCCCATGTCCGATGCCGGATCGTTACCGGCTCCCACCCTCAGCGCATCGATCCTGGGCAGCAATTCGTCCATCAGTCTGTCAGCGGCGTCGCCGACCGGTACCGCCACCGAGATCGCCATGCAGCGCTCTCCCGCCGAACCGTACGCCGCGCCGATCAACGCGTCGGCGGCCTGTTCCATATCGGCATCCGGCAAAATCACCATGTGATTCTTGGCCCCACCCAGCGCCTGGACCCGCTTGCCGTTCCTCGCACAGGTTTCGTAGATGTGCCGCGCGATCGGCGTAGAACCGACAAAACTCACCGCGCTGACCCGCGGGTCATCAAGCAGGGCATCGACGGCCTGCTTGTCCCCGTTTACGACATTGAGCACACCATCGGGCAGGCCCGCTGCAGTCGCAAGCTCGGCGAGACGCAACGGGCAGGACGGATCTTTTTCGGAGGGTTTCAAAACAAACGTATTGCCGCATGCAATCGCCAGCGGGAACATCCACATCGGCACCATTGCGGGAAAATTGAACGGCGTGATCCCGACACAGACCCCGACCGGCTGGCGCAGCGAATAACTGTCGATACCCGGCCCGATCTGCTCGCTGAAATCGCCTTTCAGCAGTTGCGGTATACCGCAGGCGAATTCGACCACCTCGAGCCCGCGCTGAACCGAGCCACGCGCATCGGTAATCACCTTGCCATGCTCGGACGTAACCAGCGCCGCCAGCTCATCCATGTGCTCGTCGAGCAGTTGTCTGAACCGGAACATGATCCGCGCGCGTTTGACTACCGGGGTTGTGGACCACTTCGGAAATGCCGCGGCGGCCGCGGCGACCGCCTCGGCAACGTCTGCGTCGCCGGCGAGGGCAACCTGTGCCTGGCATTTTCCGGTGGCCGGATCGAAGACCCTGCCAAAGCGCTGGCTGGAGCCAGCAAACGATTTACCACCGATCCAGTGTTCGATCGTTCCAAGGCTATCGTCCCTGAGGATTGCATTTGCCATGCCGGTTTACCTCCGGGCCACTTCAGGCCGTCTTTTTCAACACCCGTCCAATGGTGTCGACGATCTGCGCTATTTGGCTTTCGTCGATGACAAACGGCGGCGACAACGCGATATTGTCGCCGGTCGTGCGAATCAGCACGCCCTCCTCCCAGCAGCCTGCGAACACGTCCATCGCACGTTTCATCGGCGCGCCCGGGACCGGCTCGAGTTCCACCGCACCCACCAGTCCGTAGTTGCGCAAATCGATCACATGGGGCAGCCCTTTCAGACTGTGAATCGCATCCTCCCAAACCGGTGCGAGTTCGGTGACCCTCTGGAACAATCCTTCGGCCGCATAGACATCCAATGCCGCCAGGCCCGCCGCAACCGCCATCGGGTGTCCCGAATAGGTGTAGCCATGAAAAAACTCGATCATGTTCTCGGGGCCGGTCATGAACGTATCGTAGATTTCCTTGGTCGCAAGCACCCCGCCCATCGGGATCGCGCCGCTCGTCAGGCCCTTCGCGCAGGTAATCAGGTCCGGTGTCACGCCAAAACTCTGCGCGGCGAACGGTTCGCCGGTGCGGCCGAACCCGGTGATCACCTCATCGAAGATCAACACGATGCCATGCTTGTCACAGATTTCTCGAAGCCGCTGCAGGTAACCCTGGGGCGGCATCAGCACGCCCGTGGAACCGGCGATTGGTTCGACGATGACTGCTGCGATGGTGGATGCATCATGCAACGTGACCAGGCGCTCAAGCTCGTCGGCAAGATGGGCGCCCCAATCCGGCAGACCCCGGCTGAAGGCATTGTGAGCAAGATCATGGGTGTGCGGCAGATGGTCGACGCCGGCCAGCATTGCGCCGAACATCTTGCGGTTGGCGACAATTCCGCCCACCGAGATCCCGCCGAATCCGACGCCGTGATAACCGCGCTCGCGACCAATCAAACGGGTTCGCGCGCCCTCGCCCTTGAGACGCTGGTAGGCGAGCGCCATTTTCAGAGCAGTGTCGACAGCCTCTGACCCGGAGTTCACGAAAAAAGCATGATCGACCCCCTCGGGCGCCATCCCGACCACCCGCTCCGCGAGTTCAAATACCTTGGGGTGCCCAATCTGAAAGGCGGTGGCGTAATCGAGCGTAGCGGCCTGCTGCTGGATCGCGGCGACGATTGCCGGGTGGCAGTGGCCGGCATTCACGCACCACAGACCGGCTATTGCATCCAGCACTTTGCGTCCGTCAGGGGTGTAGAAATACATACCCTCCGCGCGATCGATCATGCGCGGTGACTTCTTGAACGCGCGATTGCCGGTAAACGGCATCCAGTAGGCATCCAGATTGAGTTCGGCGGCCGAACCGGCCGCGCCGGGATTACTGCTCATAAGGACTCTTCCCTAGGTATGTCGATCGCAAACCTACAGGTTACACCCCGGGATAATTACTTAACAGACTTTAAACAGATATAATCAAGCTCATGATTTTTATGTGTTTTGAACTCAATCCATTGTGAATTAATTAACAATTTAACGACTATGAGCAGCGTGAACGAAGATATCGGTATTCGCCTTCGCAAAGTTCGCGGCGCCCACGATCTGTCCCAGCGCGCTCTTGCCCGCCGCACCGGTGTCAGCAATGCCATGATTTCGCTGATCGAGAACGGACGCTCCAATCCCTCGATCGGCATGCTGCGGCAGATATTGGACGGCATCCCGATGTCGATGGCGGAATTCTTCGCGCTCGACATAGAGGACGAACAGAAAGTCTTTTTCCACAGCGACGAGTTGCGGGAAATCGGTTCGCGCACCATTTCCTACCGCCAGGTCGGGGTCGATCTCCAGGCACGCAAACTACAAATGCTGCATGAGCGCTACGCGCCGGGCGCGGATACCGGGCAGACGCTGCTGCAGCATGAAGCCGAAGAAGCGGGACTGATCATTTCCGGGCATCTGGAAGTCACCGTCGGCGAAACTACCCGGCTGCTTGGACCCGGCGACGCCTATCTTTTCGACAGCCGGATACCGCACCGCTTCCGCAACCCGGGCAGGATCGAATGCGTCCTGGTGTCGGCATGTACGCCTCCGAGTTTCTGAACACCCCGGCGCACCGGCGCCGGCAGTGCGCGCGGCCAGTGCCCGGTTCAAAGCTGCGGCGCGTGCCGGGACGGCGAACTGCAGAACAGTTCCTGAATCGGCGCCGGTCGCACGGCCTCGGCACCACATCGATTCCGGTTGCAATCGCTTCC
>Ga0209957_1000037_pt1 | contig 31468 bp, 31 predicted proteins | sample SalPonF2_A_D2_MG_FD_185724 | JGI IMG/M metagenome (GOLD analysis project Ga0209957, IMG submission 185724) | Salt pond soil microbial communities from South San Francisco under conditions of wetland restoration - Salt Pond MetaG SF2_A_D2_MG... ... | reverse complement strand
CATGGTCAGTTCTTTGGGAGCTGTAGGGTGTCCGCAGTAGTGGCAGGTGCCCTTGGCGCAGCGGCGCTTCCACCACTGAGAGCCTCTGAGTTCTCTGGCCTTGCGCCGTTCCCTGTTCATTTCCTCTTCTGTCAGATTGTAGGCAAAAGGTTCCATTTTTCGTATGTTATTGTTGAAGCGACAAGCCGAGACTTTCAATCCATTTCATGATTTCTTTTGTTAATATGTCATAAAAACCTTCAGATCCGCCGAGCCCCTGCCTTCCAAAAAAATAGTTTATTTCCAGAAAAAGCGGCGTCTTAACTTTTGACTGGAATGAAAAAAGAATATCAAAACCGGCAAGATTAATCCTGGTTTGACTGCAAAAATCTTTCACAGATTTGATGGCTGTTTTTTGCAGGTCCGGGTCGGTGTCGTAATCAATCATCGCCCCTTTTGCGACATTTGACAAAAAATGATCGGTATCGCGCTGGATACGCCAGTAGGAGACAATTGTCCGGCCAATGACAACAACCCTGAGCGACCGGTTGTTTGCAGGTATATATTCTTGAATGATAAATCCCTTTTGTCCGCTATTTTCATATTTTCTGGCGGTTTGTAGCACCTTAGAAAAATTTTCAGCCGATTGTATCAGATAGACGTGATCCCCATCCCCGCCCCAGTCAAATTTGAATACAAACGGAAAATTGAAGATCGATTTTTCCGGAGAATCTCCATAATGCATGGAAAACGCATCCATATTCAGATGAGTTTCGGTTTTGGGGTGGGCCACGTTTATTCTTTGAAAAAGCTGTATCTGACCGATCTTTCCTTTGTACTTGAATTTGGCATCAAAATTAGGAAAGACATGTTTACAATTACTGCGCGCCATTGTGTAGAGAGATTCATAGCATCCCTGGGGCAGGATGATGGCATCGGCTGCCAGCATTGCCGCAAGATCGTCAGTTCCGGGCTCTCTCCCGGCACAGAGTCGATTTTTATCAGCTTCAAAGCAGGGGTGATAGGACAAAATCATCAGTAACCAAATTTTCGAAGGGCTTTTGTGTCTTTGCTCCAGTTTTTATGTACCCGTACAAAAAGCTTTAGATAGACCTTGGCACCTACCATCCGTTCGATTTCTTTTCGAGCTTCCGTGCCGATCATTTTTAGTTTGCTTCCGTCTTTTCCTATGATCATACCTTTTTGCGAACCACGTTCGACATGAATGGTGGCGTTGATTTTTACAAGGGCGCCATTTTTTTCTTCGGAAAATGAAGTTATGGTGACCGCCGTGGAGTAGGGTATTTCCTGGCCGGTGAGACGAAAAACCTTTTCACGGATCATTTCAGCGGCGATAAAGCGTTCCGGCATATCGGTGATGGTATTTTCAGGATAATAAGGAGGTCCTTCCGGCAACAGGGGTTCCATGGCTGCAACGAGTTCATCGATTTGGCTTCCCAATATAGCGGAAACCGGTATGATGGCCTCAAATGGATATTCCTTTGTCCATTTGTCCATGATGGCAAGAAGGTCGGGTTTTTTAACAAGGTCTATTTTGTTCAGAACAAGAATCACCGGTTGCTTTATTTTTTCAAGTTTCTTTACAATAAATGCTTCGGATTCGGGATCCGGAGATGCCGCGTCCATTATAATAAGGACGATATCGACATTTCCCAGTGCTGAAATGGCTGCGTCCACAATTCGAATATTTAAAGGGCGTTTCGCTTTATGAATCCCCGGCGTATCGATGAAAATAAACTGAGAAGCAGGACGATGAACCACGCCCAGTATCCGGTTCCGTGTGGTTTGTGGTTTTTTAGATGTAATAGAGATCTTTTGGCCCATCATCTGGTTTAAAAGCGTTGATTTCCCCGCATTCGGCGAACCGACAATGGCGACGAACCCGGATCTAAAAATTTTTAATTTGTCCTGCATGTTTGACATGTTATACCTGAAATCTCTCGTAAAATGTCTTTTAAGCGGTTGGCCGAAAGAAATTTATCAAGATAGAATATGTTATTATAATTAAATGTCCCGGAAATTCTACAACTTAATGTTACCAAATGTTTTTTATGGTAACCTGTTTATGCATACGGCATGGAAGAATGGAATGTTGGAAATAGGGGCGGAAGCAACTAAATTTAAATGGTTAAAAATTCCTTAAAATCCATCTTTCCATAACGCCATTATTCCCTCCGGGGGCTCAGCCCCTACGTTCTAACCGATCAACCGTTCAATGGTTTTCCATACACCACCTTTTCCCATGCGTGATTTGGCGGAAAACAGGATCAGTTCCTCTTCGTTTACACTGAGTGCTTTGGCGATGGCCAAGTGTTGGTTCTTTTGTTTTATTTTAGACAGTTTGTCACTTTTTGTCAAAATTAGAATGCTGGGAATATTGTAATAATGGAGCCATTCGATAAAATTGAGTTCCTGCATCCCAGGGATGCGGCGAATATCCATGATAAGAACAACGCCTTTTAATGTTTTTCTTGTTGAAAGGTAGGTTTCAATCATGGGACCCCAAGATTTTCTAACAGAAGCAGGAACCTTGGCGTATCCGAATCCCGGCAGATCCACAAACGAAATTGTCTTGTTTATAATAAAAAAATTAATCAGCTGGGTACGACCGGGCGTGGAACTGGTTTTAACCAGATGTTTGCGGTTAACGAGGGTGTTGATCAGCGATGATTTGCCCACATTGGAAACGCCGGTAAAAGCGATTTCCGGTAAAGCCGCAGAAGTGTACTGGGATGGCTTGACGGCACTTTTCACGAATTCCGCTGATTTGATGATCATGATGAATTTTACTCTTGTCCAAAAACGATCTTTTAAATGGCCATGAGTTATCATACCTAATGGATTTGCGGACCCTATTGTCTTTGGAAATCTGGAATAATGGAATGTTGGAATATTGGGTTTATTGAAAAGAAGCCATTATTCCAACATTCCATTATTCCAATTCGAGGAAAGCTCCAAAGTTCAGCTTTATATGCCGTGAGCCTTTAATCATAAGTCCTGTCTCATCTTTAGATAATTCTCCAGTCGATCCATCGCCTCGGCAATATTTCCCATGGAGGTTGCATATGAAAATCGAAGATAACCCTCCCCATTTTTGCCAAAATCAATGCCGGGTGCTACCCCCACATGGGCCTTTTCAAGAATATCAAATGCGAGCCCATAAGAATCACCGGAGATGTGTTTTGCATTGGCAAATACATAGAACGCCCCTGTCGGCTCTACGGTAATTCCGAGTCCCATAGCTTTAAGGCGCTGGATCATGTATTTTCTGCGCTCGTTGTAAATTCGCTTCATTTCCAAAATATCTTTCTCTGCTTCCCTGAGTGCCGCAATCCCCGCGACCTGCACCATGGCATTTGCAGAGATAAAGAAATTTTGCTGAATCTTCTGGATGGGTCGAATGAAATGTTCTGGTGCGATCATGTATCCAAGTCTCAAACCCGTCATGGCATACAATTTCGAAAAGCCATTGAAAACGAAGGCCTTTTGAGTAAATTCCAGTATCGAATGTTCTTTTCCCTCATACACCAGGCCATGGTAAATCTCATCTGATATGATGTAGGGTGAATCCGGGTCTGAAGCCAGGTCGGCAATGGCTGCCATACGTTCCCGGGACAGCAGATTTCCGGTGGGGTTGGACGGAGAGTTGATAAAGATTCCCTTTGTTTTTCGGGTGATCTTTTTTTCAATGGCTTCCGGCCTGTATTGAAATCCGTCTTCCTCGAAAACAGGAACAAGTACCGGTTCACCCTGGACGAATTTGATAAAATTCGGATAACAGGCGTAATGGGGGTCTGAGATGATGACCTGGTCCCCTTTTTCAAGAAGCGCGGAAAACATAACAAACATGGCCGGGGACGTCCCCGATGATATAACGATTTGATCGGGATCCACAGATACTCGGTATGTCTTGAAATAGTGCTTACAAATGGCCTCTCGAAGTTCAAGCATACCCAGACTGTGAGTATAATGGGTATGCCCGTTGTCCAGAGCCTTGCAGGCGGCCTCCTTGATGCATCTGGGCGTGTCAAAATCAGGCTCGCCCACTTCGAGATGGACGACGTGAATACCCTGACGCTCCATTTCGTGGGCTTTTTCTAGAACATCCATAACGATAAACGGCGTCATTTCTTTGGTTCGATTTGAGATCATGTGTTTACCTTACACCTAAAATCTGCAATTGTCGATTTCGTCGCAGTTGCAAGGCGCAGGACGTGAAGCTGTAACAAGCTACCGCGAACGTCCTGCAACACAGCAAATGCGATGAAAGCGGTGATCCCGAAGGGTGAAAAATTTTGAAAAATTCTTAAAAGTCGATACACAGCAATAAATTGCGTTCGGACCTACCTCGAAGTCGGATTTAACTGTTTATAAGTATTGTTTATATGTTCTTTTTCAAAAATTTTCATGCAGTTTTTAGGTTACACGACTTTATTTAAAGGATATTCGATAATTCCTTCTGCGCCATGCTTTAACAGCGTTGGAATAAGATCTCTCACAATACTGGTATCCACCACTGTTTCCACGGAGAACCAGTCTGAATTATAGAGTGGGGCCACGGTAGGCGCATTGAGGCTTGGCAAAAGGGATACAATATTTTCAAGATATTTTTCCGGGATATTCATTTTAAGCCCCACCAGTTTTTCAGCAACGAGCGCACCTTTCAACAACAGGGCGATTTGCTCCAGTTTTTCTCTTTTTTGTGGGTTTTTCCAGGCTTCGTGGTTGGCAATGAGCTGGGTATAAGTCTGCATTAATTCGTGGATAATTTTCAACCCATGCGCTTTAATGGTGCTTTCTGTTTCCGTAACTTCTACGATGGCATCGGCAAGACCGGAAACGACTTTTGCCTCTGTGGCGCCCCATGAAAATTCAACGTTTACATTGATATTTCTTTCAGAAAAATAGTTTTTTGTGAATCCAACAAGTTCTGTGGATATTTTTTTGCCCTCGAGATCTTCGATGGTTTTAATAGAAGAATCGTGGGTTACAGCCAATACCCAACGTGCAGGCCTTGCACTCACTTTTGAATAGATCAGATCCGTGATGACATGTACATCGGAATTGTTTTCAGCAATCCAGTCTTTACCTGTCAGACCGGCATCGAGTGTCCCGTTTTCAACATGCCAGGACATTTCCTGGGCTCTGCATAGTGCACACTTGATGGTGTCATCATTGATTTCCGGGAAATAACTTCTTCCATTGACGTTAATCTTCCATCCTGATCGCCTGAACAGATCTATGGTAGCATTTTGGAGGCTTCCTTTGGGAATCCCCAGCTTCAAAGGCATTGTCATCTGTTATATACCTCCTCGGGATTAAATACAGGTTTTCCAATCATACGGATGGATTCTCCGTCAACCATTTTATGAAAACAGGTTTTATGTCCGGTGTGGCAGGCTGCACCGCCGACCTGTTCGACTTTTAGCAGCACAGTATCATCATCACAATCGATCCGTATTTCTTTTACAATTTGAAGGTTGCCGGATGTTTTTCCTTTTATCCAAAGCGTCTGTCTGGTTCGGCTATAATAGGTTGCTTTTCCGGTGGAAAGGGTCGCTTCCCAGGCATCATTGTTCATAAATGCCAGCATCAACACCTCTCCGGTTATATGGTCCTGAACGATGGCCGGTATCAATCCACCCATCTTATTAAAATTGAGTTTAATCATCGCGTTATCTTTTCTTCTTAAAGGATTATCAAGAAATTAAATATTTTACAATGAGGCGTTTAAAACTTGATAAATTATCTATTTTATATAATAATGTCAAATTCTTTTTTGTAAGAACAGTGTATCTTGCTTAAAGAAAGGATATTTGATATCATAACGGTTGATGCAAAAATGAAAAAAAATGGTTTACGAATCTTTTATCGATTTAAATTGTTAGGTCATGCCAAAAACTAAAAGAACTTCTCAAATACTCGAAAAACGTGCCAGAAAAAACCAAAGAAGTTATTTTTCAAAGATTTTCAAATGGTTTTTTCTCATATCTTTTATTGTTATCTTAATAGGTTCAATAGGAGTTGCGGGCGTTTATTTATACTTAAGCAAAAATCTTCCAAAAATATCTTCCCTGGAAGATTACCGCCCACCGATCATCACAACGGTGTATTCAGACGATAACCGGAAAATCGCTGAGTTTTTTAAAGAACGGAGAATTGTGCTTCCGCTATCCAAAATGCCCGAAATGCTCAAAAAAGCTTTTGTTGCTGCAGAGGATGCAAGATTTTATAAACACAAAGGGATAGATGTTTTAAGTATCTTTAGAGCATTTTATAAAAATATCGAGGCCGGAGCCATTGTCCAGGGCGGAAGTACGATTACCCAGCAGGTTACAAAGTCGTTTCTTTTAACACCTGAAAGAAGCTATACTCGCAAAATAAAGGAAGCGATCCTTGCATATCGCATTGATAAGAAATTTGCCAAAGATGAAATTCTCTTTTTATATTTGAATCAGATTTATTTGGGACATGGTGCATATGGCGTGGAAGCGGCTTCCGAGAATTATTTTGGAAAATCAGCTTACGAGTTGAATTTGGCAGAATGTGCCATCTTGGCCGGTCTGCCCCAAGCGCCGAGCAGATACTCTCCCTTTAAGTATCCGGAAAGGGCAAAACAACGTCAGATCTACGTTTTAAACCGAATGGTTGAGGAAGATTTTATCACCAATATTCAGGCTACGGAAGCGATCAATAAAGTGCTTGATATTAAGCCCAGGAGAAACCTGTATATCGAAGAGGTTCCCGTCTATACAGAGCATATCAGACGTTACATTGCAAAAAAATACGGTGATGACGTGCTGTACAGAGAAGGTCTTAATATTTATTCTGCTGTCAACATCGAGATGCAAAAAATGGCACGGGAAGAAATTAGAAAGGGATTATATGCCCTTGACAAACGTGAGGGATACCGAGGACCGATTAAACACCTTAAGCCGGAAGAGATTGAGTCGTTTTCAATGGAGCTTCAACTTGAGTTGGAGGAGGCATCCCTTGAAGAAGGTAAGATTGTAAAAGGTGTTGTGATAGAGATTAATGACAAGAACAATACGGCCATCGTTCGCATGGGAAGCACACTGGGCGTTATCAGAATTGACGATATGCGTTGGGCAAGAAAACCGAATCCGCAAATTGCCTATTATGAAGCTCGTGTTAACCACATCGGAGAGGTGTTAAAGGTCGGTGACGTCATACAGGTTCGTGTAAACAATAAAATATTCGATACAGATCGATGGTGGCTATCTCTGGAACAGGTTCCAAGGGTTCAAGCTGCCCTGCTATGTATTGAGTCGGAAACCGGAAATGTCAAGGTGATGATGGGCGGCAAAGATTTCAGAGAGAGCCAGTTTAACCGGGCGATTCAATCAAGACGTCAGCCGGGTTCCGCATTTAAGCCGATCATCTACGCAGCAGCGCTTGACAAAGGATACACGCCGGCAACGATGATCATTGATTCACCCATCGTTTATGAGGATACGGAACATGATTTTACCTGGAAACCCAGGAACTATAAAGAAAAATTTTATGGCCCCACTATTTTTAGGGATGCACTTTCAAAATCACGTAATGTAGTGACCATAAAAATTTTACAAGATATCGGCATTGATTATGCTATAGCTTATACTCGGAAACTTGGGATCACATCAAATATGAGCAGAGATCTTTCCATTGCACTAGGATCTTCCGGGGTATCTCTACTTGAGCTTGTCAGTGCATATTCAGTTTTTAACAACCTTGGTTATCTTGTGGAACCCGTCTTTATTACAAAAATATTAGACAGGGAAGGGAATGTCATAGAAGAAGGCAACCCTGTTAGAAGAAAGGTTATCGAACAGAATACAGCTTATATCATGACCAGTCTTCTGGAAGGAGTTGTCAAGCATGGTACCGGGCGTAGGGTGAAGGCATTAAAAAGACCCGTGGCAGGAAAAACCGGAACGACAAATAATCTTCATGATGCCTGGTTTGTGGGATACACACCCCGTTATAACACAGGGACATGGGTGGGTTATGATGATGAGGGTTCCCTTGGAAAAGGAGAGACCGGGTCCAGGGCGGCGAGCCCTATTTGGGTAGGCTTCATGCAAAGACTACTGACTGACAAGCCCGTCAGGGTTTTCCAGGTGCCTGAGGGTGTTGTCTTTTCTAAAATCGATGCCGAAACCGGACTGTTGCCCATCCCTGAATCTAAAAAAACAATTTTTGAATGCTTCAAAGAAGGAACTGTTCCCACCGAATACACCAAGAAGCCGGATTCCATGACAGAACCGGAAGAATTTTATAAAACAGATATGTAACAAGTTAGGGACTTCGCCCAATTGGAATGATGGAATGCTGGAATAATGCAATGTTGGATTAATGGTAAAATTTGTGTAGAAGATAAAACTAAAAATGGATGAAATCCTTTTAAAAACCAACCTTCTAGTATTCCATTTTATAGGCAAGCATTCAAGCCTCAATAAATGTGCTATATTTTCATTGAGTTGTAGGAATTCCGAGGTGTTAGCTTAAGTTCCGAACCCACATTTCTTTCTTAGAGTGTCTGAGACTTGTCTTGTTAAAGCAAGCACTTTATTTGCAAGATCAAGGGGCAGAGAACCGGTTCCACAGGCAGGGGTGATAAAGGTTTGAGCCAGTATTGCAGTCTTGTCAAAACCAAGTGCCTCTAATGCCGTTGATTGCGCTTCCCATCGTGTAACCAGCGATTCCACGGTCTCTTTTTCAATATCATCGCTGTTTAATGTCGGTACAATCCCCCAAGCCAATATTCCTCCGGATTCGATAAATTGCTTCACTTGATCTGAATAAAGCATCAACTTGTCGAAAAATGAATAGGCATCGAAGCTGATGATGTCTGCGTCAGATTCTAAAATCAAAGACCAGTCGGCGTTGGCACAGACGTGGATACCGGCAAGGCCGCCCTCGTCATGAACTGCGCCAACGACTTCCTTAAAACAGGTTGCCACTTCATCACGGGATACACTGATCATTGCAGAAGATCCAAAGCCGGCAAGGGCCGGTTCGTCAAAAAAAATAATGATCGGAGATCCGAAGCTTAAGAGTTTTTTTACCTGCCATCTGGCTTTTTGAGCCAAAAGTTTTACTGCGGCATCCCGTAACTGTTCGTCATAGAAGATTGCTTTTCCATTCTGGTCCGTTAAACCCAGCCCAAAGGTTATGGGCCCGGTTATTTGTCCCTTAATTGCAAGCGGATGATCTGAAAGGGAACGGAGATGCTCCATAAATGAAAAAAAGCCACGGGCAGTATCAGCTTTAATCGCAAATATAGAATCTTCTATGCCCAATTCTCCTTCGTTTACAGCCATATAATCTTCGTAAAATTGGAGGATATCATTATCAAAAGATGGATCAGAGGTGTCGACAAAATATTTGTCTTTTTTCAAAGTAAGGCCAGGAAATTCCGGCTGAAATTGGGCGATCATTCCTTCTTCCCTATATGCGGGAAGCTGAACCCAAAGCGGAATTTCGGGCGTGTACTTGAAGACCATTTCAACACCTTCAGCATGATCACGTAAAGGAAGACTTCCGATCAAAACCGGAAGACCATTGGCCAGGAATTTTTTAGTCATGAATCTGACTCCTTTCTTTTGTTCATAACCTTTTCTAACACGGCAAGCCTCGTATTACAAGGAAGACAAAATGAATTCCGATCTGAATCTTGCATGAAAATTGATGAAAATATTTATAATCCTTAATTGAGGCGGGTTTGAACAACCTCATAGCATCATACATTTTACCCAAATGATAAACCCGCCTGCCTCTGCGAGGCACGAGCGGGCAGGTCGGATGATGTTTTTTTCATCAATTTTCACCCCAAAAGGTGATCCTGAGGCTTTCATCTGCTTGGTTATTAAAGGTTCACCATTCGCCAAAGATCTCTGGCGGATGGCTTCGTCCTTAAGTGCCTTGTTGGAGCGAAACAAAAATACCGCTTGCGGGGCATATGAAAGCCTCCGACTCGTTCAAGATGCAGGTCCTAAATAGTGCGTGTCCATAATCCGTATTGAATTGACACGTATATATACAGATGTTATTATGACTAAGATTTGCACCACTTTCTTATATGAGATTGGGCAAAGAACGGGATATAAAGGGAATTTTAAATCGTGGCGAATATCATCCAGCTTGATAAAAAACTTAAGCATACAAAAGAAAAAAAAGCCGAAATAATAAAAAAGCGAAAAATTCTGGCTGTCCAGAAAGTGTTTCAATGTATGCAGTGCGCTTTCAAGTGCGAAAAATGCGGTACCCAGATCCAGCCGGAAGAACAAGGTCAACAAAGAGCCATTAGCGACCTTCGGATCCCCTACCGTTTTTGTGAGAGCTGTGCTGAGGAATATGCCGATTACATCGAACGACTTAAAGGAAGGGGTGATTCGGAATATTACTGGCACAATGAAATATGGATTGAATTGTGGAAAAAATGGATCGATTATCAGGGTGTCATCGAAAGTTATTTAAAGTCAAAAGAATTTAGGCAGCTTTTGGAAGAACTGAAGGACACCGGGCCTAACAAATAGGAGGACTATATGTTTGGAATTGGAATGCCGGAACTTATTATTATACTTGTAATTATCCTTATCATTTTTGGTGCCGGCAAACTTCCGGAAATAGGGGCAGGAATGGGAAAAGCCATAAGGAATTTCAAAGGCGCCACTACGGAGTCTGAGAAAAGAGAACCTGACAAGCTTGAGGAAAAGAAAGAGTCTTAAAATGGTTTTTTTTAAATAACCGAACAGAAATGATTTGAACTCAAGTTTCACAACCAAATATTGCCTAAAAGCCCCTAAAGTAGCGGGACGAAATAAATTTTAAAGATAAATTATTTCGTTGAAAAATGATCGGAAGGCACTAAAATACAAAGTGATTACTATGATAAAAAATCACTTTATCTGTTTAGATACAATGTCTTACCTAATATAAGCCTGCTCAGCAATAGGGCAGTACCGTCATGATTTAAAGGAAGGCTTAAAAAGGAATGTCATCATCATGCCTGTCTGTGGGTTGCGGCTTCTCATATCCTTGAGATGGAGCAGGTTCAGACGATCTGTATGTATCAGCGGTATCTCGGCCTCCTAAAAACTGAACGTCAGACGCAACAATCTCAGTACTGTATCGGGTAACGCCCTCTTTTTCCCACGATCTGGTCTGTAGCTTGCCTTCTACATAAACCTGCCGCCCTTTTGAGAGGTATTCGCCGCAAATTTCACCCAGTTTTCGCCAAGCAACGATACGGTGCCATTCGGTTCTCTCTTTTCGTTCCCCCGTTGCTTTATCCGTCCATTCATCAGACGTTGCGATGCTGAAATTGGCAACCGCAGTACCGTCCGGTGTATAACGAACCTCAGGATCACTCCCCAATCGTCCGACCAGGATAACTTTATTGATACCTGCCATAGTTACCTCCATTCGTTTAATTTAGAATTCCCCCCAGCTTGTCGGAGCATAGCGAAAAAATCGGCCGTTCAGGTCAGTACGGGATGAATTCATATAAAAGATAAGAATCCGCGAGGGTACCTGCGGAAGCTCCATAAAATCGTAGCACGATTTTATTTTAAATGATAAATACAGATAACCTTTCATATTGTCAAGCGAATCAAGAAGCGTCATTGAATAACACCATTGTTATTCGAGATGTCCGTTTAAGCAGATATTCTCATTGACAGTATTATTTTTGTATATAATATCAGAACTTCAATGGAAAAGGACCCGCATCCACAAAGGAAAGGAGAAACAATACATGCTACATCTAAAATCCGCCGATCTTATGAAAGAAAAGATCGAATCGCTGGTTATCCCCGTTTGCGAAGACAAGAATATTCACGAAGATAAAACGATACTGTCTCTTATCAAAAGTGCCAAGAAGGTTAAAGCGTTTAAAGGCGATAAAGATGATGAAGTTATTTTATACAACCTATCCGAAGTAAGCGCGCAAATCATTATATTTTTAGGACTCGGTAAACTTGAAAAAGTCAATATGGAATCATTGCGCACCATGGCTGGCAAGGCTGTAAAAGGTGTGATTAAAAAAAAACATACAGCGGTTTTAATGGCTGTGCCTTTGGCTGCGAAGGTCAATATGGATATGCAGAATATTCTTGAAGCAATGATGGAAGGTACCTTTCTCGGGAATCATCTTTTTGACAGATACAAAAAAGAAAAAAAACTCCAGCCGCTTGAGCGGATCGATTTTCTTGTAACATCTGATGAAGCAAAAAAATATCGTAGATTGCCATCACGTATTTCGACGGTTTGCCAGGGAACCATTCTTGCAAGAGAATGGGTCAGTATGCCACCCAATGACAAGAGACCGGAGCTTTTTGCAAAATCTATTGCAAGGCTTGCAAGAAAAGAGAATCTCAAGGTCACCGTTTTGGGTGAAAAGGAACTGAAACAAAAGAAATTCGGAGCCATGCTAGCGGTTGCAGCCGGCAGCAGGAACAAGCCCAGAATGGTGATTTTGGAGCACAATCCGGTAAAGGCAAAAAAAACAATCGCTTTTGTTGGGAAAGGGGTAACGTTTGATTCAGGCGGCATAAATCTGAAACCTTCAGCCTCTCTTGCGGATATGAAGATGGATATGTCTGGTGCTGCTGCCGTGGCAGCAACGCTGATTACCGCGGCGAGACTTAAATTAAGACTTAAACTTGTCGGAATAATTCCTATTGTTGAAAATATGCCTTCCGGCGCTGCTTCCCGGCCGGGAGACATTATAAAAAGTTATGATGGCAAAACTGTGGAAATCGGCAATACAGATGCCGAGGGCAGGTTGATATTGATCGATGCCATCTCTTATACCATCAAAAAATATAAACCCCAAACCTTGATTGATTTGGCAACCCTGACCGGAGCCTGTGTTGTGGCTTTGGGTGAAAAGATCGCCGGCACGTTCTCTTTTGATGACAAATTGGCGGAAAATATTATTTTGTCCGGTTATAAAACCCATGAGAGATGCTGGCGAATGCCAATGCCTGAGGATTATAAGGAACTGATAAAAAGCGATTTTGCGGATCTGAATAATGTCGGCAGCACGCGTTATGGCGGGGCGATTACCGCTGCATTGTTCCTTTCGGAATTTGTAAAAGATACTTCCTGGGCGCATATTGATATTGCAGGACCTGCATATACCAAAAAAGAATCTTCATATTGCGGGGTGGGTGGTACAGGATTTGGTGTTCGGTTGCTGTTCGATTTGATGGAAAGGCTTTAAGCCCGAGAAAAATCGGATACCCGTGAACGCTTACGAATACCCTGCGAATTCAGCCTGTTTTATTTTGACAAAAAAACGTAATTGTTCTATAATTCTATAAATTTATCGAATATCCAAATTAAGTGTTTAGGATATACAAGGTTCTCAAACTCAGGTGAATTTGGAATATGGGTGATACGAATGGATCAATCCAACAGCTATTTTACCATATCTGATCTTGCTAAAGAGTTGGACGTCAAAAAGAGTCATATCCGCTTTTGTGAGAAAAATGGGTTTATACCCCCCAGGGCTTCCAAACTGAAACGGCGTGTGTACAACAGGTATGACCGCGAACGGTTGAAACTGGTCTTTCATTTTGTGCTCCTGAGTTACTCTAAGGAACAGATTATTGATTTGATCGGTATTCCCGATGCGAATCTGGACGAAAACGACCAGCTTATGCAAGGGATAGAATACGGCTTAAAAGAGCTTAAAAAGCTGGAAAAGCGTAAAGAAGAGCTGAGTTTCACGAAACAAACGCGCATCATTAACGAGATTGAAATGTTGCGTGAATATATTAATAAAATTAAAATCATTAAATCGGGTGTATTTGAAGAAACTCCAGCAAGACCAAGCATTAGATTCGAAGAGAAAGCAAAGAGACCCGCAAAGCCGGTTTTGGCGATAACGGCGGAGGCTGAAAAAAAAGCAACACAACATCCTGCCAAAGTGATTTCTTTATTCGTTGTCGGGTTAGCACTGGTCATCCTTATCGGAAGTTATTTTTACTATCAAGCCGGCCAAAAGGAAACGAAAACCATAAAACTGGTTCAGAAGAAACCGATCCATTCGGGAAAAATTCTCGTACCTCAAGCGTCTGAACCGGTGGATCAAACAGCCAAAACGCGGGTTGCAGTTCCGGAAGCACAAAAAATATCCGGCTCAACTTCTCCGGCTCAACTGGAAAGTGTAAAAGCCCAATCAACGGACGCTTTACTTGATGTGACTAAAAGAAATAAAGAGATACAGTCAGAATCGGATACCAATTTTTTAAAAGATGAAAAACCCGCAGAAAAGCAGCTTGGTGCCGGCAAAACAGACACTGTCTCTAAAGGTGACCCTATACCGGCTGGTATACTAAAAGAAACAGTTCCATCCAAAACTTCGAAAGAAATACCAGTAACGATTGGTGATGCCTTAGCACCCGAAAGGCAGACGCTTGACATCCCCAAAGGTGAAGGGGCTCCAAAGGATGACGTCCAAAAAGAATTTGCCGGGGAGGATTTGTCGGAAAAAACAGCCTCCACTGCTGTGGGTGAAGACACGATGACGGTCGCAGTCCCTGAACCTGTGAAAGAGAAAGCAACTGATATTGAGGTCAAAGAGGCTCCCGAACCTGAATCTGCTGCAAATGCATCACCGATTTCGGATGATGTTTCTTTAGCACCGGAAAAGCAGACGCTTGACATCCCCAAGGTTGAAGAGGCTCCAAAGGATGACGTCCAAAAAGAGTTTGCCGGGGAGGAATTGTCGGAAAAAGCAGGGCCTGCTGCTGTGGGTGAAGAAACGTTGACGGCCGCCGTGCCTGAACCCCGGGGGAAGAAGGTGGCCGAAACTGAGGTCAAACCCTCCTTGACCCAATCGGAAAAGGAACAAATAACGTCTGAAGAAAATATTAATCAACAAAAAAACGAATTGAATCGACTGAAATCCTTTTTAGACGAATATTGCCAAGCCTATACAAATAAAGATCTCGACAAATTTATAACGTTTTTTACTTCGGATGCCATTGAAAACAACAAGCCTTTTCATGAACTGTTGCCGGACTACCGCAAAAATATGGAGAGCAGGGAATCTCTTACGTACCGGATTGAACTTATGTCCTATTCCAAACAGACCCCCAGCGGGAACCTTTTGATACGGGGTAGATTTTTCAACCGTTACCAATCGCGAGAAGGGGTTTGGAAAGAAAGCAACGGCAGTATTCTCATGGAGCTTTTAGAGAACGGAGATTCATTTTTGGTTAAGCAGCTTAATTATCGAGATTAGACTGAATCCTTACCGAACCGATTGTCTTTACAGTTTTATATGTTCGAGAAAAACCTTTCGTTTAAGCGTGATCCTGGCTGTCTTTTCAAACTGCTCGGTGATATCTGAAACAAAAAGCCTAAACTCGTCTTTTTTTCCCAGCAAATGGTCAACTTCAGGGTGTGTATCCAAAAAAGATTTAACCTTTTCAGCAACTGCAATCGAAGAGTCTATGATGATTACTTTTTTCCCGATTTTTCTTTGGATCTGATCTTTTAATAACGGATAATGGGTGCATCCGAGAATAAGCGTATCTATTTGTCTGACTCTTAAAGGATGCAGATATTTTTTAATGATCATCATGGTTTCGGGTTTTTTTAGCCATCCTTCTTCCACCAAAGGGACCAGGAGCGGACAGGCAACGGAATAGACTTTTGCCGCCGGTTTCAATGCCTTGATTTTTTTTTCGTAAATGCCACTTTTGATCGTCGCTCGTGTTCCGATGACCCCAACGGCCAAGTTTCCAGAACGGTTAACTGCTTGTTTAGTTGCCGGCGTTACCACTTCGAATATCGGAATATCGAAAGTTTCAGCCACACGATGAGAAGCGACACTTGAGGCGGTATTGCAAGCCATGACAACAATTTTTGCGCCGTTTTTTAAAAGAAATTCAATGTTTTCAAGAGAATAACTTATAACGGTTTCAGCGCTTTTGGTTCCGTATGGTGTTCGCGCCGTATCACCAAAATAGACAATGTCATAGCCGGAAAGCCGCTCCATCAGAGATCTGACAACGGTAAGCCCACCGATTCCTGAATCGAATACCCCTATCATATAATCCTTTTTATTGATTTTTGATGATATGCACTTATATTTGTTAAAATAAAAAACACAAAAATTACAATTGACGGCCTAATGTATCCTATCCAACAACCCATAACCGAGACTAAAACAGAGGAACCCTTATGGATTCGCAAAACCAGACCCCGGCCATGAACCAGGAAATTTTCACTTTGGACCTACCGGTGGAGACGGTTTCAGTATACCTGATATGCTGTAACCTCTCGGACAATAACACGGTAATCTCTACGAAGAATCTATCCAGCATGTGGAACGGTACTGAGACATTGCTAATTGAAGGCTTGAAAGACCTTGAAGAAAGGAATATTCTTCGCAAGATAATCTCTGACGGGGAGGAAAAAAATATTTATCAGCTATCAGATGTAAAAGATTGGAAGTTATCATAAATTTCTTGAAAGTTCTTCAGCCACTCTTTTTTTTATTATTCTGTTGGGCACATCCGTTCGAATACCAGGACATAGCGAAGCCATGATGGACCAGTTGATGGTATCAACAAGTATACTTTCTATAAAAGGCCATGTTTTACACATGCGGGGTTTAACAGAATGAATGGTACACAGACCGTCCCAGAATATGCAGTACATATCCACGGCCTGTGCAAGAATCCTCTTCCCCCCTGAAATCTGACAGTAATTCTCAACAAATGTATCAGGATCCGTATGAATGTGAGCGGCTATCGTTTCGATTTCTTTTTCGGTGATAAAAGTCCCTCCGTATCCCTTACAGCAATCGCCACATTTTTTACATTTAAAAATATCTTCTGATTTTAAATTGTTATATGGCATGCCGAGTCTCCATTGCTTTTTTCAGGGTAAGCTGGTCAACATATTTCAGGTCACCGCCAATGGGGACCCCCGATGCAATTCGAGTTGTTTTGACCGCATGATTTTCCAGTAGTTCTGCAATGTAAGCGGCTGTGGTTTCCCCTTCAATATTTGTGCTTGTGGCAAGAACGACTTCTTTGATTTTTCCTTGGGAAATCCTTGTGACAAGTTCTTTAATCCTGATGTTATCGGGCCCAATACCTTCCATTGGAGAGAGCGCGCCCTCTAAAATATGATAAAGTCCTTTAAAGGAACCAGATTTTTCAATTGCCACCATATCGGCCGGTTGCTCGACAACACACAAAATTGAAGCTGTTCTTGCCGGGTTACTGCAAATATTACAGATAGCCGTGTCGCTGAGCGCAAAACACATGGAACAGTGTCTTACTTTTTCCTTGATCTCGATAATGCTTTGAGAAAGCTGTTCAGCCTCCCTGCGAGGCGCACGAAGTATGTGCATTGCAAGCCGCTCAGCGGTTTTTTCCCCGACCCCCGGAAGTCTTGAAAGGTTTTTGATCAATCTCAAAACAGTTGCTGGATAATGACTCATGTTATTAGTAGATAGTAAATAGTGAATAGTAAATAGTAAAGAGTGAATAGACGATCAAAAATAGAACTTAGGGGCTTCGCCCCAATTGGAATAATGGAGTAATGGAGTGATGGGCTTAAAGGATTTTTTAACCATTTAAATGGGTTATCTCCGCTCTTATTCCCAATATTCCAATATTCCAACATTCCATTCTTCCATATCGGTGGCATGAAAAATTGCCATTAAAAGGCTTGTGATCTCGGAAATTTGTTGAATTTCCAAGATGTTACATCAGTCCCGGTATATTCATGCCTCCGGTAAGCTTGCTCATCTCTCCGGAGACCATATCCTGTGCCTTGGCTAATGCATCATTTGCGGCGGCCAATATCAAGTCCTGAAGCATTTCCACATCATCCGGGTCCACAACTTCTTGTTCTATTTGAATGGATACCAGCTGTTGTCTGCCATTGGCCACAACCTTTACCATTCCGCCACCAGAGCTTGTTTCAACTGTCTTTTCAGCCAATTCTTCTTGTAATTTTGCCATTTTTGCCTGAAGCTGCTGTGCCTGCTTCATCATCTTTCCCAAGCCTTTCATTGAAATACCTCCTATAAAATCTTAACATCAACAATTTTACCGTTGAAAATCTCCAACGCATCGGTAACCAGGGGGTGGCTTAAGGCTTCCTGTTTTAAACGGACCTTCCGGCTATTTTTTTGATGATGTTTATTTTCCGTTATATTTTTTGTGCGTACAATTACGCCGATCTCTTTTCCGAAAAAGTCGCGGCACACCTTTTTAATAATGCCAACATTTTTTTCTTTCCTGACCATATTTATATTAAAATCGTTTCCATTGACTTCGATTTCCAGCTGATTGTCGGTCAGTCCTTTTATTTTGGAATTTTTCAGGTTGGTTGCAAGAGATGGGTGTTTTTCTATAAATATTGATAACAGTTTTTCCCACTTATTCTCTAAAGTTTCATCCTGATCTGTTGCTGCAATATGGCCTGCGGCAAAAGTCTCTATAGATTCTGCTGTCCCTGTTACCGGGCTGGAGGTTGGTTTAGGGGATCTGTTGGCAGTATCTATAAAAGTTTCCAGAGATTCATCGAAATCTTTTTTAAGAAGATCGATCTTTTCGATAAGAACATCAATGGGCAGGGCAGGCTTTATTTGAAACATCTTGATAAAAACCATCTCAATTGCGAGCTTTGATCGTGAAGAATGCTCTATTGTCGGTTCTTCTTTAAAAAGTAAATTAAAAAGCTGATTCAAAAATGTTTTTGGGACGTTTTTTGTCTGATCAAGCATCAAATCGATTTCATACACAGGGATATCTACCAGTTTGCGGGTCTTTTTCCCCATCTTGACAATGAGTAAATTCCTGAAATGTTCGAGTAAATCGGTGTACAGTTTCTTCATATCATGGCCTGCGCTATACACCTCGTCCAGAATATCGAGAATCTCCGTGATATCTCCCTGTATGACGGCGCTTGATATTTTAAAAATAATGTCTCGATCGATGACGCCCAGTATATCCAGAACCTGGTCATGCTCAATGGCACCTTGTGTGCAGGACATGACTTGATCCAGAAGGCTCAGACCGTCTCTCATGCTTCCGTTTGCTTCACGTCCGATTAACCCTAAGCTTTCAACGTCGATATCAACATCTTCTCTGACGCAAATCTTTTTCATGTGTTTGGAAATCGATTCAACATCAATACGTCTGAAATCATGTCGCTGGCACCTTGAAAGTATTGTTATGGGAATCTTCTGCAGTTCTGTGGTCGCAAAGATAAACATGACGTGGGGCGGAGGTTCCTCCAATGTCTTCAAAAGCGCATTAAAGGCGGCGATGCTGAGCATGTGAACTTCATCAATAATATATATCTTATAAAGACTGTGTGCGGGCATGTACTTGACATTTTCACGAAGATCTCTGATTTGATCAACACTGTTGTTTGAAGCGCCGTCAATTTCGAACACATCTGCAGCATTCCCTGCGGTGATCTCTCTGCAGGACCTACAGTCATTGCATGGAACCGGTGTCGGACCATTTTTGCAATTCATGGACTTGGCCAAGATTCTCGCAACCGTGGTTTTTCCGGTTCCTCTCGGTCCTGAAAACAGGATGGCATGGGCGACACGACCTGCTGAAATAGCGTTGGTTAACGTGCGTGTGATATGATCCTGTTTTACGACCTCATCAAATGTTTGGGGACGGTATTTACGCGCAAGTACAAGATAGGACATATATAAATTCCTTAATATGGATGCGAGACCTTTGCAAAACGCCCCTTTTTGTCCGATTTCTGCGTCAAGCTCAAATTTTAATCCTCGAAATACTCAATGTATGGATGCCTGTCCCGATGGGGTTTTCATCGGGGTGGTTAAAATTATCGCCTTCCTTGAACTCGAACAAAAATGTGCATTTTTCAAAGGTCTCGATGCGAGTTTTTTTACCGTTTCGATGCTCTATCTGAATTTAATATGGCGGAGAGAGAGGGATTCGAACCCTCGGTGCCGCTATTAACAGCACACACGATTTCCAGTCGTGCTCCTTCAGCCAGCTCGGACATCTCTCCGAAAAATTAGGGGTGATATCAATTTCTTAAGGTGCTGAGCTATGGCGGAGAGGGTGGGATTCGAACCCACGATCCCGTTTTTGACAGGATACCGCTTTTCGAGAGCGGGGCCTTCAGCCGCTCGGCCACCTCTCCAGCACCTTTAAATTCTGAAGTACAAGGTAGGTTCAATATACTTTTTTAACAGGGCATGTCAATAATCTTATTTTATGTAGAAATAATTACAAAATATTTTTATAAGAATATTCGTTTTGATGAATTTAATTTTTTATGAACGCCGAGCATTTTATTCCTTGAATAACAGAATCCTTTATAGTATCAGTTCTTTTTTGTTTGAAAAGGTAAAAAAAATGTATCGAAAAGGAATTGTTAAACATGGCTGAAGTCATCCCTTTTAAAGGAATCCTCTATAATAGTCGTAAGATCAAAAATCTGGCAGATGTTGTGGCCCCTCCTTTTGACGTTATCTCAGAACAGGAGCAGATTCAATTTCATAAACGCCACCCACAAAATATCATCAGGTTGACTTTGGGTAAAACTACCGAAAATGATACACCTGTAGACAACCGCTATACTAGAGCAGCAGAATGTCTTAACGGATGGTTATCAGATGACATCATTTTGTTAGACGAAGAGCCGGCATTTTACCTGACGTCGATGGAATTTCTCTTTGACGGGAATCGAGTGACACGTTATGGTTTGATTGCCCTGATTCGCCTTGAGCCATTTGAAAAGGGCATTATTTTGCCGCATGAAAAAACCTTTTCCAAGGTAAAATCGGAACGGCTCGAGCTGATGAAAGCATGTCACGCTAATTTCAGCACAATATTTTCTTTGTTTTCCGATGAAGAAAACCGCATTTATAATAAACTTAAGGATGTAATCCGCGACAAATCAGCGGATATTGTTTTTACGGACAAAACCGAACAAAAGCACAGGCTATGGCGAATCACCGATAATTCGGTTCACCAATATATTTCCGATGCCTTAAAGGATAAAAATATTTTTATTGCTGATGGACACCATCGTTACGAAACAGCGCTTAATTACAGAGATTGGTTGTCAGCCCGTACTCCTAATTTAAACGGTAGTCATCCAGCAAATTATGTCATGATGTACCTTTGCAGCATGGAAGATCCAGGACTAATTGTTCTTCCCGCTCACCGCATGTTAAACGAAATCCCCGTCGAAACAAGAGAATCGCTGATCCAAAAAGCGAAAGATTATTTTGACATCATAACGCTTCCTTACGATAGTGATCAACACAATGGAAATTTTGCAAAATTTACCTCGATTCTAAAATCGAATAGTTCAAAGCATTGTATCGGCGTTTGCATTAAAGATCGTCCGGAACTCCACCTGTTAATACTCAAACCCGACGTTATGGAAAATATGTTTGGTGATGAATTGCCGGAGGTTCTTAGAAATATTGATGTGACGGTGTTGACCCGTCTTATTTTTATGGAAATGTTGGGTTTTGATCAAGCCAGGCTTGACAATGAGCAGCTGATCGCCTATTCGAGCATTGCAAAAGAGGCTATCGACGCAGTGTTTGCCGGAAAACATGACATTGCTTTTATACTTAATCCAACAAGAATTCAGCAGGTACGCGATATTGCCAAAGCCGGCCTGATTATGCCTCGTAAGGCCACCTACTTTTTCCCAAAAGTAATTACCGGTCAGGTGATGAATAAGCTGGATTAATGCCCCTTCGGATCAGGGTTTAAATATTTTTTCAACCTCATTGGAATAAGAACCGTTTTCCTGATAAATGATCAGGGGCGAACCGATCTTTATTCCTGAACGCCCTCCCTTTTTTCCTTCAACGAGAATCATCTTTGCCTCTGTGTTTTTTCGTGAATGAACCATTCGAATCGACTTTGGTTCTATTCCGGAAGCACGCATTTGGGTGAGAATATCCATCATACGTCCGGCAGGGTAGACCATGACAAACCTTCCAGAAGTTTTTAACATCCTGCGCGCAGTTTCAACGACATCGTAAAGCGTCATTTTAATTTCATGCCGTGCAATTGCACGCTGCTGATTCGGGTTGATTCTACCGGATTTTGACTTTCTGAAAGGCGGGTTACTGATGGCCAGATCCACGGTTCCGGAAGTATCCTCATGTTTTAGTGTTTTCATATCCCGGCAAAGGATGGTAATTTGATCTTCCATACCATTTTCTGTAACATTGAGGTTCGCGATATCGGCAAGTTCCGTTTGCACCTCGATACCGTAAATTTTGACTTCGGGATTACGATACGCCAGTATCATAGGAATAATGCCACAACCTGTTCCCAAATCGAGGATGGTATCATTTGGGCTCGGATCGGCATGCCAGGCCAGTAAAACAGCATCTATAGAAAAACGATAGCCGGACCGATTCTGCTTAACCTGTATGCAGCCGTTGAAGAAGGAATCTGTGCTCAGTGATTTCATCTTAATTAAACCGGTCCGATTTTGAATTTTATATCTTGTACCAATTCTTTCCCCAATGCTTGGTTGACTTTGTTTATTATATCTTTTTTCAAAAATTGGAGTTGGTGCATCCATGGGTGACTGTTTACAAGGACCAGGAGTAGTTTCCCCTTGAAAGCCTCTGGCTTGGTATTTTTTGCGATGACATCTCCCACAGCACTTTCCCACAGACTCCAAACCTTTGACAGCTCCTCATCGCAATCACTTCGACAGGTTTTTAAGACATTGTTTAAAATATTTCCGATGTGCACAAGCTCGCTATTTTTTTTACTTTTTGCCATAATATAAGGAACTATAAAGTGATGTATTAGATTGTCAAGAATCAATTAGACGAAATCGAAAGAAATTTTCTATACATTAATCAATGATCGCTATTCAGAAGTGGCAATTCCCATATCGACTTTGCTTTTTACTTGACTTGAAAGGATTGGTAACTATAATTAATAAGAGATTTAAGGATTTTAATACAAATTAACAGGAAAGAAATCTATGAATTGGGATTGGGAAAAACTTAAAAAGCAGCAGGATGGAAAGGAAGGAGGAATGGTTCCTCCTAAAATGGATGACCTGGTCGAAAAATTTAAAAAGTTAAAACTGCCCGGCGGCCCTCTTTTAATTCTTCTTTTCGCTCTTATATTTTTTGGTTCGTCCACGTTCTATACCGTTGCAGTGGACGAGGTCGGCGTTGTTCAGCGGTTCGGGAAATATGTGCGCATCACTCAACCCGGCCTTAATTTCAAGCTGCCGTCCGGAATCGAGAAGGTGACAAAAGTCAAAGTTCGCCGAGTATATAAAGAGGAATTCGGCTTTCGTTCTCTTCGGACAGGAGATACCACTAGACGCACCTTATCCGGCAGTGAGAACACAAATGTTGCCCTCATGTTGACCGGAGATTTAAATGTGGCTCTGGTACCTTGGATTGTACAATATCGAATAAAAGATCCGTACAAATTCTTGTTTAAGGTCCATGATATACGAAAACTCCTTATCGATATGTCAGAAGCGGCCATGCGGCTTGTCGTCGGTGACAGGAGCATCAACGAAGTGATCAGCAAGCGAGAGGAGATCGCCATTGAAGCGAGGGAAGTTTTGCAGGCGGAGATGGATAACGCCGACTCAGGCATTAATATTGTAACCATTGAAATGAAAAAGACCAATGTTCCAGGTCCGGTACAACCGTCATTCAACGAAGTCAACCAGGCCACCCAGGAAAAAGAAAAAATGGTCTATCAGGCCAAAGAGGATTATAACAAAGCCATCCCTGCGGCCAGGGGTGAAGCAGAAAGAACCATAAAGGCTGCTGAAGGATATTCACTGGACCGGGTTAACCGGGCCAAAGGTGATGCTGCCAGATTTAAAGCGTTTTATGCAGAATACGCAAAGGCCAAAGATGTAACCAAAAGGAGACTCTATCTTGAATCCCTGAAAGACCTTTTCCCCAAAATTGGAGATAAATATATCATTGATTCAGACCAGAAGAATGTCCTCCCTTTACTAAATCTTGGCAAACAAAAGGGTGATAAATAATGAAATCTAAACTCGTTATACTCGTTGTTGCGGTTGTTGCCATTCTTTTCGTTTTTACCGCCGCATACGTGGTGGATGAAACAGAGCAGGTGGTTGTCACTCAATTCGGAAAAGTCGTTGGTCAGCCGAAAAAGGAATCCGGTTTATATTTTAAGATTCCCTTTATTCAGAACGCCACTTATTTTCCTAAAAATCTTTTAGAATGGGATGGTGATCCCGGCCAGGTTCCAACGCTGGATAAAACCTATATCTGGGTGGATGCATTTGCCAGATGGAGAATTGTTGATCCAATAACATTTTTTCAGACGGTCAATAACACGATAAGTGCTCGGGGAAGGCTTGACGATATCATTGATCCTGCGGTGCGAAATCTTATTACTGAAAACAGGCTCATTGAAACGGTTCGTAAGTCCAACCGAGAACTGGATACCTATGAAGTTGGGCTTGAAGACATCAAGGAAAGACCATCCTATAAGATAGAAACCGGTCGGGAGAAGATTACCAAGCAAATACTGGTGCAGGCCCAGCCGAAGCTGGCCAAGTTCGGCATTGAGCTGGTTGATGTGAAAATAAAACGGATAAACTATGTAGAACAGGTTAGAGATTCGGTGTATGGCCGAATGATTGCAGAACGGAAGCAGATCGCCGAAAAATTCAGATCAGAGGGAAAGGGTGAAGCCCAAAAAATACTGGGTGAAAAGGAAAGGGATTTAAAGAGAATCACATCCGAAGCTTACAGAACGGCACAGACAATCAAAGGCAAGGCCGATGCCGAATCAACAAAGCTATACGCTAACGCCTATGGCATCGACCCTGATTTTTATTCATTCGTCAAAACACTTGAACTATACAGCGATGCCTTTGATAAAGACAGCTCGCTTGTGCTTTCAACAGACTCAGAATTTTTTAAATACTTAAAAAGTTATTCCGGTAAACCATAATAAAGGAAAAGAAAAAGCACCGGAATCTTTGAGAGCGTTTGCGTTCATCAATGGGTGCTTTTTTCACAGGCATAGAAGCTTATAGGTAAAGCCTATTTGCCCTTTCTTCTTTGATGGCGTGTGCGTGCCAGCAGCTTTCTATGTTTATGTTTTCTCATTTTTTTTCTTCGTTTTTTTACAACACTACCCAACAGATCACCTCCAATCGGTATTTTCTTTATTATTAAAACTTTATTATTAAAAAATGTAAAATACATTATAAATAACACGATGTCCACATTTTTTTTGATGAATAACGATTCTCATGGAGAAACTGAACAAATTTAATACGGATCAGATCGACATTATAAATAATTGTGTGGCAATGGCCGAGGAACTTGTCAGTAACTTTTATAAAATGTCAGCCAGTCAATGGTCCGATGCATGCGCATATGATATCAAAACGCTGGTCGATCTTTCTCCCGAAGAAATTGTCCACGGCCCGTTTGCGCAAGTTATCCGATATACGGGCTGGCGAAAGAATTCATCCTTGGGTTCGTCAACATATGATTTTTATAAAATATGTCTTCAAGATCATGTGATCCTTTCAGCCATAAAAGATTCGCCTGATATAGAACTTTTTCCATTTACCCTCTATATCGTTGCTCACGAACTTATTCACATCCTGAGGTTCAGTAAATTTCTTCAAAATTTTGAGGCTTCTCATGAAGAAATGATGGCGGAAGAGGCGCATGTTCATGAAATCACACATGAGACACTCAAATCGGTGAATGTTTTTGGCATGGAGAATGTATTGAAGTTTTATGAAAAATGGCGAAAACCTATTGATGATTTGCGGAAATTTTAATTCAAAAAAAGTGCCGGGTATACCTTGACAATGTTAAAACATTGCATATATTAAGCGTGCTTTTACGAATTAAGTTTGTAGAAAATAAATTTTACTCTCGAGGGAATTGTTTGTTGTTCAGTAGGAGGTTTTAAAAGATGCCCATATATGAATATGAGTGTTCGAAATGTGGCAGAATAGATGAAGTGCTTCAGAAATTTTCAGATAAACCACTGGCCAAATGCAACCACTGTTCCGGAAAACTCCATAAACTTATTTCTCACAGCAGTTTTCACCTTAAGGGAACCGGCTGGTATATAACAGACTATGCAAATAAATCTCAGAGTACAGCACCACCTTCAAATATAGGAAAGCAAGAGACAAACCAAAGCTCAGATATTCCAAGCAAAAAACCCAAAAAGTCAAAAAAACCTGCCGATAAACACTAGAATATAATTCTCGACTAATTTTCGTTACGAAGGGTTATATTCGTAATAATTTGAAAAAAAGAAAAGGAGAAAGTGAAAAATGAAACTCAGACCGTTAAATGATCGAATTTTGGTAAAACGTGTTGAGGAAGAGACCAAGACCAAGGGTGGAATTATCATTCCTGACACAGCCAAAGAAAAACCGGCCGAAGGAAAAATTGTTGCCGTTGGAAAGGGCGCGCTGAATAACGATGGTAAACGTGTCCCCCTAGAAGTCAAAAAAGGTGATCGGATTTTGTTCGGAAAATATGGTGGTCAAGAGATAAAAGTTGAGGGTGAAGAATACTTGATCATGAGCGAACAAGAAGTTCTCTGCGTAATAGAATAATAAACATACGAAACGGAGGAAAGACCAAGATGGCTAAAGAAATAAAATACAATATTAAAGCCCGTGAAGCCATGCTTAACGGGGTGAGAGCACTTGCAGATTCGGTCGTCGTAACACTCGGCCCTAAAGGAAGAAACGTTATTATAGAGAAATCCTGGGGGGCTCCCACGATTACAAAAGACGGTGTAACCGTCGCTAAGGAAATCGAGCTCGCGGACAAGTTTGAAAATATGGGTGCTCAGATGGTGAAAGAGGTTGCCAGCAAAACCAGCGATATGGCTGGTGACGGTACCACCACGGCTACAGTTCTTGCAAGGGCGATATATGAAGAAGGACAGAAACTTGTTGCAGCCGGCAACAATCCAATGGCCATCAAACGCGGGATTGACAAGGCGGTTGAGGTTGCGGTCAAAGAACTGCACAGGATCAGCAAACCCACGAAGGATCAGCGTGAAATTGCCCAGGTTGGCACCATTTCTGCCAACAACGACGAAACCATTGGAAACATCATTGCCGAGGCCATGAATAAGGTTGGCAAAGAAGGCGTCATTACCGTTGAAGAAGCAAAAGCCATGGAGACGTCCCTTGAGGTTGTCGAAGGTATGCAGTTTGATCGCGGCTATCTTTCGCCATATTTTGTGACAGATCCGGATAAAATGCTTGTTTCTTTGGAAGATCCTTATATCCTGATTAATGAAAAAAAGATCAGCAACATGAAAGACATGCTTCCGATCCTTGAGCAGATCGCAAAGATGGGCAAACCCCTAGTAATCATTTCTGAAGACGTGGAAGGCGAGGCACTTGCCACATTGGTTGTGAACAAGCTGAGAGGAACCCTTCAAGTCGCAGCTGTCAAGGCTCCTGGTTTTGGTGACAGACGCAAAGCCATGCTTGAGGATGTCGCGATTTTGACCGGTGGCCAGGTTGTTTCGGAGGATCTTGGAATAAAGTTAGAGAACTTGACGATTTCAGATCTCGGACAGGCGAAACGCATCAACATCGATAAAGACAACACCACAATCGTTGACGGTGCTGGTTCACGTTCTGCACTGGAAGGCCGAGTAAAGCAGATTCGCGCACAAATTGATGAGACAACATCAGATTACGACCGTGAGAAGCTACAGGAAAGATTGGCCAAACTCATAGGAGGTGTGGCGGTCATTAATGTGGGCGCTGCCACAGAGATAGAGATGAAAGAAAAGAAAGCACGTGTTGAAGACGCATTGAATGCTACGCGGGCTGCGGTTGAAGAAGGTATCGTGCCCGGAGGCGGTGTTGCACTGGTTCGCTGTATCGATGTTTTGGATAAAATCAAAATCAAGGCCGACCAGAAGTTGGGTGTAAAAGTGGTAAGACGTGCTATCGAAGAACCGTTGCGACAGATTGTCAACAACGCCGGCGCTGAAGGCTCCGTTGTAATCGATAAAGTTAAACAAGGTGACGGTGCTTTTGGTTATAATGCCGAGACCAACAATTATGAAGACCTTATTGAAGCCGGCGTAATCGATCCCACCAAAGTCGTTCGTTACGCCCTTCAAAACGCAGGAAGCATTGCTGGATTGATGCTGACCACAGAAGCAATGGTCGCAGAGAAGCCCGAAGAAAAAGCCGACATGATGCCCGGAGGCGGGGGTGGAATGGGTGGCGGAATGGGCGGAATGGGCGGAATGGGTGGAATGGGTGGAATGATGTAAACCCGGTCCGTGTTAATATCTAATTTAAAAACCCTCATGCGTTATTCGCTTGGGGGTTTTTTTGTTGATGATCCCTAATTCGGAAAAGATCGAAAAGCTTGACAACCTACTAATTTCCGGGTTATAATAGCAATGTTAAATAAACAATAATATTAAAAATTCGGAGTGTCCCATGGTTTGTAAGAGAAAATCCCGGGTAGTGATGGCCTTGTGTATTTTAACTGCAATGGTTATTTTTCCAGCTCATCTTTTCGCACAGGAAGCTACTGAGACTGTGGAACATGAAGCAGGTTTTTACTATACCGTTAAAAAAGGAGACACACTCTGGGATCTTTCAACTCAATTTTCTGATAACCCGTGGCTGTGGCCAAATTTATGGAGCGAGAACAGTCAGATTTCCAATCCTCATTGGATTTATCCAGGTGAGCGTATTCGACTTTTTCATCTAAAAGGAGTTGATACTTTTATTACAAAAAACGTTGAGGAGAATCAATCCAAAGAACCGGGAGCGACAAAAGAGACTTTGTATTATTACTATTCTCCCATTAGCAGTATCGGATTCATCAAAGAACAAGCCATCACTCCGAAGGGCACAATCTTCAAAGTCAAAGATGATAGAAAATTGATCGGTGTCGGGGATCTGGTTTATATCCGTCCAAATGTTGATAATTCCCTCCAACCGGGAACAAAGTATACGGTATATAGAACTCTAAAGCCGATTGAAGATAAAGAAACGAAAACGCTTATCGGAACCCAGCACTATCTGACGGGGGTTGTTGAAATTACAAAAAAAGAGCCTGGTTTTGTTTTGGCCAGAGTTGTTAAATCTTACCGGACGATTGCAGTGAACGATCTTTTGATGCCGTATAAAAAGCGGTCACCGAGAATTGCCCTGACCCAAAGCAAAAATGGTTTGGATGGAAAAATCATTGTATCTGAGGAGCGCGAAAAAAACATTGGAGATCATACCGTCGTATTCATCGATAAAGGTGATCAAGACGGTGTGGAGATCGGCCAATCATACAGTATATATTATCAGGAAAAAGAAAAGCTCGATAAGAAAAGCAAAGAAATTTTTCCTTTGACGCCTATTATTCATGGATCGTTACTCGTTTTGCATACCGAACCAACCACATCAACGGTTCTAATAACTCGGTCGGACCGGAGTATTGATCCGGGAACTAAAATTTGTAGCCCCATTGAATAGAATGATAAAAGTGTTACCTTTTTTTCAACTCCTTGTCGATTAACATCTGAAGCCCGTTCAGGCTCCAATCCCTCAAACGTCGACCATTAACAAATACCGTCGGGGTCCCCTTGACACCGGCCTGACGCCCGTCCAGAATGTCCTGTTGTATGTTGGCTAAAATTTTAGGATTCTTCATCATTTTTTCGAAATCTTCACCATTAAATCCAAGATTTCGAGCAATCTCTTTGATTTTTTGATCGCTCAATTTATCGTGTTCAAGAAAAAGCTGATCATGGAACTTCCAGAACTTGCCAGATTTGTCGGCCGCAAGAGCTGCCATAGAGGCTTTCATAGCATATTTATGTCTTCTGAGAGGGAAATTTTTAAAAACCAGTTTTACTTTTCCAGTATTATTCTCGAGCACCTGCTCAAGTAGAGGTACAATCCTCGCGCAATACGGTCATTGGAAATCGCTGAAAACAGCGATCGCTATCGGGGCATTCTCCACCCCTTTAAATGGTGACCCGGAGATATTGATATCCTGGATAAAATCAACATGAAGGATTTCAACCGTTTTGTTTTTACGGCTGCTCAAAAAAAGCCATTCTTCTCCGGGACCTGATTTGATTTGATCAACATGATTTCCAACATCGATCTTATCTTTTAGTTTGCCGTCAGACGAATAGATTAGAATCTTTCCCGATTTGGTGAGAACGAAAATCAAATTTCCACTCTTGGAAACTGCAACGTCAAGAGGCTGTGTATCCAATTTAAGTGTTTTATGAGTATTCCATTCGACAAAAGCGAGGCCCTGGGCAAAAAAACCTGGAATAATTAAGATCGCCAACAGACAAACAACATATTTTCGTTTCATATTGACACCATCCTTTAATTTTATCTTAAAAAATGTTTCCGGCCCGCTGCTCTATATTGGCGTTGCCTAAAAATAGGGGTGAAAAACGTGAGTAATCATATAAAAACAAAGATTGCATGTCAATCAAGTCCCAAAGATCATCTGTTAACAGACTATTGTACGTTAAGATGTTGTTAAAATTGAACTTGTTGCTTAATATCCATGGGAGACGAACAATAAAAGATTGACCTTCGGCATGAATAATATTAGAATATATAACACGTTAAAAGCTTTTTCCTGTGTATTGGGTGCGAAACCTGATAATGTTGAGATAACAGAAAGGGCCGGATTATGAATTTTGGACGATGGTTAATATCATTATCGCTGTTGTTGTTTTCGATGTCGGCTTCAGCAGAATATTACAGATACATTGATAAAGACGGAAATGTACATTACACGGACGATTTGACCAATGTTCCCGAAAAACAGCGAACCGACATTCATGAATATAATGGGTTTCAAGGTGATCCGAATGATCAGCAAAAAGATGAAAAGCCACCCCCTTTAATTGAGAAGGAACAGGTCAAAAATGAACCTGACATAGATGATTTTTCTGAAATCAAGAAGCGTCTTGACCAGGAAAAGGAAAAATTGGGCGAGGAATACAGGGCCTTAATGGAGGAAAAAAAAGAGATCGCAAAAGACAAGAACAAATATAGATCAAAAAGTCGCGCCAAGAAATATAACAAAATTATATTGGAGTTTAATGAGAAAATAGAAGATTATGAAGGAAGAAAAAAACTGTTCAATGAGGAAGTTGAAAAATATAATCAGCGGGTTGAAAAATCTCATATAAATGAATTAGAAAAAAGAAAAAAGAGAGTACAAGAAGATTAACTGCCCCCACAGAGTACCATTTCCATGGTTTTACTCTGAGACCTTTGCAAACCCCCCCTTTTTGTCCAATTTCTGCGTCCCCGATAATCGGGATTTATCAACAGGTTCAAATTTTAATCCTCAAAATACTTGATATATTCCTGTGGTTAAAATTTTCGCCTTCCTTGAACTTAAACAAAAATGAGCATTTTTCAAAGGTCTCAATCT
>Ga0209957_1000033_pt1 | contig 33599 bp, 50 predicted proteins | sample SalPonF2_A_D2_MG_FD_185724 | JGI IMG/M metagenome (GOLD analysis project Ga0209957, IMG submission 185724) | Salt pond soil microbial communities from South San Francisco under conditions of wetland restoration - Salt Pond MetaG SF2_A_D2_MG... ... | reverse complement strand
CCGTTGCATGTAAATCTCTAGGTATTGCGGCCGATGTATATTTTGAACAGGACACATCAAAATATACAAATGTTAATAATTTTGATACTACAAATAAAAAAACAAGTGCCTCATCACCTGGAACTTATCAGTCAATAGATAGCAAAGGGAAAAACGTTACTATTGAAGACACTGACAAAATAGTAACTGAAAAGCAACTAAAAAGGCTTTTCGCAATAAGCAAGAAAACTTTGTTATCAGATGACGACATAAAAAAAGATATAAAAGAAAGATATAACTATTCATCAAGAAAAGAATTTAAAAAATCTAAATATGATGAGTATTGTGATTATTTAGAAAGTTTAGTTGATGATACGTTATTTGAAGAATTGTCAACTTTATTGATAGAAAAGAAAAAGAAAAATAGTGACTTAAACGGATTTTTGGAAAAATGGGGATTAGATTCAATCTCAAGACTTAGTAAAAAACAGGTTAGCAGTATTATGACTAGATTAAACAAAGTTGAGGTAAAACAAGAAAAGTAAATGACCTTTGTAAATGTGGGGGGCTTATTTTACCAGTCCTTTACAAAGGTAAAATTTCTCACTTAGAATGTATGGAATGCGGAAAAGGATTTATATGTGATTTAAATTATATTCAAAATATGCCTTGACAAATTACTATATAAGTTATATAATTATATTGTAGTCAGGAGGTGAGAACATTGACAAAAGAATTAGAAATTTATTGTTCAAAATGTGGCAAAAAAATGGCATATTTGGGCATAAAGGGAAAATGGGAAAGATGGGGATGTGTCTGCGGATACATCCACAAAATAAAAATCTTTCAAAGAGACTACAGAGGTTAGGAAAAAGGTATAGGGGTTCGTCCCCTATACTCAAAAAAATATATTGAACATTTTTAATAAACTGATTATATCATAAAATAAAAAAGGAGATTTATATTATGAAAAAAGGCGACAAAATAAGAAGATTAGTGGATGGAAAAATATTTACTTTCGATAGAAAATGCGAAATAGGATTTGGTAATATTTATGTTCAGGAGCTTTGTGATTATGTTTATTCTTGTGATTTTGAAGTTACAAAAGAAGATGAAGAAGAATATAAAAATATGCTTAAGGAATTGAAAGCATACAAACAAGGTTTTAATGATTTAAAGGAAGCTTTACGATTCTATATAGAAAAGCAAAAAAAAGTTATTAAAACTACAGATAATAAAGATTTAAAAATATCGTGTAGAGGTCAACTTCATGCATATCAATGGATATTAAACAGTATAGGACATCATTCTTTTATACTGCATGAAAGACATGCAACCAATATAACTAATCATTTATACAGAAGTTTAGAGTTTTATGATGATAAAGAGTGAGGGAAATTTTCCCTCACTCTTTCTTTTATAGGAGGTATTACATATTCATGTATATTAAAATTATATAATAGAAAGATGCTTACAGCATCTTTTTTTTTGTTTTTGATATAATCAGTCTAGGAGGTGTGTTTTATGTTGACTAGAAAAAAAGAATTATTTTGTAAAATATATTTAGCAAATGGTTTTAATGGATCTGATGCAGCTCGTAAAGCTGGATATAAGAGCGTGAATGAAAATTATTATTCTAAAAAAGCGTCTAGGTTATTAAAAGAGGAAGAAGTAAAAGCATACATTGAAATGCATAAAGAAAAAGTCAATAATGAATTAGATCAAAAAATTATAGTTACTCAAAAAGAATTATTAGAATATCTGTCTCGTTGTGTGAATGGGACAGAGACAGAGGAAATTATTGTAACGACAAAGGAATGGTATGATAGAGTAGAATTAAAAATAAAACAGGCAGATAGATTGAAAGCGGCCCAAATGATATTTAAATATTATAGTCTAGATGATGCAAGCAAAAAGCAAAACCAAGAGGAAGACAAAGTTATAATTAATAATGACATACAGCCTATGCCAGAGGAAGAAGAAATAAAACCAATAAATGAAGAATTAGAGGAAGTTGAAAATGAGAAATGTTAATTTATCTAATTTGATAGGAAAAAGTTATAATAATGTATTTATAGATATAGAAAAGGGTTTACATAGACATTATGTTTTTAAAGGTGGTAGGGGGTCATTAAAAAGTAGCTTTGTCTTTATATATGTTATTTGGGCAATGACAAGAGATGCTTTAAATGGAAAGACTACACATTGTGTTGCATTAAGAAAAGTAAAAGATACATGTTATGATAGTTTATATCAAAATTTCGAATGGGCAATTGAATTATTGGGTGTTGGCGATTTATGGCATGGTACAGTATCACCAATGAAATTAAAATTTCGTGACTCTACGATATTATTTAGGGGATCTAACAACAAACAAGATTATAAAAAAATAAAATCAATAAAATTTAAAAAAGGATTTTGCAAACATGTTATTTATGAGGAATGTGTTGAGTTTTTTGGTATGAATGAAATAGGAGATATAAACAGATCTTTATTTCGTGGCGGATCTGGTGGAATTGCTTATTATATGTATAACCCTCCAAATTCAAAAAAGGCATGGACCAATATAGAATTTGACGAAAAACTTGATATACCTAATAGATATTATCATCATTCAACATACTTAACCGCTCCTAAAGAATGGTTAGGTGACGATTTTATTGAGGAAGCTGATATTATGAAAAAAATTAATCCAAGATTATATAATCATGTTTATTTAGGTTTAGTATTTGGGGAAGGTTTAGAAATATATGAAAATTTAGAAATAAGAACAATTACAGATAATGAAATTGAAGAGTTTTTTGATATAAAAAGAGGACTTGATTTTGGATTTACAAAAGATGCCTCGTGTTATGGAGATTTATTTTATAATGATAAAAAACAATGGGTTTATATTTTTGATGAAGTATACGGTCATAGGCTTTCAAATAAATCTTTATATGATAAAATTTATCCTAAGAGTGGTTTTGGTTTGATTAGGGCCGATAGTGCCGAACCGAGAACAATAAACGAACTTAGGACACTTGGGTTAAATATTATCGGGGCAAAAAAAGGAAAAGATTCAAAAAACCATGGCATAAAATTTTTATCTGATAGGGCAAAAATAATTATTGATCGTAAAAGATGCCCTTTTATATGTTCTGATTTTGAGTTATATGAATATGAAAAGGACAAAGAAGATAATATAATATATGAATATCCAAAAGAGCCTCATGGATCCGCTATGAGTCGGTACGCACTTGATGAAATAATAAGAAGGTCAAAAATTAGATTTGGAGGGGAAAAATGATTACTTTAAATGAAATAAAAGAAATTATTAAAAATGATAAGGAGGAAAAAAAAGATAAATATTGGGCGAGAAAATATTATAATAGAAATCCAAATAAGGAATTTCCATCTATGGAAATGAGTTACGAAAAAGATATAGTTGATAAAAACGGTAGAATAAAGACAATAACTAAAGATAAAAAAACTTTTATGTACACTAATTATGCTAAATTATTAATCAATCAAAAGGTTGACTATTGTTTGGCTAAAGAACCAACATTAAGTAATGTTTTTGCTGATTATGAAAATGTAGAAATAGCTGACATGCTAGAGGATATGACATTAGAGGCAAGTTTAAATATTACGGCATGGCTTTTCTTGTATGTAGATGAAAGTATTTTAAAATGGATTCTTATTCCCGATTGGCAAATTAAACCTATCTTTGATAAATACAATAAGAAAATTGAAAAAATAATAAGATATTATGAAACTAAAGAAAATAAAGAAGATAATCAAAAAATAATGAATGTTGAAATTTGGGATATTACAGGTGTAAGAACTATAAAATATAAACAACAAAGTGGACTTGATGTTATTATGTCAGATGAAAAAGAAAGTCATTACAAAGACAGTATTTATTATAATGGAGAATTAGAGAATGAGGAATCAAAGAATTTGCCTTTTATTCCATTTATACCTTTATACAATAATAAAAACATGGAAAATGATTTAAATATGATTAAGGATCAATTAGATTTTTATAATATAATTAAATCTGGTTTTGTAGATAATATTTTTAAATTCCAAGAGGCGTTAATGAAATTACGTGGTTTTGCTGGTGATGATGAATTTTTAGAAACTACAAGGAGACAAATGCAAAAATATAAAATGATTTCTTTAAGTGATCCTGAAAGTGATGCAGATTACTTGAAAATAGATATCCCAGTTGAAGCAAGGGAAGTAATATTAAATTCATTAAAAGAAGATATCTTTAAAAATGGTCAGGGTTTGGATCCTGATAAAATAGGTGATGGAAATATAACTAATATAGTCATTAAAAATAGATATCAAGCTTTAAACATGAAAAGTGAAAAATGCATTAAGCAAATAAAATTATTTTATGGTAAGTTTATTGATTGCTTAAATAAATATTATGGAACCGATTACAACAAAGACATTGAATTTAATAAATCAGTAAATTTTAATGAAACTGAAATTATTGACAATTGTGTAAAATCAGTGGATATAATTCCAATGGACTTAATACTTGGAAATCATCCATGGGTAAAAGATGTTAAGGAAGCTAAGAAACTAAAAGAAGAAGAAGACAACGCAAATATAGACAAGTTTAATCAAAGTCTAATTAATCAAAATAACGACAATAATTTATAAAAATTAGTATATTTTTGTATTAATATGCTATAATAGGGTTAATGAGACAGTTTACATAATTTATAATGTTATAAATTATGTATGACGTGACTAAACACGTAAAAATGTAAAACATGGCTATACATGTAAAATATGGAGGTTTAAAATGAGTGAGGCAATTAAGAAATTATTAGGTGATGAATTATATAATCAAGTTTTAGAAAAAAGTGGATTAAAATCAAGTGAATTTGATTTATTAAAAAATTATATTCCTAAGTCAAGATTTAATGAGGTCAATGAAATAAAAAAACAATTAGAGGGAAAAGTAACAGACTTTGAAACTCAATTAAATAATACAAAAAAAATGCTATCTGATAATGAAGATTATAAGAATAAATATTCTGAATTAGAAACTAAATTCAATGATACTATTGCACACAAGGACAAAGAAATAACTAATATTAGTAAAATGGCTATAGTTGAAAGTGAATTGATGAAAGCGGGTGCAAAACATACAAACTTGCTAAAAAAAGAAATAGACTTAGAATCTTTAAAGCTTGATGGTGATTCATTGATAGGTATAACAGATACTATCAACAAATTAAAAACTGATTACAATGATTTGTTTAAAACTACTAAACAAACAAATAATTTAAATCCTAATAGTGGCCCAAATGATGATCCAGGTCAAAATAATGAAGAATTAGGAAATATCGATTGGGGCGATAAATTTAAAGAATTTATTTAAAAAAGTGAGGTTTTTTAAATGGCTAATACGGTCAATTATGCGAGCGAATATTTAAGATTGTTAGATTTAATATTTAAAAAAGAAAGTTGTACAAGACTTTTAGAAGCAACAAAAGCACAAGTCAGGCCTGATAAGGTTAACGCTAAAAATGTTTATTTGAGAAAAATAAGCGTTGATGGTTTGGCCGATTATTCAAGGTCAAGCGGTTTTGTTGATGGTGACGGTACCGTTACATGGGAAAATCACGCATTAACACAAGAAAGAGGTAGAAGATTTAATTTAGATGTAATGGATAGTGTTGAAGCTTATACAACTATTGCAGAAATAGCGGCGGAGTTTACAAGAACCAAAGTTATTCCTGAGTTAGATGCTTATAGGTTTGGCAAAATATATTCCTTGTGTGGATCCAATGCACAGGCTACATTGACATATGATACTGTTGTAGCAGCTATTGATACAGGTATTGCGGCGTTGGATGATTTGGAAGTGCCAAAGTCAAACAGAGCTTTATTTGTATCAAATGGCATATATCAATTGATGAAACAATCAGGAGATTCATTAAAAGTTAGAATGACTAGCGGAATGAATCCAGTCATTGATAGGGATATTGAAATGTTTGATAAAATGCCATTGGTTCAAGTGCCTAGTGGAAGGTTTAATACTTCTATTACTTTATATGATGGTACAAGCGGCGGTCAAACTGCTGGCGGTTTTGTAACTGCTGGATATGATATCAATTTTATGATTGTTCCTATTGATATAGTTGCGGCTGTTGTTAAATATGTAAAACCTGGTATTATATCACCAGATGACAATCAAAGCGCAGATGCTTTCTTGTTTAAATATAGGTTATACCATGATTTATTTGTTGCTGATAATAAAGTCAATGGGGTTTATATACATAACAAATCGAGTTGAATATAGACACCGAATTTGATTTAAAGGGGTGGTAAGTTTTGAGTATGCTAAATAATTTAATTAAATATTATCAAAAAGTAACAGATGGAGCATTAAAAAACTTATCACAAGGCAAAACTTATCAATTTAAAAAAATGTTGACTAATCATTCTTTCATGCAAGCCGCGGAGAGTTATTTTTGGAAGCATACAAAAAGCAAAGAAGCTCAAAAACTTATTAATGAATATAAAACTAAAATGAATGATATGTATGTTCTTGCGAAGGTTGACTATAATAATACTTTGAAAAAAATAAAAACAGCCAAGGAAGCTAAGGACAATAAATTAGTTCAAAAACTTTTAAATGATTATGCAAACCGCGGTATAACAGGATTTATGGCAAAAAATAGGGCCAAATGGAATATAGAAACATATTCTAATATGTTGACGGTACACATAAACAATGAATTGGTAAGATTAGCAGAGACAGAAAAAATAAAAGCAAAGGGTAAAAACCTGGTTAGAATTTCAGACCATAATACAATATGCGAGTTATGTATTCCTTACGAGGGTAAAATTTTGACTTTGCAAGAATTAGAGGAAGCGAAGAAAAAAGGTTTATATCATCCAAACTGTAAACATTTCCACATGGAGGTTAAATGATGAATGATTTAAAAATTCAAAAAAAAATGTTGATTATTAAGGCAACTGAAACACCTTTAAGAATGTGGAAAAGACGTTTGATCGTTGCTTTAAGTGATGATGAAAAACAAAAATGTAAAAGCATGATAAAAAAGTATAAATAGAAGGTGAGAAAATGGCATATACTTTGATGGGTAAATTAGATTCAATTGGTGATAGTTTAGCAACTATTGATGATACAGCGTCAACTATAGGAAGTACAGCGGTTGTGTTAGATTCTATTACTACAGAACAATCTACAGCGGTCAGCACAATAGGAAGCTCAGCCGATGTTATAGATAGTGTTGCAAGTGTTCTTGATAGTGTTGCAAGCGATGTTAGTACTGGATCATCTAAAACTGACAGCGTTGGAACTTTAGTAAGTACTGGTAATAGTAGCGCGGCAAGCGTAGGAGTTTTATTAAGTACTGGCAACAGTAAAACTGATAGCGTAGGTACTTTAAATAGTACTATTATAGTTAAAGCTGACTCAATCGGAACATTACAATCAACTGGTAATAGTAGCGCGGCAAGCGTAGGTGTACTATTATCAACTGGTAATAGTAAAGTTGATTCAGTTGGAACTTTAGTAAGTACTGGTAATAGTTTAATAGGATCAACAGTTGTCAAAGTTGATTCTGTTGGTACGGCGGCATCAACTGCCAATAGTTCTAATTTATCAGCTATTGGAAGTGTGGGAACTCTACAAAGTACAGGTAATAGTAGCATAGCAAGTGTTGGTGTATTGCTGTCAACTGGAAATAGTAAAGTTGATTCTGTTGGTGTTTTGGGAAGTACTATTATAGTTAAAGCAGATTCAAACGGTACTTTAAATAGTACTATTATTGCTAATATTTCAACATTATTATCTACTATGAATAGTAGTTTTGTTATTACTGATAGTAAAATTGATTCAGTTGGTGTTGTAGCCGCTGGATAATAGGAGAGTAAAAATAGGAGGTATTTCATGTATATTGGGCATTTTGCGCCGTTCGCTCCCGCTAGGTGTGGACTGTATGAAGCGGCGCGCGATATGGCAAAAGCAGATATTTTAGCCGGGCATGGTGTTTTATTTTTTGACACTGGAATAATAAATGATAACAAGCAAGACCAACCACAAGTCGGAAAACAAGATAATAGAGCGGGTTTTAGCATTAATGTTAGTAGTTTAAATGAGATAAATAATTTAGATGTGATTATTGCACACACAGGAATAAATGACAATTGGATTGTTAAAACTGAGGCTCCCATTGTTTGGGTTGTGCATGGTCGACCGCTGGCATGTTTTAGACCAGAATTAATGGGTAAGAATAATTCATTTTCCTTGTATGAAAATATAAGCAAATGGCCCAGGGTTAAAAAGATGTTGTATTTTTGGCCTGAATTTACGCCATACTGGGAAAATGTTTTTCCAGAGAATAAATTACATTCTCTTGAATATCCTTGTGTGGATAATGCTAGATTTTGCCCAGATGGTAATAAATATGAATTTAAATCTAAGGGTAAATATAATATTTTATTATGTGATTCAATGAGAGAAGACATTGACAACTTTGAGCTTGTTAATGGATTAATCGAAGCTGTCAGACAATTACCAGGAATAAAGATACATTTTTTTGGCAGTTTGGATCTTCCATTGCCTAATTGTTGGAACATAGTATTAAATAAATTAAAAGATCTTGGTGGGTTAGGTGATATAGTAGGAAGAATAACAAATATTGAGGATGTTTATAGATCTGCGGATTTGGTGGCATCACCAAATCGGATAATAACAAGAACTATCGGGGAGTCGATTTTGTGTGGTACTCCTGTATTATGTCAACAAGGAAATAAAGTTGGTACTTATCAATGTGATGTTGCATATGCAAAGGAAGTCGTCGAAGCTGTTAGACTTTTTATCACACACAAGGATCAAAACATTAACTTTGTTGAAGAAATGACAAAGCTTCATAAATTATTTTCATTTGAAAATTATTCAAAAGAAATGGATGTGATATATAATGATTTATCACATAAACAGAACAGGGAAGTTTATGAGACAATTAAGGCAAAATGAAAAAAATGCACTTGATGCAGTTGGCCGCTTTTGTGTTGGAAAAATGGATGATTATGTAGCTGTTGACACTGGATATTTAAAATCTAGAAATGAATATGTAATATCAAAAAATGAATTATATTTACAAAATGATTGCTATTACGCAAAATTTCAAGAGTTTGGAACTTATAAAATGCGGGCGCATCCATTTATAAGACCAGCGGCTTTAAATCATAAAACCGAAATATCCCGCATAATGGCGGATGAATTGGGGCGTGATATTTAATGAACAAACAAGATTTAAAAGAAAATATAAAGGCACGTCTTGAGGCTTTAACTGGTTGGATTGCGTATGATGGTAATGTACAAATTACCAAGGTTTTGCCATATATAATTTATAATATTGGGCATGGTGATTCATTAGTTAGGGGTAGAGTAGACAGAAATTTAGAGATTCAATTTTGGGTTGATTCTAATGATAATACTTTGCTTGATGAAAAATCCGATATAGTAAGAAAAGGGAAATATTCAGGCAATACCTTATTAGAACCCGGTTTTGACAGAAGTTATGGAAATGAGGGTGAAAATGTAGGATTTTATAATTGCTTCCATGATTGGGAGGATTATATTGATGTTGATGAATCGAATATATCAAGGTTCGATCAAAGGTATATATTACATGTATATGGATAGAAGGGAGGAATATTAATGAATGGTGTTTTTACTCATGAAACTCCATCCGCAAACGATATTATATATGGTGAATTTAAAATATATCATAACTATGACACACCAAAAGAATTATTAGTCGGTGTTGCCAGAGGTGGATTAGTTGTCGAATGGCCTAGAACGTTACATAAAGTGAATTGCGATGGTGTTTATGGTTCTATGTTAGACGAGGATGGTGTACCAATGATAAGAACTATTGACTTTAGTCCAAAGGTTACAGTACAAATGTTGTATTTAAGATATTTTAACATAAAAAGTATTAGTAATGCAGAGGCTGACGATAATTGGGAATCCGGTAATTGGGCAGGTGGCGACGGTACTTATGTTGCCGAAACTAGCATAATACAAACAGGTATACAGTCAGCTAAATTGACAGGAGATGCCGACGGCGAAGGAATACATGAAGTTTTTTCGAGTTCTTTAGATTTGGAAAATTATGCGAATGGTGAAGCTGGTACAACAGCCGATAAAATATGTTTTGCGATCTATGTTACAACTGCAGAACTTGCAAAATTAGACACAGGGTTAAAATTAAAAATCCATTGTGATGCCGAAGAGACAGAAACAAATTATTATTATTATGATATTGCCAAAGCTTCTTTAACTGCCGATATGTGGACAAATTTTACAATAGCAAGGTCAAGCTTTACAAGTGCCGAAGGTGGTTCAGAAGATTGGGGGGCTGTAACAGGAATTAGTTTAGTCTTTGATGGATCGCCAAGCTCGGAGGCTGTTGTATATATTGATAGTATCAGTATGTTAATGACAATTAGTGATGATTCGGATGCGTTTTCTGCTCCAATAGAAGGACAGGGCGGAAATTGGACATATACAAATGAAACTGATTACAAAAAATATACTCCAAAAATAAATATTGAGGAAAGCGATTATTTAGACAATGTTACAATTATAGGGATCAAACACGATGGGAAAATGATAAAAGTAATACAAGACAATTCTTTTAATGATGGAAATATTGACCTTGCAATGGGTGAAAAAGACGAGGTTGTAACTAATACACAATATACAGCCCATTATTTCCCATCAAAGGGGTCGACTATACCGGTTAGAATAAGAGAGTATACAAGTTAGAAAGGAGTTGATTTTTTATGGCACAGGGTGTATTTAGTCCAGCACCAATTAAAAAAGCCCATTATATTTGGTTGAAAGAAGGTATAGTTTACGGTAATTACGGATCTGATAATTATAATATAGGAGTAACCAGAAATGGATCAAGCTTTCAACTTGTAAATACTATAAAGAGAATTAACGTTGATGGAGCATATGGCCCAATCAAAAACATGAGAAGAGTTACACAATGTTATGGAACATTGACTATTAATTTTTTAAAACTAACTTATACTAATTTAGCATATGGCTATAATATAACAGTTAGTGATGGAACAGACAAAGACGGAACATATAAACAAATACAACCGCGTTTAGGTTTTGAATCGACCGATGTATTAACTAATATTGCTTATGTTGGTCAAAAAATGGACGGTCAAAATTGTATTATTTATGTAAATAATGCTTTAAATGTTACACCAAACACTCAATTTCCACTGTCTGAAAAAGACGAGGTTGTTAGTCCTATGATGTATGAGGGTTTTTACAGTTATAGCTCGCCGACGACCGTACCTGTAGAAATTTGGGATTACATTCCAACATAAAATAATATACAATAAAATATATATATATAATGGGCGGCCTTGTGTTTGCCCATAATTTATAGGAGGTTTTATTTATGAGTGAAGCAATTAAAAAATTAAATTTTCAACAATTAATTTTATTATCAAAAATATTAAAAAAAATGGGTTTAAAAAATAATCTTACCAATTTTATTTTTGGAAATGAATTTGATTCATTATTAAAATCAATGAATTGCAATACAGAAGATAAGCAAAATATGATATTTATAAATGTGGCTACATTCTTTATAGAAAACATGCATCTAGCAGAAAATGACATTTATAATTTAATGGCAGATGTAAATAATTTAAAAGTAGAAGATATAAAAAAATATAATATAGATGAAATCATACCATTAATTTATAGAATTATGTATGGAAGTTTTCCAAATACAATAGGTAAAATGTTAATGCTAAACTTAGAACACTTTAAAAAAAAGATGTTTTTTATAATAAATATGATACAAAAAATAGAAAAAGCAAAGAAAAAGAATGGATAGAGGTTATATTAAATTCTTTAGATTTTTTCACAGAAGAAAACATTATAGAGCCATTAATTAATTTTTATAATAATTTTGATTATGTAGACTATATATTAAAAGAAGATTTTGAAACATCATACAGATTATTTTTAAAAATGATAGAAAGAGAAGATAAAAAGAATGAGGAAAAATCACAAGATAGAGCATTTTTAATGTTTGTACATGAAGGCAATCAAGGATTAACATTTGGTGATTATTACGAAAATTTAAAAAAACAATCCGAAAATATAAAAATGTCAATTGAAGATAAAGACAATGAAGAAATGAGAATTTTAAATAAATATTCAAATATTGATCCAAAAGATTTAAAAAGGAAGGAGTTCTAAAATGATTAGTTTACAAGAAACCAAGACACTATTACAAATAAATGATAATACAAAAGACTCTTTGATTAATTCTTTGATCCCCAAATATGAAGACTCAATAATAAAACATTGTAGAAATCATTTTTTACATGAAGATTTTAATTATATTATGAGTACTTCAATATCATTTAATTCAAGTGAATATAAAATAGAAATGACTAATATAGAAAATTATAATTTATATGCTAATAATTATATTAGAGTTTATGGTAGTTTAATGAATGATGGAGTTTATTTAATAGATGAGGTTGGAACAGGATATATAAAAATAAATAGTTTAAGAAATTTAAAAGATGAGGATTTATCTAGAAGTATTGTTATTTGTTTAGTTAATTATCCAGAGGATTTAAAAATTCCAATATCCCAAGCAATAGGATATAGGTTAGAAAATTTTACTCCAGGAGTAAAAAGTGAATCTATAGATGATTATAGTTATAATCTAGCAGATGCAAAAATGGTAAATGGTTTACCTTCAATGATATTGGGTGACTTAATTGATTATAAACACGCATATTTATATGATTTTTACAAAGTATATAATGTTTGTAGGTGGTCATGATGGCGAGAGGAATTAAAAAGTTCTTTGTTCCTTGTGTGAGGAAAAGACCGGTTTGGGATGATACAAGCACAGGAAGGCCAAAAATAACATCATATCAAGATACTCCTATAAATGGGTATATTGGAAGTCAAACAGATATAACAGGATATACAGCGGGTAAATTTACAGTAAAAACGCAATATAATTTTTATTGTGATGATTTTAATATTAAAATGGGTGATTTTTTAGTATATGAAAATAATACATATGAAATAGCGGGAGAGCCAAAAAATACAGCACACAAGGATAATCATATTAGAATTATGGTTGAAAAAACAAAAGAAATAAAACAGTATTAAGGAGGTGTGACTTATGGCACAAGAAATTTTTAGAGTTTATGGAAGTGTTGCTATTAGAGAAGACGGTGACATCGAGCAAAGAATGAATGATATTGGTGATTCAGCCGAGGGATCAGGAAATAAATTTAAAGATCTTATAGAAACATTTGGCGGGGTAGAGCTTGGGGCCGCTGCATTAGCTGGAACATTAAGCACATTGGTAATTGCGGCATTAAAAGAAAGTTGGGAATTTTCGCAAAAATGGAAAGATACATTAGGTGACTTAAGTTTTGACACAAATGCCACAACTGAGGAAATGAAAATGTTCAACCAAGCCATGGAGGATATTTATCTAGGTGGATATGGTGAAAATATAGAAGAAGTTGCAGATGCTATAAGTGAGGTTAATAGACAAACAGGTGCAACAAATGAAGCTCTAGACGACCAGGTACAAAAAACAATGGCTTTAAGTGAAAAACTAGATTCTGATTATGGCGAGACGATTAGAACAGTTGATAATTTAGTCAAAATATTTGGAATGACTCATGATGAAGCCTTTAATTTAATAGCAAAAGGATATCAAGAAAATTTAAATGTTGGTGGTGATTTATTAGACCTATTTAATGAATATTCTATAAAACTAGAACAATTGGGTTTTGATGAAAATGATATGTTGAATATTTTATTAGAAGGTCAAGAACAGGGTATATTTAATTATGATCTTCTTTTAGATGGTATAAAAGAATTTCAAATAAGGGTTGTAGAATTAGCGGAGGATCAAAAAGGCAGCAAAGACTTTTTTAAAGAATTAGGTCTTAATGTAAAGGAAGTCAATCAAGCATATAAAGAAGGAGGTCAAGCCGCTGAGGATATGAGTATTAAAATTTGGGAGGCTCTTGATAGTATCGAGGATCCACTAGAAAAGAATAGAATTGGAACGGAATTATTCGGGACCATGTGGGAAGATACAGGGGGTAAAATAAGTAATGCGGCTTTAGGTGTTCAAAGAGATATAACAGCAACAAAGGGAACCATGGATAAATTAATAGAAACAAAAACAGATACTTTAAGCGAAGAGTGGGAACTATTTAAAAGAGATTTTGAAGTAAACAAATTAAAACCATTGGGGGAAATGTTGGAAGACCTTACAAAAAAAATTATTAAATTTTTTAATGAATCTAATGTGGCCATAGAAGACGGTTTGGATGCTTTTGATGAGGTGCTTGATGATTGGGAAGAGGGGGCAAAGAAAAAATTTAATGAATTTAAAAAATCTGCATTAAAAATATTAGGAGATTGGAAAGAGGATGCTGTGGATGAATTTAATGATGCTATGGATGAAATGATTGATAGTATAGATAGATTAGTTGATTTTTTTATTGGAGTAAAAAAAGATTTTGATAGTTTTACAAATGGGATAGCTGACGGATTTGATTCCATAACGGATGCTGTCGGAGGAGTTATAAACAAAGTTGCAACTTTAAAATTTCCATCGCCTCCGGATTGGCTCCCCGGTTTTGCTGATGGGGTTAAAAATTTAAGTACCGATACATTGGCAGTTGTAGGAGAGAAAGGGCCTGAATTGGTTTATTTACCTCAGGGGTCAAGTGTTTATAGTAATCAAGAATCAAAAAACATGTTAAGCGAATCACAAGGATATAATAATTTAATTTCTAGTGGAAGCTCAGACAATTATTATATAAACTTAAATATAGATCCTAGCAATATAAATGACATGGCCGATTTTATTAATATGATGAAAAATTTTAAAAATAATAATTTAGCTTATGGTGGTCAATAGTACCATAAATATAATTTAAACAAATAAAAATGTTATATTATATAGCGTTTATATAAGAAAGGGTGTGATTATTATACCTTGGGTATATTCAGTAGATGGTGGGACTCCACCGACTTATACATGGAGTGGGCTAAACACATTAAATCAACATGCATCGGCCATAAGTTTGCCTTCCACATGCGCGGTTACACAGTTAAAAGTATATGCCGCGGGCAATGGATCAAGCGTATCAACTAGGTTTGCAATTTGGAACGCCGGGGGATCAGTTTTACAACAAAGTAGTACTTTTAGCATGGGCTCAGGTACTCAAACACCAGGCGGTCAAGATTGGCACACTAAAACAATAACACCTAAATATTTATCTAGTGGTACTTATTGGGTCGGTTTATATAGAAATCCAACAGGTGGACATATAGCCGGAACAGTTTCAAGCGGTCAAAATGCTTATAGGAAAACTAATACATCTAGTTTTCCAAGTATATCAACAATGTCAGGATATTCCACACACTCAGGGCGTGAAATGTACGTTGGTGCTTTTTATATAACTTCTCCAGATGCTCCAAGTTCATGTAGTGTTAGTAGGAATAGCGATACAAGTCAGACAATAACATGGACTAGAAATTCATCCAGCGATCAACCCTATGATAATCAATATTTATATAGATATGATAATGTTACATTATCATATTATTTAAAAGCAACATTATCAGGATCCGCAACAAGTTACACAGATACGTCAACACAAGCAAATAGACACTATATTTATAAAATTAAGGCAAAAAATACTGTTGGATATTCAAGTTATTCAAATACTGATGATATAAACACAACACCCGCTAAACCTTCCAGCGTAGAGGCTGTAAGAGTAGGAACTACCGTCGAAATAAATTGGGAAGATGAGGCAAGAAATGAAGATAATTTCACAATACAAAGAAAAACTTCAACGGATGGTATTTCATGGGGAAGTTATTCAACTTTAAGCAGTAGTATAGCGGCTAATAGTGAAAGTTATACAGATAATAGCCCGGCAAATTATAACCAATATAGAGTTAAATCGACAACTACAACACCAAACGCTCTTTCATCTGATTATGTAGAAAGCAATATAGTTCAAATACTTGTATACCCAAACCCTCCGACTAATATTGAGCCGGTTAATTATGAAGCAATTGACATTGATGGACCTGTCCCAATTTCATGGAACCATAACCCTCAAGATGGATCCGAACAAACATATGTTAGTATAAGGTTTAGAGAAGAAGGAGAAGCATGGTCTTTATATTTAAATAAATATTCTACTTCTGAGGGAAGTATTAATATAAGTACTTCATCTTTTTCGGTTGGTAGATGGGAATATGAAGTTAGAACATGGGGAGCAGCAACAACAGGCGGTGAAAGTTCAGACGGTTCGAGTTATTATGAGGGATCGGGTTATACTTTAGGAAGTTTTACATTAAGTACTCCTCCAGAGGGAACAATAACAACCCCAAATGGTATAGATGACTATACCTATAGTTCTTTGACTATAGAATGGTCATATAGTCAAGATGAGAGTAATGTACAAGTACAATATGTTGCCTCATTGTATGATGAAAATGATATACTTTTAGAAACCAGACAGGGATCAAATGATGCAACAACAACAACTTTTATAACAAGGTTAAGTGATGCAACTAATTATAAGGTTAGTTTATCAGTTAAAGAATCAACTGGATTATGGAGCGAACTAGACGAAACGGAGTTTACAACGGATTTTTATGTTCCAGCTACTCCTACAATATCAATTGAAGAAGGTCAAGACGGAACATCTGTTATTACTATAGATAATCCGAGTCCAGAAGGCGACGAAGTGGCAACGGAATACAATGTATTATATAGGTCTGTTGATGGTGGTATTACTTATGAAATTGTACAGGATGAAATTGAAACTAATACCGCAATAACTGATTATATACCATTAATTAATGGAACTACTTATTATTATGTTGATGCTATAAGTGCGACGCCTTCTATTGCTTCAAGTTCTGTCGATTCAATAACAATATCAAATACAGGTACATTTTATTTTAATACGGGGTCAAACTATGAAGACTATCTAAAAATAATTGGTGATACTTCCTTGAATGAAAGGCTTGGAATTGATACCACTGTGAATAAATATGAAGGTAGAACATACCCAGTTGAATATAAAGGAACATTAGAACATCAAAATATTAGTTTTTCAGGTGATTTATTAATTGATAATTATGATGATGCTTTAACTATTTTAAATAGTAATTCTAATATATTTTATCGTGATTGGTTAGGTCGTTGGTTCCCAATTTCAATAGTAGATGGAAATATAAGAAAAAAAGATAATGAAGCTTACCAATTGAGTATAACTTTTAATAGAATCGAGGTGGAATAATGACAGAAATAAAAAGATTTTTAAATGAAACATATGTATCAAGCGGAGATAATGACGGATATGTAACTTATGATACTCTTGACTTTTCAAACAGTACACATTTTTTATTACTTGGATGGGACATATATTATGACGATGGTGATTGTGATATATTTATAGGTTTTGATAATATAGATATTCCACAAGGTTCTAATATTATTAGTGCTACAATAAGTTTTTTTTGGACAAGAATTGACAATGGATATGTAGATACAGAATTACATGGGAATATTGATTACAATATTCCCACAGATTACAGCGAGTTTAATTCAATGACAGCTACGGAAAACTATATTAATATACGTCAAGATGATTACGATGATTGGCAAAATACAGAATATGAAGTTACTGACATTGTTCAAGAATTAATTAATCGTGGAGATTGGAAAGCATTAAATAATATTGTTTTCTTTACAAAAAACACACAAAAGGAAACATCTGATAGTGGAGCAGATATTGATCCATTTGAGACTGGAAATTATCAAAAGCTTACTATTAAATACGAACCACCGGTTGAATATACTTTAGAGCAAATTTTACAGGATAATAGGTTAGAGTATTATGAATATGAAAAATTAAGTTTATCAGATGGTGAATATAATCACGCCGGATATTTAGAAAATTTAGTAAGACCAGGCGGCGATATAAGTATTAATTTTGATAGAAAAATAATAGGGACTTGTAATCTAACTGTAAATGATAATGCAGATCTAAATTATTTATCAGATTTAATAAGAGTATGGTATTGTACAGTCTATAAGGAAACAACATATAAATTTCCACTTGGAACTTATATGTTGTTATCACCAACTAGATCAAGCGATGGAAAGGTTATTGAAAGGCCAATTTATGGGTATGACCTTACTTATGCCTTACAACAAGATAAAATTACAACATCAATAACTTATTCGGCCGGTACAAATGTTGTATCAACAATAGAATCTATTTTAGATAGTGTTGGATCGTGGGTTATTTATAATATACCGGCATCTTCTGAAACACTGGCAGAAGATGCTAGTTATGAATTAGGCAAAAGCAAATTATTTATTGTAAACAGTCTATTAAATAAAATAAATTATTATCCAATTTGGGCAAGTGGAAGAGGTGTATTTAGATCGATGCCATGGTCTGAAATTCCAAATATTATTTGGAATTTCAATGATGATAGTAAATCGTTGTATGCATCTGGAATATTGCAAAGAAAAGATTATGCGGATATATATAATAAGGTTGTGATTATAGCAAGGCAATTGACGCAAGATACAGAGCCATTATATAAAGAGCTTACTTTTGAAGACATTGATTTGGAAGATATTGATTTTAGTTATAGTAATATTTCAAGGTATATAACAAAAGTTTTTAACAGTGAAGCGACTAGTCAATCATACGTTGATAGTAGAGCAGAACGAGAACTAAGGAAAATGACAGAAATCGAAGAAAGCATAAATTATAAACATGCTTTAGTCTTTGGAAGGTTTAACGATGGTTTACCATTCAATGGTGATTGTTTTAAATTTAAAAATGAATTGCTTGATTTAGATTATACATACAAAATTGAAAGTATGAAAATAACATTAAGTACCGGAAAACTAGTTAATTCTATGATAAGGAGGGTTGTTATAGATGCATGATTTTTTAAAAGAATTAAATAAAAACAATGAATCAAATTATTTGACTGGAACAGTTTCAAGCTTAAACCCTTTACAAGTAAAAATAATACCAACAGATGATTCAATTAATGTTGTTCCAACTAGTAATTTACATGGGGTTGCTGTTGGAAGTAGATTATTATTAACAAAGCTTCAAGATCAATTTATTGCTTTGTGTGTGATTCAATCAAATTCATATCCAATAGGATATATTGACTATGTAATAAAAAGTGCCGACACGTCAAGGAGCAGCACAACAACCGTTGATAATGATCCTCATCTCGTTTTAACTCTACCTCCATATGGAATATATGAAGTCGATGCATGGTTTATTGTAGACGCTGACTCTGAGGATCCAGACATAAAAATTGATTGGGATACTTCAAACATAACGGCATTAATGGGGGATGGAAGAATAGTGTTAGGTCCATACACTGGAACGACAAGTTATGGTAATATGACAATGCTTAACCAAAATTATGCGCTTAGTAGTGATGTTGGTTATGGTGTTGATGATAGTGGAGAGATAAGTATTTGGGAAAAAATGTTACTAAGTACTGATGAAGATTCTGGAACTCTTCAAATGAGATGGGCCCAGAGGGTAAATAGTGCAGACAATACAACACTAAAAAGTGGTAGTTATTTAAAATTTATAAAAATTAATCATAATTATTAGTTGTAGGAGGTAAGAAATGATAAGTATAGAAGAATTAAAAACATACACACAAGAGGAATTATTATTATTATCAGATATGATAAATGAAATTATTTCAAAAAAAACAAATCTAATTGATGAATTTTTTTCTAATTTAGATACATCAACATTGAAGAATATAACTGTTCAATCCATATATGAAAAATATCTTGATTGGTGCAATAATTCAAAAGCACCATGTGTTGATAAAAAAATATTTTATAAAGTTTGTCATGATTATATTAAAAAGTATAATATTAAATTAACTGTAAGAAAAAAAGAAAAACCAGAAAAAGAAATAAAACCAGGAATTGAAATATCAACAGAAAATAAATAAAATAATAAAATAAACCTAGCAAAGTTTTTGCTAGGTTTATTTTATTTCCTTGCTAATATCATATTTTAAAATATAATATTTTGCTTGCTAACTTTCTTTAACTTGCTTGCTAACTTTTTAAAATGCTTGCTAATAGCTAAAATACTAATCTAGCAACATTAAACCTAGCAAAAATTTTGTTTGCTAACTTTCCAAAAAAATTAATTGCTTGCTAACTAAAAGTTTTTTTTGCTATGTTTATAAAGAATTATTTCCTGGTTAAGTTTTAGCAAAAAATTTTCTTTTAGCAAAAAATTTAAATCTGCTAGACTTGAAATTTTATTTAAATCTATCATAAAAAAGACTCCTTTTATTTTTATTATAACATGATGAATGATATAATAATAAAAAATAACAAGAGGTGTTAAGATGGAATATGATGATAAGATGGAATATGATGAAATAACGAAATTAATAAAAAAAGAAATAGAAACGATATATTATACCGTCAGCGATGCCGCAAAAATCCTTAAGGTAAGTCAAAGTACTATTAGAAAATATATAAGGAATGGAGATCTTAAAGCATTTAAAATAACACCACGCGGCGGTTGGAGAATAAGAGAAGATGTATTAAAATCTTTTGGATTGGGTGAGAAAAATGACAAAGATAAGTAAATATTTTAAATATAAATTTTTATCTGGACATATAAATATTTTTAATATAACTATTTATGGGCGTAATGCTATGCATTGGGGGGTTAATATATATACTAAAAAATATGGATATATTTGTTTTAGACTTCCACTCCCATGTTTTGGTAAATGGTGGCCTTTATATTTATATTTTAGTCCAGATGCAACACCATGTAAGTCAACTTTTTTCATCGGTAAAAATGAAGAATTAACAGACTGGTCAACTTCTAGAATTAGATACCAATATTTAGGACATAATTACAATATAGAAACAAATAGAAAAACATTAAATTCAATAAAATATTTTTATCCTGGTAATAATAATATTATTATTGATTTATTGAAAAGATCAAAAGCAGAAATAAAAGCATATTATTTTCATTATGGATTTAAAGAAGCTGAGAATAAATTATTAATATCAGACTTAGAAAGATATATAAAATTATATTCAGAAGAGGAGGAGAATGATGAATAATTTAATTATTTTGAAAAATATTTTCAATCAATCATTATTACATAGAAAAGTTAAAGTATTAATTAATGCTGACGTTTACGTTGATGGCATTATTATAAAAATTAATGATGATAATATAATAATACAATTATCTAAATTTAATTCTAAAGAAATTTCTTCAAAAATAAAAAAATGTTATTTAGAAAAATCTAACCAATTTGATATTACAATTGATGAGGCTTTATGTTATAACTTTGTAGAGGTGGTTTAAAATGATAAAAAAAAGCTTTAAATATAATTTTGCCCAAAATAGAACTACGATAAATGTTGAAAAAAAAATTACAAAAAATAATTTAGATAAAATTAAAACAAGTAAACATTTTAATTATGTTACAAGTAACAAAAAAAATTATATATTTACATTTGATGGGAACTTAAACAAATGTATAGAATTATTTGATAAGCTTTTTCTTAATGAAAAAAATGATACAATTAAAAAAAAAGAAAAGGGGAATGATAATGAAAAAAACAATAATATTAACAATGATTTTATTATTAATGATAAGTAATATATGTTTTGCTTCCTTGTGTGACTGCAAAGATAAGATAAAATATATAGTAAGTAATGAAATGGATTTTAATAAAACTCAAGTTATTATTGGAAAAGATTTTAACAAAATATTCTTAGAAAAAGGGGACTGGATTACAAAAAGTATACCAATAAATGTGGAAGATAACAAAATAAGAATAAAAATAAAAATAAAAGATAAGAAATGGAAAATCATTGAAAATAAGTTTCATGAATTAAAGGCTGGTAAAAATATAATTTTGATAAATTATATTGATGAAAACGATAAAAAATTAAATATAAAGATTGTTATATATTTATGTACAAAACCAACAGATACGCCTATATCAACACAAACTGATATAATGACATCTACGCCTACATATACGCCTACAGATCCACCTACATATACGCCTACAGATACGCCTATACCTACAGATACTAATTGTCCAACAAATGCACCAAATACCACACAAGCACCAATACAAACAGAAGGGGATCAACTACCACAGACAGGAGAAGGAAACAACATTTTATTGATAATATTATCAATAATATTATTATTAACAGGTATTTATTTTTTATTAAAGGATAAAATTCATAAAAATAATATATAATATGTTATAATAATATGTGAGAATATTATGTGATGATAATAAAAATTTTTTCAATGCAGTTTTCCCAAATAAAAGGATCTTAAAAGATCCTTTTATTTTGCAATTATTGATATAATATAAATTAAAATATTATAAAATATTAATAATATGGAGGATAAAATGAGTATAGTTAAAATTTCAAAAAGCGGAATATTAACCGTTGATAAAAGATTTTTTGAAAAAGTTGATAGTAATAAAATACCAAATAGAATGTATAAGGTATACGGTGAATATAATAACTATTATTATGACTTGTATACTGTAAATAAATTAAATAACAATATGATAAAAGTTGAATTTACTGATAACATGAATAGAAATACAAAATTCCTAAGTTTTCCTAATTTAATTATTAAAAGCTACAATTATATAAATATACATATCCCTATAAAGGTTCATAGGGATTTTAATAAACATTTATATTGGAGTGTTGAGAATTTTGAAAAAGCTTCAAAATCGTTTTATTTAAGAAAAAGATCTTTTGAAGAATATGAAGAATATAAAATAAAAAGAATAAAAAATAAAATATAGGCTATATAGCCTTTTTTTTTATTATTATATAATTTGCATTGTAATTTATTGCAATTTATGATAATATATTTATAGGAGGTAGATGATGATAGATTTGTTAAATCAAAGATGTCCTTATTGTGGAAGCGATACAATTATTATGGACAGCAAAAAAATTTATGGGAAAGATTACGGCTATGTTATCGCGTGCCGTAATTATCCGAAGTGTGATGCATACGTGGGCTGTCATGGAAAGACACAAATACCAATGGGTACAATTGCAAACAAAGAATTAAGAGAATTACGGCATGAGGCTCATAAATACTTTGATCCATTATGGAAAATAAAAATAAAAAAAGGCATTTATAACGGCCGCTATTTAGCTTATAGTTGGTTAAGTAGTAGGATGAAAATTCCACTAAATAGAACACACATAGGAATGTTCGACGAGAAAAAAACGAAAAAATGTATAGAAATATGTAAACCATTTTATGAAAACTTAAAAAAGAAAGGAATGTTAAAAGATGAATAAAATAGATCAAACAGATCAAACAGATCAAATAAGAATCTTGATAAATAGTTCTATCAAGAAAAAGTTTAAAACAAAATGTCATAAAAATTGTATGGACATGTCTAAATTAATAAAGAAATGGATAATGGAATATATTGAAGAGGAGGAGGAAAAGGAAAAATGAAGATAATCGCAATAGTAGGTATGAAATATATTGATGAAAAGTTTAAATTAAATCCAAAATTATTTATAGGTGAAAAAATAATTTTAAATGAGGAAGAAAATAATAAATATGATAAAAAAGCAATTGGGGCTTATTATTATGATGATGATGATAATTTAGTTAAATTTGGCTATGTAGCCAAAAATAACAATGATGGAACAATTGACACAACATCGGTTTATAGGATAATAGGACGGACTAATTCATGTATTAATGTCATTGAAAGCAAAAAAGAAAAATTAGAAGAAGATGAAGAATATTATAAAAGAATGGAGGAAGAGATTGACAATCCTTATATTGGGGCATGTTATCACGACAAACCAAATTTAAACAGTGGAATATTAAATATTTATAATACAAGAGAAATAGAAGACACTTTTAATTTTATGGATAATGAGGAAGAAAATGATTTTTTAGATACTTTGTTTAATGATTTTTTTTGGTAGAAATGGTAAAAAATAATAAATTTTATGGAGGAATCTTAAATGTTTAAAGTTGGAGATAAAGTTATAATCAGAAATGATGAGGATAATTTATATTACATAGGGGGGATTATAAATCATCCAACCGAAAAATTTAAAAAAGATGTATTTGATGGTTTAATATTAAATACTTCATCCTTTTTCCAAAATGAACTAAAAGGATCAATTTATTTAATTGGAAAATACAATCATTATATTATTATAAGCGGTAATGATTATTATGTATTTTGCAATGATTACAAAGAAATGAGGCTGATTAAATGAAATGGAAAGAAGTAAAAAGAAATAGAAAAAAAGATCTAATAAGACAATTTTACAAAAAGCCTAGTAATGAGGACTTGGATTATATAATAAAAAAATTAAAAGAGGGAGGAAAAAACAATGAATAAATATGAATTAAAAGAATTGACTAGATTATTTTGGGCATATGAAGAAAATCCATGTAAAGAGACAGGACACGAATTAAAATATTTATTGAATTATTGTGCTAAAAATATCAATTTAAAGAAATTAAAGAGTAAACAATTAAAGTTTAAATAGGAGGAATCTGATGTTACCACCAAATGAAATAAAAGAAATGCCAACACCTGTATTAATAATAGTTATTTGTATACAATTATCATTTTGGATATGGTTAATTGTAAAATATATTAAAGAAAAATAATAAATTAAAGGAGGAAGATAAACAATGAATAAAAAAGTATTTTATATAAAAAGAAAAATTAGTGGTTTAGAATTTTTAGTAAACAATATTACAATAAGTAAAATAGAAAGCAATATATCTAAAATACCAGAATATATAACTAACTCTTTACACATAGGAAAATATGACTATAAATTTAAAAATACTTATGATAATAAGACTCAAACACATACTATTAGATTTTATTTTAAATTTTATAAAAAATTAACAAAAGAAGAAGAAAAGTTCATTGAAAATTTAAAAATTAATGAAATTGGAAAATTAAAGGAGGAATACCATGACCATGGATAATTTAGAATTAGCAAAACAAGAAATTAAATTGATAGATTATGTAGATGGATCCAAAAATAAAAAAGGAAAATACATATTTGTAAATCCATGTCCTATTTGTGGACATCGTGACCACTTTGCAATAGACAATAAAAATACATGGGTTAGTTTTTCAAAATGTGGTAGTAAATATAATGGTGGATCTATTATTCAACTGTTGTGTGAAATAGAACATTATGATGAGAAAACAGCAATTGAAAAAACCATTGAAATGGCTGGAAGGAATGAAATAAAAATCAGCCCTAACCAAATTAAAAAGGATAAGGCCGAAAAAGCATTTCTAAAAAACAAAATACAAAAACAAAAAACCATTATTAACAGATGTTATCACAAGTTATGTAATATGTTAATAGTATTGAGGCAAATAGAAAAAGAAAAAGATGCATTTTTGACCTGGTTATATAATTTTTTAGATAGTTACACAGATAAATATATATATACAGATTCACACAAAGAACAATATAATTTATGTTTAAATTTTAAAACTGAGTTACATTATAGTTATATGAATTTTTTATCATATGAAAATGAATTAAATTTAATTTTGGAAGAGGTAAAAAAATAAAATAAAAATACCTCAGTTTTTAAAAATGTGCTACAACTAATTAATACCAATGGATACAGCGTTTTTAAAACAAATGTCTTGAAAGCCTTGATATAACAGGCTTTCATTTTTTTTATTGATTTGTAGACTTTCTATTTTTGATAAGCGAACATTTATAAGATAAAAAATATAAATCGTCTATAAAACATCCATATTTTAAAAAGCTCTACAATAAGGCTTTGTGATATACTAAAAATAAAAAATAGGAGGTATTTTAAATGAATACTGAAAAAAGTAATATAAAAGCTTCTATGGGAGGTTACGGCGGAATAGTTAAAACCACAGGCACTACAACAGGTAACTTTTGCGCAATAAAAGCACTAGAAGATAGTGTAATTACAGCAGTCGGAGAAATAGAAGGGTTAACATCAGTAACAATACTTGGTGGTGACACTATACCTGGGGAGTTTACAAGTGTTACGGTTACAAGTGGGACAGTTATTTTATATAATAATGTAGAGGGTGTTTAATTATGGTTACTAATATTCCTTTGAATAAAATTAGTTTAGCATCTGGAGGATCAACCGTTAAAAGACCTTTTGTTACAACCTGGAAAACAGACAATGTCGGTACAAGCGAAGACAATCAAATAACATTACCTTTTGTATCTGGTGGTAGTTATAATTGTATAGTTGATTGGGGCGATGGCAACAGCGATACAATAACAGCATATGACCAGGAAGAAGTAACACACACTTATTCAAGTACTGGAACATATACAGTCAAAATAAATGGTCAATGTTATGGATTCCAATTTAACAATGGGGGAGATAGACTTAAATTATTAACTATTAAACAATGGGGAAAAGATTTTAAATTAAATGCGGGCGGAGGGCATTTTTATGGTTGTTCTAATTTAGTAATTAGTGCTAAAGATTATTTAGATGTAGGAACAACAACTAATATGGCTCAATGTTTTAGGGCATGTGCAAGTTTAACAACAAACCCTATTAAATTTAAAGACACAAGCAATGTAACTACAATATGGGCATGTTTTTATGGTTGTTCAAACTTTAATGGGGATGTATCATCACTTGACACATCTAGTGTAAACAGTATGGCTGACGTTTTCGGAGAAGCCAATAAATTTAATCAACCTTTGAATAATTGGGATACTTCAGAAGTTACAAGTATGTATGCAATGTTTTATAATGCGTACGTGTTTAATCAACCATTAAGTAATTGGGATACTTCTAAAGTTACTGACATGCGTTATACATTTTATGGGTGTACAGCATTCAATCAAAACATAGCTAATTTCAATATAGAAGCTGTTACACAAATAAATAATATGTTATCTGGAGCGACCAGTTGGTCAACTGCAAACTATGATTCTTTTTTAATTGAAATAGCTACAAATCAAGATGTTACAAATAGTTTAACTTTTCATTGTTCGTCTTATTATACGCCTGGTGGCGCAGCGGCATCCGCAAGAGCTGATTTAATATCGACCGACCTATGGGAAATTAATGATTTGGGTGAAGCGGCATAATTTATGTTATAATAATATTGTAGCAGTTTTTTCAAGGCTTATTGCTCCAATTTTTGTGTTGTATTTTTCGTAAAGAGGATCTTTAAAGATCCTCTTTACGATTTATCAATCATTTGAAACATCTTCCATAATTCTTATTAATCTATTAATTATTTTCATGTCAATTTTTTCTGTAGTCTTATCTTGTGGAAAACATACACCATTTTGATGCCTGTATGTTTCAAACTCTATTTCAAAATTTTTTGATTCCTCATTAAATCTTAGGTTTAAGTTTAGTATTTTTCTTTTTTTCATGATTTTTTTTATTCCTCCTTAATTATTCATAAATTTATATGGTTTAGCTATATATTCTTTCCATAATTTTTTTATTTCAATTAATAAATCCTTATCAATTTCTTTTTTATATTTATCATCTGAACAATAAATTGGAATGTTTGTTCTATCCAAATTCCAATCATTATTATGTTTTTCCAATTTATTTTTATATATTTTCCTCATTAAATCATCATTTATATATTTATCATATTTATTCATTTTTTACCTCCCAAAATTCTTTTTATGGCGAATATGCCATAAATAATAAATATTCCTATTAATATTTTCTCATTCATTTTTTAACTCCCAAAATATTAAAAACATCTTCCATTGTCCAGGCAACTCCACCTTTAAAACCATTTTTATTCATTATTTCCAAAAAATGTAATTGTTTTTTACTTGGTTTGTTTTTTGCTACTTTTAATTCTATAAAATATGTTTTGCCTTCCTTTAGAACTATTAAATCAGAAAAACCAACAGGCAACCCTGTGTCAAACCATCTCCCATCATGCATTTTTACCTTGCCAACATTTGTTCTAAAACTAATGTAACCTAGGTTACTTAATTCCTTTCTAACTTGATTTTGGAATTCATGTTCACTCATTTTAATGTAAATACCTCCTTAAACTATTATATTTCGATGGTATATCAATATTTAAATCTTTAGCTTTATGAATACACCACATAAACTTATATCCTTCTTTCTTTTGGATCCTTTGCAAATCTTCAAACTTTATTTTTAATATATGTCTTCTTTCTTCAATTTTATGAAATAGCCATCCTATTTTATATTCTTTAGCCTCTTGAAAATCTATAAGGTCAGATAATTTAGTTATTTTCTTATAATATTTCATAGGCTTTTTTTTCAGTGCTCTTATAATATCTTCTTGTGTGATTTCTTTTAATTCGATATTTTCATTTGTGGATAATTCTTTTCTTTCAGAAACAAAAATATATCCACAATGAGGACATGTTTTTAAATGATTTTCAATCATTAAAAAACAGCCTGGACATTGTTTTATTTTTTCTTCTTCATCTTTTTTCTTTTTCTTTTTTTCCAAATCATTTAGTGTCCATTGGAAATCATGGTCAGGCAAACCATGTTCAAAACAATTACCGACATGGTCAATTATTATAGCTTGTTTTCCTGGTTTATATCTCATTGATCGCATTGATTGTTGAATATATAAACTTAATGATTTTGTCGGTCTTAACAAGATTACACATTCACAATCGGGAACATCAAAACCCTCACCAAACAAATCTACATTACATAAAATATCAATTTTATTATTTCTAAAATCTTCAATTGCCTTTTCTCTTTCTTTTTTCGAGGTATTACCATCTAAATGTTTTGATGATATACCATTATTAATAAATTCTTCATTTGTTGCTTTACTTGCTTTTACACTTGAACAATATACAATTGTTTTTTTACCCATTGCAAACTTTTTATAATTTTTAATTGTATTACCATATATCATTGATTTTTCCATTAAATCATTAACTTCATCATTTTTAAAATCACCTTGTCTAATATGTAATTTACTTGTATCCACAAGTTTAATGCTATATAATTTATATGGTGAAAGTCTATTATTATTAATAAGCCATTTTACAGAAGGACCTATTAATAATTTATCATAAATTGGATGTAAACCCTTTCCACCTAAACGAATTGGGGTTGCCGTAAATCCTAGTTTTACGGCATTTGAAAAATTATCATAAATTCGTTTATAGCTTTTTGCTAGACAATGATGATTTTCATCAGTAATTATTATTCTTGGTTCCGGTTCAGATTTTAAATTTCTTGTTATAGTCTGGACCATTCCAACTTTACATAAATCAAAATTTACACCACATAATTTAAATGTTTTCTCTATCTGTTCACATAATTCCTTTCTATGTACTAAAAATAAAACTCTATTACCTTTTTTATTTGCCATAGCTGTTAGTTTACCTTGTATGATTGATTTTCCACTCCCACAAGGCGATACAACGCAAATATTCGAATGTTCTCTAATATTTTTTTTTATTTGTTCAATTATATTTTTTTGATAATCATATAAATTAATCATTTTTCTAAACCTTTCTTTCTATTTATTTATTAAAATAACTTCCATCTAAATATTTTTTATTGTCATATTCTTCAACATAACACGAAAAACATAAACTATTTTTTTTATTTTTTAATTCTCTTTCTTCAATAGCTCTTAACCATCTAGAAAATAAATCAATTATATAAATTCCATAATATTTTAAATTTTCTCTAATACCCATTTCTACAATATTACTTTTAAAAGTTCTATTACATTTATTACACTTTAAATTAATCATTTTTTATACCATCCCTTTCTACTTCATCATAATTCATCCTAATATTGCTTTTTATTTCTATATTTCCATGAAAATTATCATCAAGTATTTTTTCATTTATTAAATCTTTTATTTTTTCTTGCCATGAAATATTTTTATAATGCCTCATTTTGCAATATTTACTTTGTTTATTTTCTTTTAAATTAATTATATTTCTTATAAATTCTTTTACTTGTTTATATCCTTGCATTTTTATATTTTCAACTTCACAAAACATTTTATAAAAGTTTTTAAATTCATTCACAGTAATAAAGCTTTCTTCTTTGTCATCAATATAACAATATTCATCGAAAAATAGTTCTAAAGAATTATTATCTTTTCTATAAGTGTCTAATTCTATAATAGTTTCTTTTGTTTCGTTGAATTGAAAATTATTTCTTTTCAATTCAATAAAACTATCAATAGCCCAGCTTGCAATTATATCAGCTTCCTTTTCTAAAATTATTTTATCTAAATTTGAAACTGTTTTATGTTCAGGAACTTTTTTATTAAATGGAATTATAATACATCTTCTCAAAAAAGCTCCTGTTTTATCGTTTACATTTGGTAACATATTTGTTGCAAATACTTGTTTAGCTGTCAAGTTACATTCAAATGGATTTACATATAATGGTCTAACTGTGATACTTTCATCACCTGTTAACTGTAATATTTTTGATGTATTATCAATAAAATTTTGACCTATATCACCACAAATATTAATACTTTTTCCAACTAATTGCGCTAAATATTCCCCTTTTTGTAAATCTTCAAGATTTATGCTTGATGTGAAATCTCTTGAAAATAAACCCTTCATTATTTTTAATAATGTGCTTTTTCCTGTTCTTGGAATCCCTTTTATAATAAACATTTTTTGAGCATCTGTATATGATGTCAAACAATATCCTATTATTTGTCTAATTAAATTTATTAAATTATCACTACATCCAGAATCAAGTAAAAATTTATAAAAAATTGTATCGCCTATGTTTTGAGCATTGTAATAATTAGCTTTCGTTTGACATGTTGAATATATTTTAGTCGTGTGTGGTTCTAATTGACATGTATCTAAGTTAAAAATACCATTTTTAAAGTTTATTAAATTACTTGGATTAATTTTATTTATATCTACAAATGAATCAATCATTATCATTTTTTCAGTGTCTTTTATATTTTTTACAGCGTTTGGATCGCTAAAACTAATATATTTTGAAATTCCTTTCAAAATAGTTTTGCTTTCTTTGTATACTCCATTTCTATATACATATGGATTATCCCCAGCAAAATAAATTAAATTATATTTATTAATTAATTTATTTGATAATATTTTAGAATAAAATTTATTTATATTTCCATCTTTAAAATTATAATAATCATCCTGTTGTATATCATCATTTAAAGGGATAAACTTTTCTAGTTGTAATTTTCTTTGATTTAAATCATTTTCTAGTTTTTGAATCTTGTCTAACAAATATTTGTTTTCTTCTTTTAGTGTTTCAATATTATTCCCCTGTTTTTCTTTTAAATCAATGACCTTATATTCCATTTAAGAAACCTCCTTACATTTTTTAGGCTTGCATATTACTAATTTATTTTTTTCTATTTTTAGCTCGACAGTGTCTTTTATTGACAAAACATCTAATATTTTTTTGTCTAATATAATACCCTTAGAATTTCCAATTCTATTTAATTTTTTTACCATTTTTACCCACCTCCAACATCATTTATGTTACTAACAACTATATAACATATAGTATTGTTAGTCAATGTATTTTATCGAAAAATATATTAAAACATATATTTACAAAAAAACAATACGCATGTTATTAAAAATCAGTACAAAAATGCTTTTGACGTTGCACATATTGATATCACTAGCATAGGTACAGTTTTACATTAAAATTGGTACAAAAATGAAAATTTTTGTACCAGTGTGTAATTTAGTAATAGATTGAAAAAAATCAAAATCGGTACAAAAATACATTTTTTTTTATAAACTTTTAAAAATTTTAAAAAATCTAAACATATGTATATGTAAATATATATATTAAAGGTTTGTAAAAATTTTTGTATTTTTGTACCGATTTTTTATATTTTATTGATTTTAGATATATAAAGACTGGTACAAAAATGATGTATTTTTGTACTGATTTTTGTATTTTTTCTATAAGCTACATTTCCCTAGTGTTAAAAAAAATGTTTTGTCAAAGACATTTTTGTACCAAAAAACTATAACTAAACACTTATTTATATTACATTTAATTTCATTAATTACATTTATTGGATATATTTACATTTTATTGTTTTTTTGAATTTTACATTTTTTGTAATCTAGACTAGTTCACTTTTTATTCCTAATTTTGGATAAAAATTCACACAAGGAATAAACTTTATTCCTTGTGTGAAATGTATTTTTGTAAAAAAAAATCTCTCTTTAGGGGAGAGAAGTTAAAGTAACTATGAATTTTTTACTGATTTGTTTAAGTTATTAGTAATATTAAATTTGATACAAGTATAACACAAAATGAAACAAAATGAAACAAAACGCTTGTTAATTTGTTAAAAAAAGTTTAAACTAAAAATATATATTGTGGATAAGGAGAAGAAAACACATGAACAATGAAACTTTCTTAATGATATTAGAGGAATTGAAGTATATCAGAATCAAAGTTGATAATATTGAATCAAAAATGATAACTAAAGAAGAGTGCAAAGAAAATATGGAAAGTTGCCCAATATTAAAAAAAAAGAAATAAATATAAAACATATTGGAGCAATTGGAGCAATTATTTTAGGTCTATTAGGAATATTGGTCCAGTTATTGGGAATATATAATAAGTAGGAGGATGAAATGACAACATATAAATTAAATAGTGATGATTTTAATTATATTAAAAGGTCTGTAGAATTTAGTAATTTAAAATCTCATGAACTAAATAAAACATATCAAGGCGATCCAAGAGAAAGAGTCATTATTACATTAAAAGATATAGACGATTTATTTTATGGTCCAAACGAAGAAGTTGAAATAATTTTGGTTGTGTCTTCAAGAAAGAGAGGGAATTATTAAATGATTGAAAGAACATGTAAATCATGTAGTAAAAAATTTATGATAACAGAATGTGGAGAAATTGGCGCGATTCCAGACTATTGTAATCCATGTATAGAAAATTTAAATAACCAGTTTGATAAATTTAAGGAAGCCGAAGAAATAGCAGTCAAAAACACTGGAATATCAAATTATGCTTCTTATTCGCTGCCAACAATGCCAGTTAAAGAACAGGAAAATGTTTCATATGAGGAATCAATTATAAAAGAACTTGAAAGGCTTGAAGATGAAAAAATAACTTATAAGGGTGTGGATCTTGGAGGCGAAGAGGAAGACATTTGTTTATATAATAAAATTAAAAAAATATTTAGAAATTATTTAAATCAAAAAGAATTATATGTTGATGAAGATACAACGTTGATTGATGCCTTGTATAAGATGTTTAATGAATACCAATCAAAACCAAATAAAAATTATCATATAATGGTTGAGGATCTTATTGATAATTTAAAATATGCAAATGATAAATTATCGAAAGAAAATAGTAGCATGTGTCAAGATATTTCTA
>Ga0209957_1000031_pt1 | contig 37734 bp, 54 predicted proteins | sample SalPonF2_A_D2_MG_FD_185724 | JGI IMG/M metagenome (GOLD analysis project Ga0209957, IMG submission 185724) | Salt pond soil microbial communities from South San Francisco under conditions of wetland restoration - Salt Pond MetaG SF2_A_D2_MG... ... | reverse complement strand
TCCGGTGGCATCCTCGATCGAGCCGCCGGCGACGCCCGTGTCCGCCGCCAGACGGACCGTCTCCGCCACGGTGCCGGGCTCGTCGCCGAACCCGTTCTCCAGGTCCGCGCTCACGGGCAGGTCCGTGGCCTCGACGATGAGGCGCACGTGCTCCAGCATGCGGTCGCGCCCCACCCGGCCGTCGTCGCAGCCGACCGAAAACGCGTAACCCGCGCTCGTGGTCGCCAGCGCCTCGAAGCCCAGGCCGGCGAGCATGCGCGCGGTGCCCGCGTCCCAGGGGTTGGGGATCACGAAGGCTTCGTCCTGCTCGTGGAGCGCGCGGAACGCCGCCGCCTTCTCGTTCTGGGTAGTCATGTCGGGCCCCGGGGCCGGTGTTGCCGCCGAGTGTATCCGGGGCGCCGGGGGCGGAAAAGAAAAAGCCCCGCCGCGAACGGCGGGGCCTTTCTGTCCGATCGGAATCAGACGGGGCGAGGGCTTACCAGCGCGGGCGGCCCTGTCCGCCGTTACGCGGCTTGTCGATCGCGAAGTTCACCTTGAGCGGACGGCCGTCGAGGTCCTGGCCGTTCTGCTCGAGCGCCTTTTCGGCGGCTTCCTGGGTGGCGAAGGTGATGAAGCCGAAGCCCTTCGGGCGGCCGGTGTCCCGGTCCATGATCATCGCGAGGTCGGAGATCTCGCCGTACTGGGCGAAAATTTCGCGAAGCTGCGATTCCTCGACGGAGTACGGGAAGTTACCGACGTAAAGCTTGTTCTGTGCCATTGCAATCAATCTCTCTCAAACGTAAATCGAAATCACTCTTGTTATTGCCACAGTCGGGAACATCGCACGTACGCAGGCTGCAAAAATAACGGGCGCTTTATAGCACACGTCCGCGACAATAGCGAGAAAAATCGTGCGGAGCCCCCCTGCGGGGGGCCGTTTGCAGGGCAATACCCCACGGCCGGCCCCGCCCCCGAGCCGGCCCGGGGGCGAATGCCGCCCCCCTGTAGGACTCGTCCGTCGGCGCCCCGGGACAAGTGGCCCGGCGGGCGCAAGTGTTGTGGGGCGACAGATGGTCTGAGAGGTGGGAAGTTCCGGGATGAGGCGGGCTCAAACGGGACGAGAGCCCCTCTTTATAAGGGTTTGAGGCGAATTCAATAATAAAAGCGGCGCCCGGTGTGGCGACACATGGATCCGCGCCGCGGGAGCGGCCGCGCCGAATGGTTTGATAGTGCCCAATGGCTACTCATCGTCGTCCTCCCGAGAATATTCCCGTTCCGGCGGCGTCGAGTGACCGTCATCCCAGCCATCCTCGTACGCCTGGTCCACGAGGGAGACAAGCTCCTCGATTGCCTCCTGCTCCAAGCCGGCCGCGAACGCGATCGCCTGGATACGCCCCAGGATTCTCTCGCTCGCCCGTACATTCAAGCGTTTCGCCGATTCCTGAAGCGTCTCATTCACCTCCTGGAGCCGGGCGATGCGCTCCTGGAAGGTCTCGGGTAGCTCATACCGAACCTTTTCCTCCGCGGCAGCGGCCGCCTCGAGCATCGGGCCGCGCCCGGTGGCCAACCACTCGATCCGCACGCCCTTTGCCTCGCAGAGTCGTAAAAGTGGTCCAAGCGGCACTTTTGACGTTTCGCCCCGGATGTAGCGCGCCAGCTGCTCCTTAGATATCTCGGCCTCGGAGGCCGCCGCCACCCTGCTTTCGAACAGCCCCGTCAGCGCGTCAATCCGCTGTGCAAGTTCGAACTCCGAACCTGAACGTCCATGTTCAACTTCACGGCCAATGTGCATCTTCCCAGATTTGCCTTGTTTTTCAACCATTTGTGTCACCTATGCCACTTATAGAGTCATCTTTGAACATGAACACAACAAAAAAGACTTGACTTACAACGAAAACGACACTATGTTTATTTCGTATGAGCAAGCAGACATACCGAAAAAAGGCCAGTCCACGGGACTGGCACCGGGCCGACATCAAGGCGGCTCTGGAAAAGGCCGGCTGGTCCCTGGCTAGCCTTTCGCTCGCGCACGGCTTCAGCCGCCGCTCGGTCGGGATGGCACTCGATCAGCAGTGGCCACGCATGGAGGCCATTATCGCCCGTGCCCTTCACCTTCCGCCGGAGGCCATCTGGCCGAGCCGCTATAACCCGGACGGGACACCCACCCGCGGGCGTTTCCGACCATCACAGCCGAAGCCTAGCAGGGTTAAGCGGAAAGGCGATATACAAGATCGGAGGGTCGCGTAGATATGCCCGCGCGCCGCCGCGACGCGCTGACGGGCGATCTTTTCGCCATTCCGGAAGCCCACGTCCAGGCCCCGGCCGCCTACGACTTCCGCGAGAACATCGCCGAGCTGGTGGCCGACATGTTGCGCCACGCCGAGGGGGACCGTTTCGACATCGCCGCACGCGTGAGCCGGCTGACCGGAAAGGAAGTCAGCAAGTGGATGCTCGACGCCTATACGAGCCCGGCGCGCGAGGAGTTCAACCTTCCATTCTGGCTCGCCGCGGCCATCGAGGTCGCCTGTGAGAGCCACACCCTCACCAACTGGCTGACCACAATCCGCGGCGGCCGCCTGCTGGTCGGCCGCCAGGCGCTGGACGCGGAGCTGGGCAAGCTCCAGCGTGTCCACGACGAGACCTCGCGGCGTATCCGGGACCTCAAGCGCCAGATGGGGCGCTCCGAATGAAGATTAACGGGCAGCCCCGCAACGTCCGTCTCCGTACGGAGGCGATCCGCTATCGCATCCTCGCCGCGCTTCTGACCGCGAGCATTCTCCCCGAGAAGGCCCTTGTCGAGGTCGTCGGTGGCCCCGACCTGCCGCTCACAGCCCTCGCGGTTTCCAACCAGGTCAACGCACTCGAGCAGCTGCACCTCGTCCGGACGCGTGAGTTCCACGGCATGCGCCTGGTGGCGATCGTTGCGCCCAATCCGCTCGGGCACCGGAGTCACGACGCATGAACACATGGATCGGTTCTGCGGAGCTGGCCGAGATTCTCGGCATCCGCCAACAGAGTGTTTCTCGCCGTGCCACGGCCGAAAATTGCCAGAGCCGCCGGCGCCAGGGACGTGGCGGAGGCCGCGAGTACCACCTGGCGTCGTTGCCCACGGAATGGCGCCAGCGCATCGCCGCGCACCGCGTTTCGCTTGCCCGGGAGACGCGCGACCCACAGCTCGAAGCGTACGCCAGGCGCCGGCATATCACCGGGCAGATCGCCGAGCGTGTGGCGCTTCGTGTCGCCGCCCAGGGACTCGCCAGGCTCGCGCACCTGGACGGTGCAGACCGCGCCCGCGCGGAGGCGAAGCTCTCCATTTTGGAGGCAATCGAGGACTTCACGGCGCACTCTCACCTAACGAAAACCGCGGCCTTAACGGCCTTCTGCGCGGCCTACAACGACGGTTCACTCAAGATCGAAGAAGAGGCACGCGAAGTCGTCGAATCCCTCAATGCGACCACGGTTTACCGTTGGCGCCGCGAACTCAAGGAACGCGGCGCCGCGGCGCTCGCAGGCTCCTACGGCAACCGCAAGGGCTCCGGCGTCATCGACAGCCAGGAGGCGCTGCATGACTTCTGCGTCGCGATGCTCACCCAGCATCCGCACACCTCCGGAGCGAACCTGTTCAAAGCCGTCCGTGCCCGGTTTCGATCCAGCGAGGAGGTTCAACTCCCGAGCAAGCGTGCCGTGCAGCGGTGGCTCGCGACCTTCCGCGACGAAAACGCCGAGCTGATCACGGCCATCGCGAATCCCGACGGCTGGAAGAACAAGTACATGACGGCCTACGGAAGCGCGGACGAAGACGTCGTGCGGCTCAACCAGCGCTGGGAGGGCGATGCGACGCCCGCCGACGTGATGCTGCTCGACGGCCGCCACCACATCATGGGCTGGGTCGATATTTTCAGCCGCCGCGGGAAGCTCCTGGTCACGAAGACCAGCACTGCGCAGGCGGTGGCCACGTCCCTGCGCCGGTCAATCCTCCACTGGGGCGTTCCCGACCAGGTCAAGACCGACAACGGCAGCGACTACAAGTCCAAGCGAATCCGGCGTGTGTTCGACCAGCTCGGCGTCGAGCACCTGGTCGCCGATCCCTTCAGTGGCTGGCAGAAGCCACACATCGAGCGCTTCTTCCGCACTTTCTCCCACGGCATCGTGGAATACCTGCCGGGCTACAGCGGCCACAACGTCGCCGAGCGCAAACAGATCGAGGCTCGCAAGAGTTTCGCCGACCGATTGATGAAGAAAAACGAGGTCATCGAGATCCGCATGACCTCCGCCGAGTTCCAGGACCTGTGCGACCGGTGGGTCGAGGACATATACCACAACGACACGCACGGGAAGCTCGGCGTGTCTCCGAACGTTAAGGCCGCGGGGCAGCCCGCCCGGCGCATCGAGGACGAGCGCGCGCTCGACATCCTGCTCGCGGACTGCGGCGTGCGCACGGTCACCAAGAGCGGCATCACAATCGACCGCATCGACTACATCAGCGCCGAGCTTGACTGCGTCGGCGCGAAGGTCCACGTCCTGAAGGACCCGGAGGACCTTGGCCGCATCTTCGTCTTCCGCGATGGCGAGTTCCTGTGCATCGCGGAGAACCCCGTTTACGCCGGCATCAGCCGTCGCGAGGTGGCGATCCGCGCGCGCGAACGGCAGAAACAACGCATCCAAGACGAGCGCCGGCAGCTGCGCGCGGCCGCCCGCAAGGAACGGGTAGTCGACATCGCACAGGAGATTCTTTCGGAGGCCGGGAAGGCGCGCGAAGGATCAAACATCCACGCGTTCCCGACGCGCGACGAGACCTATACCACACCGGCGCTCGGGGCAGCCAGCGCAGCTGCCGACGCGCGCGATCGCGCGGGCGCCGAACCCGAGGCGCCCGAGGTGACGCGCCGAGCGCTCGAGACCGTCACCCGAATGATTCGCGAGGAGCAGCTCGAGGACGAGACGGCCGAGGACCGCTTCCGTCGCTGGATCCGGGTCGACCGGGCGCGTGCAGCCGGCGAGGAGATCAACGACATCGACGCCGCCTTCGCTTCCCGCTACGAGGAAAGCGCCGAGTTCAAGGGGAGATATTTGATTTACGAGGAGTTCGGAGCCTCGGCCTTCGGGTTGTGACTCCAGACAAGCGGACGGCGCCGGGTAGCAGCCGACGCCGTCCTCGCACCAACCAACGATGTGGAGATGATCGATGCGCTACAAAATTGTACCCATAAAGAACGTCGCCCGCCTCGCCGAGGCGGGTAATGCACTCATCGAGCGTCCGCTCGGGATGCCCGGCATGGGCCTCGTCGACGGGCACACGGGTTACGGCAAGACCACGGCCGTCACATGGTTCGTCACCCGCTGCCACGGCGTCTTCGTCCGGGCAATGGCCACCAGCTCTCCGCTGAGCCTGCTCGGATCCATTCTTCGCGAGCTCGATGTCGAGCCCCGCGGCAGTTGCGCGGAGATGGTCGAGCGCATCGTCGGAAAACTCGCCGAATCCAGGCGGCCGCTATTCGTGGACGAGGCCGACTACCTGGTCGAGCAGCGGCGTCTGGTCGACACGCTTCGCGACATCCACGACCTCGCCACGGTGCCGGTCGTGATGATCGGCATGGCTGGAATCCAGCGCAAGATCGCGGCCCGCGAGCAGCTCTCCGGCCGGATCGCGCAACGGGTGCAGTTCTACCCGATCGACATGGACGACGCGCGGCTCATGGCGCGCGAACTCTGCGAGGTCGAGGTCGAGGACGACCTGCTCGAGCAGATCCACACCAAGGCCGCCGGAAGTACGCGGCTTCTGGTCGTCGGGCTCTCGTCCGTCGAGGATCTGGCGAAGACGCGCCGCAAATCGAAGGTCGGGCTCGCCGACTGGCCGCGGGAACGTGACTTCTTCATCGAGCCGGTGCGGCGCAAGGGCCCGAGGAGGGTTGCCTGATGGCGCCGCGCCGCTCGCGCGCCCGGCGTAATCGGCGCCCATCCAACACGGGGCTCGATCGCGCGTGGCAGGCCATGAGGATCCTGCGTGAGTTCACCACGCCGGATGTTGTTGCCACCGCCGAGTGCAACCGATCGATGCTCAGCGCCTACATGAAGGCGCTCCAGCGGACAGGTTATCTCGTCGTCACACACAGCAAGGCGACGCTCGTGCATAGGCCGATCGGATGGCGCCTGGTGCGGGACACCGGGCCGCTTCGCCCGCACGTCCAGACGGATCGGATCGTGTGGGATCGCAACCTCGGGCGCGAGTTTGTGCCCCAGGAGGTGCCCCGTGGCTGATCGTCATCCTGCATGGATCGAGCGCCTCGCCGAGGAATGCGATCGCACCAGCCAGAAGGCGGTCGGGCAGCGCATCGGCTACTCACCGAGCGTCGTCAACCAGGTCCTCAAGGGCACATACGGCGGCAATTTGAGCCGGGTTCAAGCGCGGGTCGAAGGCGCCTTCATGGGCGCGACCGTCGACTGCCCGGTGATCGGGGAGCTGGCAAGGAACCGCTGCGAGGAATACCAGCGCCGCAAGCCGGCCGCCACCAATCCGCTGCGGGTGCAGCTGGCGATTGCCTGCCCCGTCTGCCCGAACCGGAGGCACTGAACCATGTACAGCGACGAAGCACTTGAGCAATGGGGCGACATGTTCGTCCTGCTCGGAATCGGGGAGGCGCTCCAGATCACCTTCGCCCAGTTCCTGGCGTTCCCGCGCCGGTATCTGCGCGAGCTCGACCTGATCGGAGTGCCGACGAGATTCCGCGACGCGGGAGAAGCCGCTGCCTCGCGGATCGCCGTGACGGACTACGAGAAGCTCCTGCCCGCGCAGGACGCCGTGCGGCTTCGCCTGCAGATGGAAGAGCACCTGGAGCGCGAGATTCCGGCCGCGCGCGAGATCGAGCACCTGCCGCGCCGCAACGGCACGGCGGTCGAATCGCTCTCGCACCACCGGCATCCGCGCCACTTCAACGCATCCATGTTCCACCCGAAGAAAACCGTGGAGGGCCAGTCGTGAACCGGAGCATCGAGACCATCGGCGAATGCGAGGTGTGCGGGATCGTCGACCACCACCTGGTGGCCGCCGAATGCCCGCAGTGCCGCGAGCGGCGCGAAACCTCGGAACGCGAGTACGCGCGGCATCGGATCGCCGCGAAGGCACGCCATCCACGCTCGGCGTACGCGCCGAGCCTTTCCCTTGAGGCGGCGAAGTGAGCGCCGTCAACGACACCGTGCTCAAGGCGCTCGCCGGGATCGGCGAGCGCTGCGAGGTGGCCGATGTGATGGAACGCACCGGCTTCGGGCACCGTGTCGTGCAAGCCGCCCTTGAGAGCCTGGTCGCCGAGGACAAGGTGCGCCAGGACGAAGTCGGCGACGTGCCGCTTTTCCGCCTGGAGAAGGGCGTCAAGGTGCCAGCGCCGTCCGCTCCTGCGGTCACGCCCGGATCTGCCCGCAAGACTGACGGATGGCGCCACGAGCTCGTCGCCTTCCTCCGGCGGTTCGATGGATGCGCGCGCCCGGCGGAAATCCGGGAAGGATTGTCCTGGACGAACAATCAATATCGGAACCGCATTTCCACGGCGAAAAAAGAGGGGCTGATCGAGGCACGCGGCGCGGGCGGCGCTTGGGGAAGCACGCGTGAGATCGGTCTGCCCGGCGTTTTCTCCAGGGATGTTCCGCCGCCCCAAAGCCGCCCGCGGCGCCAGCGCGGGCCCGGCAACGCGCACCAGAAGATCGCACGGTCCGGGGGACGAAACCCCGTCATCGGGGCGTCGGTGGTCGGCGACATGCTGAAGCGTGATGCGGAGCAGGCCCAAGCCGCGCTCGACCAGTACGTCGTCGCCTGCTGCGATCCGCAGAAGCTCGCCGTCCTGAAGGCCCACCGGGACGCGGCCCGCGCCGCCGTCCAGGAGTTCGCAGCGTGAGCCGGCTGACGCGCGACCAGCTGCTGTGGGCGCTCTCCCGGCACATCGGGCGCGAGAACGGCGCAAGCGTGCGACGCCTCGTCCAGGAGATCCGTCACGACCTTCTCCCGGACCCGGCTGCCGAACGCCAGGTGCGACACCTGGTCGAGGAGCTGCGCCTCGAGGGCCACCACGTCTGTGCTCATCCGTCGAGCGGCTACTTCCTCGCGGCGACGGACGCCGAGCTGCAGGACTCCTGCGCCTACCTCACCGAACGGGCGATGAAGAGCCTGCGCCAGGTCTCGGCGATGACCAAACAGGCCATCCCAGACCTGGTGGGCCAACGGAGGCTGCCGTCGTGAAGGCGGATGCCTTCGGGACCTGGGACGAGCAGCGCCGTCACCGCATCGGCTGGCAGCCGGGTGTCGGCGCGGTCACCTGCCGCTCCTGCGTGCACTTTCGCGCGGACGGCACCCGCAAGCGTTGTGTCCTGTTCGGCTTCGCGACGCGCGCGTTTGCTGTCTGCGCCCGCTGGGAGCCGCTGCCATGAGCCGGCGTGATCCGCGAGCCGCCGCGGGCCTGCTCGGCCTGGTCATCGGCTGCGCCTTCGCGGCGGGGGCCCTCTTCGGGGCGACGCTCGCGCCGCAGGACGTCCCGTCTTTCACACCCACCGCGATCGCGCTGACCGAGTGCCGGCGCCCGGAGTGGGTCATTTTCGTCTCGCCGAAAGGCTGGCACGCGATTCGCTGGGCACGCCTCCAGGCCGAACCGCGCTTGCGCCGCGCCTACGGCGAGCTTGCCAGGCGCCGGCTTGAGGCCGGCTGTGGAGGGAATCCGTGAGTAGACCCGCTGAAAAGATGAACCCGATGGAGGAGATGGAGCTCGTCGCGCGCGCGTTCGCGCAGGCCCGCACCGAGCTCGCGGCCGCGGCCACGGAGGCCGAGCGCGAGCTCCAGGCGGTGCGCGAGAAACACGGTGATCACCTGCGTTGCCTGCTCGGGCAGACGGTCGATCACAAGACGGTGCTCGAGCAGCTGATCGCCGACAACCCGGGATTCTTCGACAAGCCGAAGACGCGCGTCGTCGACGGCATCAAGTTCGGCCTGCGCAAGAAGCAGGGGAAGGTCGAGGTGAAGGACCCGGAGCGCACGATCGAGCGCATCCGCAGGTTCCTTCCCGAGGAACAGGCCGAGCTCCTCGTGCGCGTACGCGAGGAAGTGGACCTGCAGGCCGTCAAGGACTTGCAGGTGAGCGACCTCAAGCGCCTCGGCATCGGAATCATCGAAGACACCGACGTCCCCGTCGTGAAGCCGGTCGACCCCGACGTCGACAAGCTCATTGCGGCCGCCACGCGCGACCTGGAGGTGAAGTGATGGCCTTCCTGCATGTCCTGGACAGCGCCGCGTACGTGGCCGGCTGGTTCACCCTGGTGGTCTGGGCGCTCGCGATCCTTTTCATCCTCGCCTGCCTCGTCATCGGCTGGGCCGCGGACATCCGCAAGGCCGTCGCCAAGCGGCGCCCCGTCGGCGGCTGGCTTCATCCGGCGCGGCGCCTGCGCAAGCGCGCGAAGTGCTTCCTGCGCGGCCATGACGTCAAGGTCGATCTGACGCTGGAGGTCGGAGCGCTGCGAGCGATCAAGGCGCACTGCGAGCGCTGCGGGGATGTCGTCGGTATCACGGCCGACCTTTACCACCTGGTGGGCGGACAACGGCTTGCTGCCGGTGGCACCGTGCGGAGGCGTCATGTCCACTGAGCGCCTGCAGAAGGCGCTGCGACGGGCGACGTGCTTCGTGCTCGGCCACTCGCGCGGCTTCTATCTGCAGCTCTTCCTCGCGAAGAAGGACGGCTCCTGCAGCGCGTCGGTCTACTGCGCGCGCTGCGGCGAGTCCGTGCAGCACCGCCTGAAGGGCGCCGGGCTGACCTACACCTACCGGCCGATCCCGGTCCACAAGCGCGGGGCGAAGTAATGGGCGCCGACCTCACCGCAAAGATCGCCGCGATGCGCGACGGGCTACGCCGGGCGGAGGCCGCCATCCCGTTCGGCGGCTACTCCGCCGCGGACCGCGAACGCCTGCGGCGGATGCGCGACGACATCCACATGCTGGAGAAGGTCATGGCCGAGCCGCAGAACAAGCGCCACCGGGAACTCGGGCACATCCACGCGCTGAAGCGCGACTTGCGACTGCTCGAGGACGACTACCGGGCGCTGATCTCCACTTTCAGCCGCGGTCGCACACGTACCGCTGCGGAGATGGACAGCCACGAGCGCCGGCAGCTGATCTCGCACCTGGAAAGTCGCCGGCCGCGGCGCACCTGGGTTCGCCATTGGATCGAGCCGCGCATCACGCTGCCTGAGGGGCGGCGGCGCATGGGCAAGAAGGTCTGCGCCATGCTCGCCGCGCGTGATCGCGGCCACGGTTACGCCGACGCGATGGCCAAGCACATGTTCCATGTGGATCGGTGGGAACACCTCAACGCCCTGCAATTGCACGACCTGGTCGCGGCGCTGGAGACCGATCAGCGGCGTCGTGGAGAGACGACCTGATGGGAGAGATGGAGAGGCTTGCCCTCCTGCGCGCCGGCGCATTGCGCCTGGTCGGGCGCCAGCGTGCGCGCAAGCTGCGCCGCCGCGGCGAGAGGGTCTATTGGGATCCGGACCTCGGGCGTCTGGTGTGGGAGCCGAAGGCACCGACCGGAGGTAAGAAGTGAAGGTCACCGTCAACAAAGGCATCCAGCTCACGAGGGCTGAGCGGCTTCTCCTGCCCGGTTACCAGGCGAAGTTTGATAACCGGCGCGTGCGCGTGGCGGAGCTCGCTGACGGAAGTGGCGTCTTCTTCTGGTTCCGGCGCCTCGGGAAGGAAGGCGAAGGCCGAGTGGTCGACACCCGGTTCGTCCTCTCCCGCGAGGCGGTCGATCTCGTGGAGCGGATGCTGCTCCAAATACAGCTCGATCGGATGGAGCGAGCAGAGAAAGAAGCCGAGGACGCCGCATGCAAGTGACCTGCCCCGTGTGTTTCGCCCGCTTCGCCCTAGAGGCCGCGCTCAACGACGCCGACGCGCGCCGGGCCTGCCAGGCGGTGGCCGCGCTGCCGCCTCAGCTGGGCGAACTGGCGCTCCAGTACGCGGGCCTCTTCCGCCACGAGGGCCGGGCGCTGTCCTGGCGACGCGTTGCAATGATCGTGGAGGAACTTTCGAAGGCGATTCAAAGCGGCGTTATCCGCCGGGCCCGCCAGCAGGTGCCGGCGCCGGGCGCCGTGTGGCGCCAGGCCCTGGAGCAGATGGTCACGCGCCGGGATCTCCTCGACCTGCCGCTCACCGGACACGGCTACCTGTATCAGACCGTTTTCTCGCTCGCGACGAAGCGCGCCGAGAGCGCGCCGACGCAGCCGCGCCCCGAGACCGAGTCCGAGGAAGCGCGGGGCCACGAGGCAGCCGATGCGCGGCTCGAGGCGTTGTACCGCCGGAGCGTGGAAAAGGCGAACGCTCGACTCTCGCGCCAAGGCGAAGGGGGAAACCGTGACTGAGGCCGATCTGGAGCTGCCGGGGATCCTCGGCGAACTCACGGATTCGCACGGCGTCTCGCCGGCGTTGGCGCTGGCGCGTTGGCTCGGTGGTCGGCGCCTCTACGTCCCGGAGCGCTACGTGGCGGGACACGAGATCGAGCGTCGCCTTGGGCGTCACGCCTTCCGCTGGCTGATCCAGAAATACCCGCGCGAGACCGTCGAGGTTCCGCGCGTCAGAAAGCTCGTCCAGGCGATGCGCGACCGCGCGATCGCGGAGGAGCACGAAGCGGGCCGGAGCATCTCCGAGCTCGCCGCAAAGCACGAGCTGACCATGCGCGGCGTAACGCTCGCCATCCAGCGCGCGCGGGAGAGAGGGTACGATCCTCAGTTCGATCTCTTTGCTTCATCGAGCTGAGGGAGGGACGGCCGCAAGGCCGATGTGTGAACGCCGGCAATCCGGCATTGGGGGTATGAAACCGTGAATACGATCTTCAAGAGAGCACTGATCACCGTCGTGGCGTCGATCGCCGTCGGCGCCCTGGTCTCCGCCTGCAATGGTGGGACGAGCCACGCCGATGACGACTCGGGCTATGTGACCGTCGCCCAGGCCAAGCAGATCGCCGCTCAGGCGGCGGCTTCGGCGGTGTCCGCGGCCGTGGCGCCGCTGAACGCCCGGCTGAAACGCCTGGAGGCGTTGCGGCTCGCGGTGTCTCATGGCGGATCGACCGTCATAACGCGTGGCGTCACGCATGCGGCCGCGAGCTCGACGACGAGCTCCTGGACCCGCGCGAACCTGCAGGTTCAGCAGGGCATGCTGTGGATCATCTCCGGCACCGGGTGCTACGCCCGCATCAGCGAGGCCGTGAGCGGAGACTACGGCTACGTCCAACCTCTGTCGGGCGGCATCACGATCGGGTTTACCGGATCGGGGTGCACCGGGACCGGCTACGTCATGGGGATGAGCGTCGGCGCGGCAGCGTCGGGCATCGTCTTCACGCTGAATCCGCAGAACTCGCAGGGCATGTCGGGCAGCGACTGGAACAATGCCGCCTATTACTGGTACATCGCCTCGGGAAGCGTCTACACGAGCTTCCAGGAGATGTCGTACTGGCAGCCGGGCGGCGGCTGCATTGGCGCCGGCGGGACCGCGGTCTCCAACACCGGCATGCAGATGCTCCAGAACGACGCGACGGTGACGAATGTCCCGTCCGCTCCCGTCCTCGGTCCGCTGCTGCCGAGCAATGTGTGACCGAAGCCACTTAGCTGGAGCAAGGAGAGGGCCGCATCTTGCGGCCCTCTTTTTTGGCGTTATGATTGGCCCTGCGGCATGACAGCAACCGATTAGAAGCCGCTTCCCACTTACGCCCTCGTGATGCGGCCCGTAGCCTTTCCGCATGGCACAGGCAAGCAACTCCGTAAGCCCCGCCGACATCGCGCAGTGCTCCCGTGCGTACGGTCTTCCCGCGTCCCTGATTGCGGCGATCGTCGCCACCGAGTCGAGCGGCGTGCGCGGCGCCGTGCGCGCCGAGCCGGGATATCGCTACATGTGGGACGTGGCGAAGAAGGCCCCGTTCCGCAAGCTCACCGACGAGGAGCTCCACGCGGCTGCGCCGCCGGACGGATTCCCGGCGATCGAGGACGAGTCCGTTGCGACGGAGTGGTGGGGCCAGCGTATGAGCTGGGGCCCGATGCAGGTCATGGGCGCCGTGGCGCGCGAGCTCGGGTTCCGGCGTCCCTTCGGCGCGCTCTGCGATGCGTACATCGGTCTGCAGTGGGGCTGCCAGCACCTGCTGAGCCTCAAGACGCGCTTCCTGTCCGGATACGGCTGGGAGGGCGTGGTCGCCGCGTACAACGCCGGTAGCCCGCGCCGCGGCGATGACGGCAAGTGGGTGAACCAGGACTACGTCGACACCGTGCGCAAGCACGGCGGCTTCAAGGCGCTCCAGGGGGACCGATGATCGAGCTCGCAATCGCGGCCCTGGTGCTCGTGTTCGTCACGCTCTGCAGCTATGTCGAGCTTGCCCGCGACGGCAGCGTCGACGTCACCCAGGAGCCGATCTCCTATTTCCTGACCGGCCCGCACCACCTGGCGGAAGACGCGGGATTCTGCGCGCTGGCGCTTGCGCTGCTACTCATGGGCTGCCAGCTCGGGATTGTGGCCTTCGCCCTCGCGGCGCTGATCGCCGCCGCCGTGATCATGGCGATGGTGAGCGACACCTGGGCGTTCCTGTTCGGGCGCGAGCACCGCGTCGTGCATCTCACCTCGGCCGGCGTCGCTTTCTCCGGCGTCGCAGTCCTCGAGTTCCTCGTCGCGGTCCAGGCCGGGAGCGCGCTGCTCCTCGGACTCGCGGTCGCCTATCCCGCATCGGTCGCGTTCGTGTGGTGGAAGTGGCGCGAGGAAACCGCCTGGCAGGAGAAGATCGCGACCGCCTGTGTGTGCACGTTCGTCGTCACGTGGGCGATTCGCGCCTACATGCTGTACTGGAGGTCCTACCTGTGAGCATCCTCTCGGACCTGAACCCCATCGGGATCATCGGCGACATCGGCTCCAAGCTGATCGATCATTTCTTCCCCGACCCCGAGAAGGCAAAACAGGCGAAGCTCGAGCTGCTGAAGATGCAGCAGACCGGCGAGTTCAAGCAGATCGATGCCTACACCACCCTCGTGCAGGCGCAGACCGCGATCAATGCCAAGGAAGCGGCCAGCGGGAATCTGTTCGTCGCTGGATGGCGTCCTTTCGTCGGCTGGGTCTGCGGCGTCGCTCTTGCCTGGAACTTCGTCGCGCTGCCGATGCTGAACTGGGCGATCGTCGAGTTCGGACTCACCTTCCACGCGCCGCCCAGCATCGACATGTCCCAGCTGTGGGTGGTTCTGACGGGGATGCTCGGCATCGGCAGCATGCGCACCTTCGAGAAGTTCAAGGGCGTCAACGCGCGGCATGGCTGACGAGGCGTACTTCGAGAGCGCGGCGCGCATCGAGGAAAGCGACCGGGAGCGGGCGCTTTCCCTGCGTGCGGCGCGACGCGCGGAAGAGGCGCGGATCGCCCAGCGGCTGCGCGACTCCGGCGTCCTGGTCCGTCACTGCATCGACTGCGGGGACGCGATTCCGCCGGAGCGGATCCGCTTCGTGCCCCATGCCGAGCGATGCGCGGACTGCGAGAGCGACCACGAGCGGAGGCGTCGATGACCGCGGCAACCGGAGGCTGGGACTGGCACTACATCGCCGCGATGGTCGGGACTCTGGCGGCGCTGCTGGCGGTCTACTCGGCCATCCTCCTGTGGGCGGTCAAGGCGCTGCTGAAGCGCCAGAGCGACGAGACAGCCGCCAAGCTCCTGGAGCTCATGGAGCGCGACACCTCCCAGGACGACGAGATCGACGCGGTGCGACGCGAGCTGAACGACCACAAGGTCGACGTGGCGAAGAACTACATCCGGCGTGAGGACGCACTCGTGTACTTCGCTCGCTTTGAGCAGAAGGTCGATGCAATCTGGACATTCCTACACGAGAGGTTCAATGGCCGTGGATCGTGATCACATCGAGAAGACTCGCAGGGAGGTACTGCGCTGGAGGATTCTCCAGACGCTGAATATTGGGCGACCCTTCGCGGTATCGGAAGACACGCTGATGCAGGCCGTCAGCGGCCCCGATATGCCGCTGACGCAGCACGATCTGCGGCGAGAGATCGAGTACCTTGAACTGCGCGAGCTTGTGAACGTGCAGGGACGCGGGAAGCAGCCGCAGTGGGACTGCAAGCTCACCCGCACCGGCGTCGACATCGCCGAGTACGAGGTCGAGTGCGAACCCGGAATCGCCCGGCCTCCGATGTACTGGTAGCCCGCAATGGCACAGCGCAGCGCCGTCGCTCAGTTGCCCGACGAGGTCCGCGAGGAGCTCGAGCGGCGGCTGCTGCGCAGTTCCTTCTCCGGGTACGAGGATCTCGCCTCCTGGCTCCAGGAGGCCGGCTTCGAGATCTCGAAGAGCTCCGTGCACCGCTACGGGCAGCAGTTCGAGCAGCGCATGGCGGCGCTCAAGGTCGCGACCGACCAGGCAAAGACGCTCGCCGCGGAGGCCGACGACGACGAGGGCGCCATGAACGAGGCGCTCCTGCGCCTGGTGCAGACGAAGACGTTCGAGATCCTGATCGAGCTCGAGGACGAAAAGGTCGAGGCCAACCTGCCGAAGATCGGCCGCATGGTCGCCGAGCTCGCCCGCGCGAGCGTCACGCAGAAGAAGTGGGCCGAACAGGTACGCGCGAAGCTCCAGCAGAAGGTGGACGCCTACGCCAGCCGCAACGGCCTGTCGGGCACGCAGGCCGAGGATCTGCGCCGGGAGCTGCTGGGCGTCGTCGCATGAGCACGCTCGCCGAGGGGATGCTGCTCCGCGGCCAGCGGGAGTGGATCGCCGATCCCTCCCCGCTCAAGGTCGACGAGAAGGGCCGGCGCACGGGCATCACCTGGGCGGAGGCCGCGGACGACGTCCTCATTGCCTCCACCAACCGGTCCGAGGGCGGCCAGAACGTCTACTACTTCCCCCAGGCGAAGGAAGACGCCATTGAATATGTGGAGACCTGCGCCAAGTGGGCGAAGGTCTTCAACAAGGCCACGAGCGAGCTGGAGCTCGGCAGCTGGGAAGACGAGCTCGGCGTGGTGCTCCCGAAGGACGATCCCGACAAGGGCATCCAGACCTACCGGATCCGCTTCCCCTCCGGGAACCGCATCGTCGCGCTCTCCTCGGCGCCGAGCCGGGCCCGCGGCAAGCAGGGCGTGTTCGTCCTGGACGAAGCGGCCTTCCACCCGGACTTAAAGGGCGTTCTAAAGGCGGTTCTGGCGACGATTCTCCGCGGCGGAAAGGTCCGCGTGATCTCGACCCACAACGGCGAGGACAATGAGTTCAACGAGCTCGTCACCGAGATCCGCTCCGGGCGCCGCAAGGGCACCGTGCACCGCTACCCGTTCAAGAAGGCCGTCGCCGACGGCATGTACAAGCGGATCTGCGAGCTCGCCGGCGAGACCTGGTCCCAGGAGAAAGAGGACCGGTGGGTCGCCGACGCCTACGCCTTCTACGGCGACGACGCCACCGAGGAGCTCGACGCGATCCCGAAGTCCGGATCCGGGAGCTTCCTCTCGGGCGTGCTGATCGAGTCCTGCATGCAGCCGGGGCCCGTGCTGCGCTACGAGTGCAAGGACGCGTTCGCGGCGCTTTCGAAGGCCGAGCGCCACAGCGAATGCCAGGCGTGGATCGATGACCACCTGGCGCCGCTCCTCGCCGAGCTCGACCCGAACCTCGAGCACGGCTACGGCATGGACTTCGGCCGTTCGGGCGACCTCTCGGGCATCGCGCCGTGGGAGCGCCAGCAGGACCTGACGGTGCGCTTCCCATTCCTGGTCGAGATGCGCAATGTCCCCTTCGACCAGCAGGAGCAGGTGCTCTTTTATGTGATCGATCACCTTCCGAAGTTCCAGTGCGGGGCGAACGACGCGCGCGGCAACGGCCAGATGATCGCCGAGCACGCCTGGCAGCGCTACGGCATGAGCCGGATCGTGCCGGTGATGCTCACCACGGAGTGGTATCGCGAGAACGGGCCGGCGTTCAAGGCCGCCTTCGAGGACGGCACCGTGATCATCCCGAAGGATGCGGACGTGCGATCGGATCTGCGCGCCATCCGCATGGACAAGGGCGTTGCCAAGGTCCCGGACAATGCGCGGATGAACGGCACCGATGGCAAGCCGCGCCACGCGGACTCCGCAATCGCGCTCTGGCTGGGCCACTTCGCGAGCCGCCAGGACGTGGTGCCGATCGAGTTCCAGACGCTCGGGCCGCGCCAGTCAATGGGCGTCGAGAACCTTCCCGGACGCCGGGTCGTCGATGACGCCGGCTTTGGCGTGGTGGGCGGATTGAACGACTTCGGAGGCTTCTGATGGCTGACCAACACGTAAAGCGCCCGAGCGGCGTGCTGGTGCCGGCGGACTTCGCCGACCCGGCGATCGGCGAGCTGAAGCCGACCCGGACCGTGCGCCCGGACCCGAACCAGATCGCGACCACCCTGGATGGCCGCGACATCACGCGGGGCTATGTCACGCCGCAGATCCTCATGCTGCCGCAGGACCAGGTGCTGCGCCAGCGAGGCGGCGGCGACCTTCGGCTCTACGAGGACCTGCTACGCGACAGCCAGGTCGCCGCGACCTTCCAGCAGCGCCGCGGGGCGGTGGTCTCGAAGGAGTGGTTCGTCGAGCCCGGAGGCACCCGGGCGATCGACAAGAAGGCCGCCGAGTCGCTGAAGGCGCAGCTCGCCGACCTGAACTGGGATGCGGTCACCGACAAGATGCTCTACGGTCGCTTCTACGGCTACTCGGTCGCGGAGCTCCTGTACGGCCGCGACGGGCGCGAGGTCGTGATCGATCGCATCAAGGTGCGCAAGGCGCGCCGCTTCCGCTTCGACGGCGCGCAGCGGCTCCGGCTGCTGACCTTCGGCGATCTCATGGGCGAGCTGCTCCCCGAGCGCAAGTTCTGGCTCTACACCGCCGGCACGGACAACGACGACGAGCCCTACGGCCTCGGCCTCGGGCACTTCCTCTACTGGCCGGTACTGTTCAAGCGCAACGGCCTGCGGTTCTGGCTGATCTTCCTGGAGAAGTTCGGCATGCCGACGGCCAAGGGCACCTATCAGGCCGGCGCGACCTACGAGGAAAAGCAGCGGCTCCTCCAGGCGCTCTCGGCGATCACGACCGACTCGGGCGTCATCATCCCCGACGGCATGGCCATCGAGCTGATCGAGGCGGCGCGCTCCGGTACGGCGGACTACGAGTCCCTCGAGAAGCGCATGGACGATTCGATCAGCAAGATGGTCGTCGGTCACACCGGCGCGGCGGATGCGACACCTGGACGCCTCGGTGGCGAGAGCATGGCCGAGGAGGTGCGAAGCGACCTGGTGAAGGCCGACGCCGATGAGATGTGCTCGAGCTTCAATGCCGGGCCCGCGCGCTGGCTGACCGACTGGAATTACCCCGGTGCGGCCTACCCGCGCGTGTGGCGGCAGACAAAAGAGCCGACCGACTGGGTGAACATGTCGACGGCCATCTCGAACCTTGCCAAGGCGGGCTATCGCCCGACGCGCGCAAAGATGGAGGAGATGTTCGACACCGAGTTCGAGGACATCAAGTCCCAGGGCGCTCCCGGCGCCACGCCGCCTCCGGAGCCGCCGAGCGATCCAAGCGCCGCGCCGGCGCCGAGCTTCGCGGAGCACGCGCCGGAGGACCGGCTCGCGTCCCAGCTCGATCGGCGCGCGCAGCCGGTGGTCGACAAGTGGGTGCGCCAGATCCATGCGATCGCGGCGGACGCGACGAGCCTGCCAGATCTATCGCGCCGGCTGACCGCGGCCTTCTCCGAGCTCGACTCGAAGGAGTTCGCCGCAGTCATGAGCCACGCGCTGACGGTGGCGAACCTCCAGGGCCGCGCGGACGCTTCTGACGAGGCCGAGTAAGCCATGCGGATCGCGCTCGTCGACCTCGAACCGGAATGGCTGTTTAGTACCGGTGATCCTTCTTTCTATCGCCGAGTGGACTCCCTTGAGGAGGCGAATGGGATCTTCTTCGTCTGCCCGCTATGCTTCGAGCGCAATGGCCATAACCGTGTCGGCGTGCACGGCGTCATTTGCTGGGGGTGCGACGTCCCGCAGCGCGTGGCGCCGCGCCCCGGGCGCTGGAGGCTTCAGGGGACAGGCTTTCACGACTTGAGCCTTCAGAGCTGCCCCGGCAAGAGTCGGTCGGTCCTTCTTCTGGACGGCTGCCGCTGGCACGGATTCGTCACCGACGGCTGGGTAACCTGAGCAGTCCTCATGGCTAGCTACGGAAGCCTCCCGTTCCGCGAGCAGATCGCCTTCTTCCTGCGGAAGGTCAATGTCCCGACCGCGTCCTGGACGGATCTGTGGCAGGCCGACCACGACACCGGCTTCATGGTCGCCGGCGCCGCGAAGGCCGAGCTCCTCCAGGATCTGCGCGACGCGGTGGACAAGGCGATCCGCGACGGCACCACGCTCCAGGAGTTCCGCAAGGACTTCGACAAGATCGTCGCGCGCTACGGCTGGAGCTACACGGGCGGCCGGAACTGGCGCACGCGCGTGATCTACGAGACAAACCTGCGGACCAGCTACGCCGCCGGCCGCTATGCGCAGCTGAAGGCGAACACGAAGGCGTTCCCGTACTGGCGCTACAAGCACTCGCACCTGGACAAGGTGCCGCGCCCGCTGCACATCGCACATCCGCCGGAAGGCTGGAACGGCCTGGTGCTGCGCCATGACGATCCCTGGTGGGACACGCACTTCCCGCCGAACGGCTGGGGCTGCACCTGCTACGTCGAGGGCGTGAGCGAGCGCAAGCTGCGGCGCCTGGGGAAAGACGGTCCGGACGAGGCCCCACCGACGAAGATGCGCACGGTCACCGTCGGCACGCAGGGCCCGAGCCCGCGCACCGTTTCCGTCCCCGAAGGGATCGACCCGGGTTTCGGCTATGCGCCGGGTGCGACGGCATACAAGGAGACGCAGCGCGCGGTCGAGGAGATCCTGCAGCACGAGCTCGACCACGACCTCGCGACGGCGCTCGCCCGCTATCTTTCCTCGATGCCGAGCGCGCCGCCGGCGCCGTCCCTCCAGGAGCTCGGCGCCGGCGCGGCCGCGCGCCCGCAGGGCAAGCCGCCGCAGGACGGGGGCGGCTGATGGCCGGCGCGCGCATCGAGCTCCAGTACGTCGACGCCGGCGTCCAGGACGAGCTCAAGCGCCTCCTCGCTCGCCTGGAGGATCCGCAGCCCGCGCTCGCGGAGATCGGCCAGTACGGCGTGGAATCGACGCGTGAGCGCATCGAGAGCCAGAACGCCGACAATCCCATCGCCGCATGGGAACCGCTCACCGAGCGTTACCTCAAGAGCAAGCGCAAGCGCGAGCACCACCCCGACGAGATCCTGGTGCTCTACGGCTTCCTGGTCAGCACCTTTGCCTGGCAGGCGACGAAGGACACCGTCGAGTGGGGCAGCAACCAGGTGTACGCCGCCGCGCAGCAGTTCGGGCGCCCCGAGATCAACCTGCCGCCGCGGCCATTCCTCGGCGTCACCGAGCGCGACCGGACGGAGATCCTGGACATCCTCCACGCGTGGCTCTCCGACGCCGCCTGATCGCTGGCGCAAAAGTGTCCAGTCGAGCCTCTCAGATCGCCTGAGCCGGTTTCAGACCTACTGCCCCCCGTCCAGACAGGCGCTCGCGCCGCCTGCGGAAATTTAAACGCCATTTAAACGATTCAGGAGACTCCCCGACGGGCCGTTTTACGCCTCCCGAGGTGGGAACCCCCAAATCGGGCCCCGATTGCGCCGGGAGACGCCCGGCGCTATGCTCAGTTCCCCAGCCCGGCGCTGGCGCTCCTAATCAGGAAGCGTGACAGCCGGAGCCACCATCGCCCAGGCGCGTCCGCGCCTCGATGCTCCGGGCCGGATTCCCCTCCCCGCGACCCGCTTCCGAGATGGGAAGCGCCTTCCAACTTATGCCGCGCTGCCCCCGTCGGCAGACTGCTGCCCCATGAGCGTTTTTCATCGAATCCGCGCCGACGAAGTTCCGTTCTACGAGCGCGCAGGGGGCATTCACCAGGCATGAAGCGCATTCCCATCTTCCGCCCGGGGCGGCACACGTCCCGCCAGGGCGAGGCGATCGAGTTCACCGAGGCCCGTCTGCGGGCCTCGGCCGCAGCCTACGATCCGGCCAAGCACGAGGCGCCGATCGTCGTCGGGCACCCGAAGACGGACGCGCCCGCCTACGGCTGGGTGCGCTCGCTCGAGTATGGCGAGGACGGCCTGGCGGCCATCCCTGACCAGGTCGACACCGATTTCGCCGAGATGGTCCAGGCCGGGCGCTTCAAGAAGGTGAGCGCGAGCTTCTACCCGCCGGGTCACCCCAGCCATCCCATCCAGGACGGTCCGGGCTCCGACGCGTACTACGTGCGCCACGTCGGGTTCCTGGGCGCGCAGCCGCCGGCGGTGAAGGGGCTCAAGGCCGCGGAGTTCGCCGACGACGAGGAAGGCGTCGTCGAGGTCGAGTTCTCCGAGGAGGAGCCGGGCCTCGTCTCGCTCGTGGCTTCCGGGCTGCGCCGAATCCTGCGCGGTTTCGAGTTCGCGGATCCCGAGTACGCCGGCCCGCACGACAGCTTCCCGATCAAGGGCCCGGCGGACGTGGGCGACGCCTGGGATCTTGCCGGCCACGCCAATGATCCGGACGCCGTGCGCCGCCGGATCGTCGACATCGCCAAGCGCCACGGCTGGACGGACGCGTTGCCGCAGACGGCTCGCGACTGGTGCCGAGCGCATTCCATTTCCTTTTCCGAGGAGAGCACCACCGTGTTGACCGAACAGCAGATCAGGGAGCGCGAGGCGAAGATTGCCGAGCGCGAGAAGGCCGTCGAGGCGAAGGAGGCGGAGTTCTCCGAGCGCAGCGAGGCCATCACCGCCCGCGAGCGCGAGGCCGAGAAGGCCGCCGCCGAGGCCCGCAAGCGTGACGCGGTCGAGTTCGTCGAGGCGCTCACGCAGGAAGGCAAGGTGCTCCCGCGCGAGAAGGCCCCGCTCACCGAGCTCCTGGCCTCTTTCGGCGAGGGCGCCGAGGTCGAGTTCGCCGAGGGCGACGGGACGGTCAAGAAGCCGTCGGCGGAGATCCTGCGCGATCTCCTGAAGTCGCTGCCCTCGCGCGTGGACTACGCCGAGCGCGGCGCCGCCGGCGAGGACGAAGGCACCCGCGCCGCGGCCTCGTTCACCCACGAGCCGGGCCTCAACGTCGATCCCGAGCGCGCCGCCCTGCACCGCAAGGCGAAGGCGTACGCAACCAAGCACGAGTGCAGCTTCGCCGAGGCGGTGGCTGCCCTGGAAACGGAGGAGTAACCACCAATGGCACGCCAGTCACTTGTCAATCTCGCGCTCACCCTCAAGGCGTCGGGCGCGATCACGCAGTACCGGGCCGTCGGCTTCGACGGCGCGCAGGCCACCGTCGCAGGCCAGAAGGTCCTCGGCGTGGCGGCCTACGACGCCGCGGACGGGGACGAGTTCCCGGTCAATGTCGACGACACCGTCCTGGTCGAAGCGGGCGCCGCGATCGCCGTGGGCGATGCGCTGACCGTCGACGCCCAGGGCCGCGCGGTCCCGGCCTCGCAGCTGGACGTCGCCGCCGGGGGAACCGCCGTCACGTCGACCGCGGCCAACGGCGGAATTCTCACGGGCTCGATTCTGCCCGAGTACATCTTCGCGGATGCGCTGGAGGCGGCAGCCGCCGCCGGCGACATCATCGAAGTCATCACCCGGCGCTAAGGAGGTATGCACGCCATGCGCAGTCAGCAGTTCCAGCGCGTCTTCCTGGCGGTGGCCATCGCGGCCATCGGCCTGGTAACGGCGACGCATCCGGCCTTCGCGGCCATGTCCCCCGCAGCGGGCCACGGGCTCGGTGGTCTCGGGATGCTCTTCGGGATCGGACAGCTCTCGCCAGCCGGCGCGCGCGTCATCGACCCGATCATCACCGAGGTCGTCCAGGGCTACAGGTTCCCGAACCTCGTGGGCTCCGTGCTCTTCCCCGAGGTTCCGGTCTCGACCCGCGGCGGCCAGGTGATCCAGTTCGGGCCCGAGGCATTCCGCCGATACAACGCGCGGCGTGCGCCTGGTGCGGCCACGAAACGAGTCGACTTCGGTTATCTCGGCGACAAGTTTGCGCTCGTCCAGGACGCGCTCGAAGGCAAGGTTCCCTTCGAGGTCATGGAGGATGCGCAGCGCGTGCCGCACATCAACCTCGCCCAGGTGTACCTGCGCGGGACGGTGAACATCCTTAAAAAGAGCCTCGAGGCAGACCAGGCGGCGCTTGCGCTCGATCCCAACAACTACGACGCGAACCACAAGGTGGCGCTCGCGGGCACCAGCAAGTGGAGCGATCCGTCGAGCAACCCGACGCAGGACATCGACGACTACAAGGAGACGGTTCGCACCGGCATCGGCGTGCGCCCGAACGTGCTCGTGATGTCGGCCCAGGCGTACAAGGCCGCGCGCACGAACCCGAACATCGTCGACCGGTTCAAGTACACGTCGAAGGAGTCGATCACCGCGGACATGCTCGCCCAGCTGTGGGACCTCGACAAGGTGGCCATCGGCGACGACATCTACTGGGATGACTCGACCGGCCAGATGGTCGACGTGTGGGGCAACAACGCGGTGCTCGCGTACAGCGCGCTTGCGGCGAGCTCGAACCAGGAGCCGTCCTACGGCTACACGTACCGGATGATCGGGCACCCGATGGCGGAGATCCCCTACCAGGACCGCAACGCCCGGAGCTGGATCTACCCGGTGAACTACGAGCGGGTTCCGGTCAACTCGGCCTTCAGCGCCGGGTTCCTGATCCAGACGCCCGCGTAACGCTGATGCCCGCAAGGGCTTAGCCAGGGAGCGGCCGGCCACGCGGCCGGCCGCTTTCCGAAGCGGCCCGAGGGCCGGACCGTTTCGGAAAGCGAACCACCCACCACGGAGACAGTCGTGGCAGAGCAGACACCGAATCCGAAGGACACCGTCACCATCACGCCGAAGACGTCGCCGGTGAAGCACGAAGGAATCTTGCACGAGATCGGCAAGCCGTTCGAGGCCCTGTGGCACGAGGTCGAGGACCTGGTGCACGAGGGCATCGCCGAGATCGAGGGCGTCAGCAAGGACATCCTGGACGGCACGAACGCCGAGATGCAGAAGTGGCTCCAGGACCACCAGGTCGACTTCCCGTCCAACGCGAACAAGGCGAAGCTCCAGGAGCTCGTCCAGGAGACGCGCCAGAAGGAAGCCGAGGGCGCGGCCGCTGGCAACGGATCCGGCGGCGGCGAAGGCGCCGGCGCGTCGACCGACGCCAACTGATTACCCCCGAAGCAAAGGGCATTCGCGATGACGACGACTGAACTGCGGATAACGGTCGCCCAGCGTGGCCCGATCGATCAGGCCCGGCGCGCCGCAGCGCGTCGGGAACCCGGAGATCGCTGATGCCAGAACGCAAGTTCCACGTCGTCTTCCGGTTCCGGGACCCAGTCGGGACTGTCGGCGCCGCGTGGGTGATCGACGGAATCTATTCGAAGGAAGGAGACGCGGTCGAACATGCCAAGGAGATCGAGGGCACCCCGATCCTTATGACGGCCGACGAGATCGGGGGCCACTTCATCCAGGAGCGGCTGCGCCCGATCAGCGAGGCGCTTGAGTCGTTCGTGCGCTCCGTCGATCAGCTGAAAGGGATGAAAGTCGCGTGACATACGCAACCCAGCAGGATCTATACGATCGCTTCGGGCAGTCCGAGATCGATACGCTCGCCGATCGCAACAACGACGGGACGCCGGACCCGGGCGTGATCGACGGCGCGATCGCCGACGCCGGCGACACGATCGACAGCTACATCGGCGCGCGCTACGAGCTGCCGCTCGCCTCGACGCCGCCGCTTCTCACGCGGATCTGCTGCGACCTCACCCGCTTCGAGCTCTACAGCGACGCGGTGCCCGAGCTCGTGCAGAAGCGCCACGACGCCGCGATCAAGCTGCTGCAGGCGATCCAGTCGGGGAAGGCGACGCTCGGCCTCGCCGAGGCGAGTCAGCCGGTGCCCTCCGATGCGCCGCAGACGGATCCGAACGCGCCCGGGCGCACGTTCACCACCGGTTCGCTCGAGGACTTCACCAGTGACTGGCCGGAGTACTGATGCTCGCGCACTTTCTCGCGCTGGGGGACCTGGTCATCGAGCGGGTCAAGACCGAGCTGCCGTCCGACTTCCAGCTCGTGGCGCACGCGGCGGACCTCGCCGGCGTGAAGGATTCGGCGCAGATCACGCCGGCCTGCCACATCGTCTACCTGGGCGCGCGCATCGGTACGCAGCTGCAGGCCGCCGCGCCTCCGCCGGCCGGGAAGGTCGCCTGGGACCAGGACTGGATGACGGTCGTGGTCGTGCGATCGGCCAAGGACCCGAAGCGCCTCACCGGCGCGATGGAAGTCGCCGGACCACTCTGCGGGCGCCTGGTCACGACGCTCACCGGCTGGAAGGCGGACGACGGCGTCATGCCGCTCCAGGCCGAGCCGCCGGGCGTTCCGCCGCTGCCGAGCGCGGCGGGCACCTTGTACGTGCCGCTGCGGTGGCGCGCACGCATCACCAAGTTCACCACGTAGGAGACCTGTCGTGAAGAAGGACGAGAAGTCGACGACGGACGACGCCACGGGGGCGGACCCGAAGCCGGGCTCGACTTCCGCTCCGGCTCCGGCTCCCGCGCCGTCCAGGAAGAAAAGCGCCATCGATCGGGAGATCGATCGATGGTTCCAGGAACAGATCCACGGAAGCCCGGTGTCACGGCACACCCCTTCCTACAACCACCTGCGCCAGGCGATCGACGACCTCAAGGTTCGCCTGGCCTCGGCGACGAAGGAGTAATCAGCGATGGCAGCCGATGCAGTTTTCCAGGAACAGGCGATCTTCGGGTCCGGGCGCCTCTACGGCGTCGGGGGCGACACGCTTTCCACGCCGACCGAGTTCGGCACCCTCCAGGACGTGAGCATTGACTTCAGTCTCACGAAGAAGGAGCTCCGCGGTCAGAACATCTTCCCGGAGAAGATCGGCCGCGCCGAGGCGAAGATCACGGGCAAGGCGAAGATGGGCCGGATCAACCCGATCCTCTTCCAGAAGCTCTTCTTCGACTTCGGGACGATGGCCACGGGGCGCGAGCTCCTGGCCGCGGGCGAGGCGGCGTCGGTGCCGGCCTCCGCGGGTCCGTACACGATCGTCGTCGCCAACGGCGCGAACTTCAAGACCGACCTCGGCGTGAAGGATGCGAACACCGGCGCGGTCTTCGAGAAGGTCGCGGCGGGCTCGGAGGCGACCGGGGCCTACAGCGTGGATCCCACGACCGGCACCTACACCTTCGACGCGAGCGACGCGAACCGGGCCGTGCTCATCTCCTATACCTACAGCGACACCTCCGGGCACACGCTGTCGGTCGGGAACACGCTCGCCGGCGTCGCCCCGACCTTCCAGATCATCGTCTGGAACGAGGACGACGAGGGCAAGCACGGGATCCGTCTGTACGCGTGCTCGAGCGACAAGCTCGCGTTCGCCACGAAGATGGGCGACTTCAACATTCCCGAGCTCGATTTCGCCGCGCAGGCGGATCCGGCGGGGAAGGTCTTCGACGAATGGTTCGAGTGAGGGGCGTTAAACCATGATTGAAGGCGTTTCAATCTCGCTGGGTGGCCGGGACTTCACAGTCCCGGCCCTCAATTTCAAGGGCATCCGCGCGCGCGAAGAGGACATCGACCGGATCTCGAAGCCAGCCTCCGATGAGAGCGAGGCATTCGGGGCCGATCGGATGGGCGCCGTTTGTCGGATTGTGCACACGGCACTCGTTCGCAACTATCCGGACGTGACGCTTGAGCAGGTCGAGGACTGGGTGGACCTCAACAACGTCACCTACGTGATCGACGCGGTGCTCGGGCAGTCGGGACTCAAGAAGAACGCCGGCGAGGAGGGCTCCGCGCCGGGGGAAGCGCCGAGCCCGTCGACTGGGACGGGCTCTACGCCACCCTCGCCATCGACACCGGATGGACCTGGGAGTACATCGACGAGTGCATGACGCTGCCCCGGCTCGCTGCCATGAACCGCGAGTGGCGGCAATGCCCGCCCGCGCGCGTTCTCATCGCCGCGTATGTCGGGTACAAGCCAAAGCCGAAGGCGCGACGCCTGAAGCGAGGAGAACTGAGCGGTCTGTTGGGCCGGATGCGATCGGCAGCGCAGCCGAGGGGTTAGCCGTGATGCCACCAGGCGTAAAGACGTGCGCCGAGCAGCCAGAAGAATCCGGCCGCGATCCCGAGCGCGCCAACTATGACGCCGCCGCTTCCGCGGGCGCCGGCGCCGGCCAGCATCACGACGAAGCTGACGAGCATAAGGATTACGGCGGCAACCATTTGCCCCTTGTAGCGCTTCGAGGTCGCCTGGATGGTCGTCGGGTGCGCTGCCGCTACCGTTTCTCCAAGCGGTGCCCCGCATCCCGGACAGCTGCTCGCCTGGTCGGAGATCTGTCGTCCGCATTCGGTGCAATTCGTCAGGGCCATCGCCTGAACCCTCCCGTAAGTGTCTTCGGAGTATAGCCAATGGCCACCGAGATGGAGCTGGCACTCAAGATCAAGGCGAGCGTCGACCAGGCGACGGCGGCACTGCGCTCGGTCTCGGACCAGCTCAAGGGCATTGGAACTTCGGGCGAGAGTGCCGATACCGGGGCGGCGTCCGCCTCGGCGGGCCTCGACTCGGTCACCGCCAGCGCGAACGCGGCGGCCGCCGCAGTCGAGAGGGCGAATGCCTCGCTGGGGATGAGTGGGACCCGTGGATATGGCGGCCCGAACACGCCGTGGCCGGCCGGGAAGATCGTCCGAGGAGGAACGCCAGAGGCCGAAGCTGAGGACGCCGTTGCTTCCGGCGGCGGCGCGGCGGCGGGGACGGCCCTCGAGGAGACGAACCGCGCGGTCGCTGACTCCGCGCAACAGGCTACTGCGGCGATCGACTCGGTCGCACTGTCGGCGCGTGGCGCGGCGGCGATGGAGGCCGAGGCATCCGGAGAGGCGGCGGCGCTTCGCGAACGTTGGGACCGCATTGCCGAGGCGTCCCAAACGGCGACAGCCGCCGCCAGTGGCGACGCGGTCGCTCTCCAAGCCCTTAAAGACGAGCAGAACGGCGTCCGCAATTCGCTCTCCGCCTATATCGTCGAACAACGCGCGGCAGCAGTCGCGCAGGAAGAAGGCGCGGCCGCGGCCGGGACAGAAGCCGCTGCAATGGAGGGGCTCAAAATCTCCAGCGGCGGCGCGATGAGAGAGTACAGCGCGCTGGTCGACGAGATGCTTTCCGGCCGCACCAGAAGGATCCCCGGAACCTTGGCCACGTTGAGCAACCGTCTCGGCCTGATGAAGTATCTGTTCAGCGGCGTCGGACTTGCGGCCATTGGGACGATCGGCGCGATCGCCGCGGTGGGAATCGAAGCCTACAAGGCGGAAGAGGAGGATGCGGCCTTCAATCGCGCCCTGGAGAAGACCGGCGGATACCTCGGTGTCACCATCGGCGAGTTCCGCCAGATGGCGAATGAGATCGCCGGCGGCTCCATTTCGATTGGACAGGCACGGGACAGCCTCCAGGCGGTCGCCGAGACGGGCCGGTTTACTGGCGATGAACTGCGCCAGGTCGGGCTCGGGGCAGCGGCTATGGCGCAGCTGACCGGCGAGAGCATCAAGAAGGCGGTCGGTGAATTCGCGAAAATTGGCGACAACCCGGAACAGGCCGCGCGTAAGCTCAATTCTCAGCTCCACTTCCTTACTGCCTCCACCTACGAACAGATAGCAGCTCTACAACGGGAGGGCGACACCGAGCAGGCGACGCGGGTACTCGTCGAACAGCTTTCCCAGGCTATGGCGCAACGGGCTGACAAGGCGCACTCGCAGGAGCACGGGATCCTCGCGCTCCTGCATGCCGAGGCGCATGGCTGGAGCATCATCGGAGAAAAGATCAAGAGCGCTTTCTCCTCTACCACCCCGCAGGAAGAACTAGACAAGATCGACAAGAAGATCCACGCGACTTTCGAAGAGCTGCAGCGCGTCAAGAAGGCAGGTGGTGCGATCGCGATAGGTCGTGACACTTACGAGACCGCGAGCCAGCTCGAGGCAGCGCTGCATAAGCTCGGCGCACGGCAGGCTGCGCTCTCAAAGCAGATCGTCGGATCGCATGACAGGGCCAAATCGAAGGCCGCGGTCGATGCGGAGACTCAGGCCGTCATCGAGCAGAGCCATTGGCTGGACAACGAAAAGGCGTCCCTCGACAAAAAGGTCCGCATGGAGCAGGAGCTCGCCCACCTGGCCAGGGTCCGCGCTGACGCAGAGAAGCTAGCGAACGACTCCCACGCGAGCGCCGCTGACCGCGCGGGCGCGAGAAAGGTGGTCGAGGGCACCGATTGGTCCAAGCTCCAGCAGGACATCCGTAACAAGTACAGCCAGCACAGCCAGGACATTGTTGCCGTCGATGAACAGACGCTCTCCGAGCTCGAGGCGCGGGAGAAAGTCTCCTACAACAAACGCTCGGGATTCGAGCTCGATTTCTGGAAGAAGAAGCTGGCCGGGATGCGTGAAGGGACCGCCGAATATGCCCAGGTCTATCACCGCGTCGCGGCGTTACAGCAGCAGGTTCAGCAGAAGGAAGAGCAGCAGGCGCGCCAGCACGAACAGAAGATGGCCGAGATTCGCCAGCTCGACATCGAAAGCGTCCGTTCGGCTGGGCTCTCTCAGATTCAAATTTCCGAGATGATGGTGCGTCATCGCCTATCGATGGGCTTGATCGGTGGTCGTCAGGAGGTGGCTCAGCTCAAGTCTCTCGAGGACGCGAAGCTCCGCGTCCAGCTCAAGGCCCTGGACGACCAGCTGGCCGCGGCCAAGGGCGACGAGGTCGAGCGCCGGCGTATCCTGCGCCAGATCCAGCAGGCCGAACAGCAGCATGCCACGACCATTGAGCAGCTGAATGAACGCATGCAGCTCTCCGTGCGCAAGAAGTGGATCCAGAGTTTCGGGGTTGTCACCAATGCGATCGACCAGTCGGTCAAGGGGATGATCCGCGGCACGCTCACCTGGCGAAACGCCGAGCGGAACTTCCTGCAGTCGATGACCGGCGAGTTCATCGACATGGCCATGAAGCGCGTCTCGCACTGGGTGGCCACGCAGATCGCACTGACGACCGTCACCGCGGCCGGCGAGAGCTCGCGCGCGGCGATCGAGGATGCGGCCAACAAGCAGAGCCTGCTGAAGACGGCGGCGACCGTCACGAAGAAGATCCTCATGAAGATGTGGGACGTCATGGCGAGCGTCTACTCGGCGATCGCGAGCATCCCCTACGTCGGCCCGTTCCTCGCGCCGGTCATGGCGATCGCGGCTGGCGCATTGGTCGCCTCCTGGGCCGGGCGCGTGGCCTCCGCCGCCGGCGGCTGGTGGGAGATCCCGAACGACCAGATGGCGATGGTCCATAAGCAGGAGATGGTGCTCCCGGCCCGCGAGGCCGAGGGCATCCGCAACCTGGTGCGCGGCGGCGGTAATGGCGGCAGCAACACCTACCACATCCATGCGATGGATGCCGAGAGCTTCCGGGACTACGCCCGACAGAACCGCGACATCCTGGCCGAGGCGCTCGGGATGGCGCACCGTGACGGTGCCTTCGCATGAACGTCTACCCGACGCTCGCGGGCCTCACCTGGCCGATCACGCGCAACGTCATCATGACCAGCATTGGCGGCGAGTCCGTGTCGGGCCGCTACGTCGGCGGCACGTACTTCCAGTACCCACTCTTCGAGTTCACCCTCACCTACAACTGGTTCGAACCGGGCGACATTGACCAGCTGCTCGGGCTTTTCCTCCAGAGCGCCGGCGGCGCGCCCTTCCTCTTCGATGCCGGGCCCGGTGACGATTCGGCCTCGAACGCATCGTTCGGCGCGGGCGACGGTTCGACGAAGACCTTCCAGCTGCTGCGCTCGATCGGTGGCTTCGTCCTTCCTGTCGACGAGACGTTCGGCGCCCGCACCGCCTATGTGGCAGGCGCGGCGGCGACGGCGACCTTTGACAGCCCGAATCCCGGCTATGTGACCTTCGGCGCCGCGCCTGCGAATGGCGCCGCGCTCACCTGGACCGGGAGCTACTACTACAAGGTCCGCTTCAAGAATGACCACCTGAGTGCGGATGAATTCCTCTCGCAACTCCACCAGGGCAACGTCGTGCTGAGGACACATCGATGAAGACGGTTCCAGCTGCGATGCAGACAGTTCTCGACGCCGGCGGTCCGTTCAAGATCGCCGATCTTTACACCTTCACCCTCGCCGACGGGACCGTGCTCCGCTGGACCAGCTCGCAGGCGCCGCTTACTGCCGGCGGCGTTACCTTCGCGCTCGGGCCGCCCGTCTCCCGGAACAAGATCAGCTGGAAGCTCGGGCTGTCGGTGGACACGGTGGACATCACGCTTGCAGACGACGGGGCTACCACCATCAACGGAGAGCCATTGATCTCGGCGGCGTGGAAGAACCTCTTTGACGGCGCGAAGGTCGAAGTCGATCGTTTCATCTCCGACAGCTGGGACCATGACACGGGAAGCGTGAACATGTTCACCGGCAAGGTTGGCGACGTCCGGGCGCAGGGCAAGAAGGTCAAGATCACCGTCGAGTCCGCGCTCGCGGAGCTCAAGGCCACGATGCCGAGGACTCAGGTGCTGCCGCACTGCGCTAACACGCTCTTCGACAGCGTGTGCGCCCTCGTCGCGGCGAACTTCACCTTTGCGGGATCCGTCGGCGCGGGCCCGACGGCGACGAGCTTCACGCTTTCCGGCGTCTCGCAGCCGGACGATTATTTCGCGCAGGGCAAGGTCGAGTTCACCAGCGGACCGAACAGTGGCCAGGTGCGCCAGATCAAGAGCTTCAAGAGCGGGGTGGTGACGCTTCTCTACCCGCTCTACGACATCCCGGCCCAGGGCGACACGGTCTCGATCGTCGCGGGCTGTGACAAGACGCGAGCGACCTGCCAGTCGCGCTTCAACAACCTGACCCACTTCCGCGGTTTCCCCTACGTTCCGGATCCATCGACGCAGTACAGCGGCAGCAATTCCGACGGCGGCGGCAATGGAGGCGGTTCCGGTGGTGGCGGCGGCGGCCCGGCCCGCGGCGGCAGAGGACGACATGGCATCATCCGTCTCCGCTGAGCGGGCCGAATCGGCCACGCGCGTGGCGATCGTCGCCGAGGCGCTCTCCTGGACGGGGACGCCCTTCCACCACGCGCAGTGCGTGAAGGGCGTCGGCGTGGACTGCGCGCACCTGCTGATCGGGGTCTACTCGGCGCTCGGCCTGGTGCCGGCGTTCAAGCCGGACCCGTATCCGAAGGACTGGCATGTGCACCGGAACGAGGAGCGGTTCCTGCAGACGGTCGAGCGCTTCGCGCGGCCGACGGAGCGCGCGCTCCCGGGCGACGTCGCCCTCTACCGCTTCGGCCGGTGCGTGAGCCACGGCGCGATCGTCCTGAACGATGACTTCATCATCCACGCCTACGTGGAAGCCGAGGCCGTCGAGCGTCTCGAGCGCGATGTGCTTGAACACCGCCTCGTGGGCTATTGGAGCGTGCTTTGAGCGGGCTGTTCGGCAGCGGCCAGGGCAAGCCGCTCGCGACCCAGGCGCAACGTGCGAATGGCATCCAGGTCCAGGCGTCGAACTGGGGCAAGGGGCTGCCGATCGTCTACGGCCGGGCGCGGGTCAGCGGGAACCTGATCTGGTACGGCGACTTCCAGGCGGTGGAGCACAAGCAGCAGGTCGGAAAGGGCGGCGGCGGCGGCGCGTCCACCTCCTACACCTACAGCTCGAGCTTCGCGCTCGCGCTCTGCGAAGGGCAGATCCAGAAGCTCGGGACCATCTGGAAGGGAAGCGGGACGCTCGCGCTCGGCGACATCAACGGCACGCTCAAGACGGGCGCGGCCGGACAGTCGCCCTGGTCGCACTGGAGCGGCAACGAGGCGCTCTCCTATCCGTATGTCGCCTATGTCGGCTGCCTCAACATCAAACTCGGCTCGAGCCCGCACGTCCCGAACCTGAATTTCGAGGTCTACGGGCTCCTCCCGTTCAACAGCGGGACCGTCGACGATGCGGAGCCCTCGGCGATCCTGCAGGACCTGCTCACGAGCGCCACGCACGGCATCGGCTTCGGGGCACTCGGCGACCTGAGCCTCTTCCGTGACTACTGCGTCGCGAACAGCATCTTCATCAGCCCGGTGGTCGACCAGGAAACGACCATGCTGCAGCTGATCAAGAAGCTGCTCGCCGTCACCAACTCCAACGCGGTATGGTCCGGCGGGACGCTGGAGATCATCCCCTACAGCGACCAGACCGCGACCGGGAACGGCGTCACCTATACGCCCGACTTCACCTCCAAGGCGGACCTGGGCCCCGACGACTTCAAGAAGCCGCTCCGGATCGAGCGCAAGCCGCTCTCCTCGGCCTACAACTGCATCCGCGTCGAGTACGTCGACCGCAGCAACAACTATGTCACGAGTGTCGCCGAGGCGAAGGACCAGGCGGACATCGACCGGCGCGGCGTGCGATCGATGGAGACGATCCAGGCGCACGCGATCAAGGACGGCGCGCTCGCGCAGCGCGTCGCGCAGTGGGCGCTCCAGCGCAATCTCTACATCCGGAACACGTTCCGGACGACGATCGACATGCGCCACTTTGCCCGCTCGCCAGGCGAAATCGTCACCCTCACGGATCCGCAGCTCAACCTGGACCACTTGCCGGTGCGCCTCACCGAGGTGCACGAGTCCTCCGACAATGAGCTCGAGATCGTCGCCGAGGAATTCGCCGAGGGCGTGAGCGAGAGTGCCGGCTACGCGATCGAGCCGGCCGCGGGGTTCACGCCGAACACCGAGGGCGCTCCCGACACCACCCAGGTTCCCGTACTCTTCCGCGCGCCGCAGTTCCTATGCGACCAGCCTGAAGTGTGGATGGGCGTGGCCGGCACCGGCAAGAACTGGGGCGGCGCACATGTGTGGGTCAGCTACGACAACGTCTCGTACACGCAGGTCGGAACCGTCTACCCGGGATGCCGTTACGGGACGCTCTCCGCCGGTCTCGCGACCTCTGCGTCCGACCCGGACACCGCGAACAACTTCGGGGTCGCGCTCGATGGCCCAGGCGAGCTGAACGGTGGATCCCAGGCCGACGCCGACGAGATGGTCACGCTGATGCTGGTCGACCAGGAGCTCGTCGCCTATTCCTCGACGACGCTCAACGGCGACGGCACCTACACGCTCGGCGGCGGCTACCTGCGCCGCGGATGCTACAACACGGCGATCGCGGCCCACGCCGCCGGCGCGCCGTGGCTGCGCCTCGATGATCACTTCTTCCGCTGGCCATTCGACCCGGGCGATGCCGGGAAGACGGTTTACATCAAGCTGCAGGCGTTCAATCTCTACGGCGGCGGCACGGAGGATCTGGCGAATCTCACGGCCGTGACCTACACGCTCGGGCAGGCCGAGGAGATCCCCGACGTGCCGGCCGACCCGATCGATCTCGCGGTGAGCCCGCGGGCGAACGGTAACCACATCGCCTGGAAGCTGCCGAACCCGGCCGCCGTCGTCGAGTCAAGCGTGCAGTACTCGACCGACGGCAACACCTGGTCGGATCTGCGCGTCGTGGGCGGCGAATCAGTCGATCATCACTTCGACGGCCCCGCCGCCTACTACTACCGCGTCGCATCGAGGGGGAACAGCTACCAATTCAGCAACTGGACGACGACGCCGGGCGCCACGACCGGCGGCTCCGCGGACAATGTGCCGGACGGTAACAGCCGCGGCACGACTGATGTCACCTTCCTCGACACGGGGCGCCCGATCAAGCTGCACCGCCCGACCGGCGGCATTGACGTGTCAGCGGATGACTTCTCGCAGCACTCCGAGGTCACGAACCACATCGGCGGACTCGGCCAGAACTGGATCGGGCTCGACACGCAGGCGCATGACGGCTCGACCTACGGGCGTTTCGCCATGAGCCACCGCGACAGCGCCGGGCGCCCGATCAAGCTCTGGCGCCAGACGGGCGGCATTGATGTCTCGGCGGATGATTTTTCGCAGCACTCCGAGGTCACGAACCACATCGGCGGACTCTACCAGAACTGGATCGGCCTCGACACGCAGGCGCATGACGGTTCGACCTACGGGCGTTTCGCCATGTCGCACCGAGACAGCTCCGGCCGCCCGGTCAAGCTGCACCGCCCGACCGGCGGCATCGATGTCTCGGCGGATGATTTTTCGCAGCACTCCGAGGTTACCAATCATATCGGCGGTCTGAACGTCAACACCGTGAACATGGATTCGCAGGTAACGGATGGCTCTAGCCGCTTCGCATGGAAGGCCAGCCAGCAGACAGCCTTGCTGACACACGTGGGGGCAGCAAACTGCGTACACGACCCAATGGGTAAAAGTGCCGATTTTTGGGCGGGGATGTACATGCCTAACGGTGACGGTACATTTACCGGCCCGTCTCGTGCTGCTAATCAGAATGGGTATGGGTACAGCATGGATGGGCGCGGAAATTTTGCCCAATACAGCATTGATGCCGGTGATGTTGCGGTAATCAAGTTCGGCATCGTCACAGCCGCTACCGGAACCGCAAGTGGAGGCGCCTATGGTGTCTTCAAGGATGCTAATGGGAATATGACAGGGTATTGCGGTGGGGTGCAGTGCTCTGCCGTTGGTTCTTATTCTTCCGGCGCTGTGCCTGCTCCTGCTAATACCGTCTCTCTACAATTTCAATTCGGTTGTGGCGGAGGCTCCAGCGGCGGAACGGCTCCGAAGATCGGGAACATACAACTGTTAATTGGGCACCAGACCATAGGTGAACCCGGCGGCCAGCGCGTCGGCGATGGGCGCAGCTTGATCGCGCTGAACACCGGCGGCTACGCGACCCAGTACCAGGTGAGCGGCGGCTGGAGCGAGACCTACAACAGCGGTGACGAAACCTACACTGTGAACGAGGGCGCATCCGTCTACCAGATCGGAAGCGCGCAGGTTGATTACAACAGCTGGGCGAGCCCGCATCTGGCGCCGGGCACTAAGTTCCACTTCGCCGCGAACGACCCCGGCTACGCCGGAGGCGCGGTGACGCTCGTCTACTCGACCGATCCCAAGCAGGTGATGAATCAGGACGGCCTATTTTATCTGGGCGACTGGACGACCGGCGCCTCGGGAGGTGGCGGCGGTGGTGGTGGCGGCGGCAAGATATGCGTCGGCGCCTCGATGCTGCTCAACCACGCCTTCCGCGCTTCGCGCGCCTGTCCCGGGGCACGCCTCGTGCTCGCCCACGGTTTCAAGCTTCGCGGTGTCTGCCGCGCCTCGGCTACCCATCCGCGCTCGGGCCCTGCGGTGCGCCTCGTCGCCGAGAACGGCGCGGCCTGCGTCTGGGCGAAGGGCACCGGCTTTGAGCAGCCTGACGGCTCGACGGTGCTCGCCGAAGACATGCTCGGCAAACCCGTGCTGACGGCCAAGGGCGAGTCCGTGGTCACCGGCGTCGAGGACCTCGGCACGCAGAAGCTGATGACGATCACCACCACCCCGCCCGGGATGAGCTACGGCGCCGGCGAGGATTGGGGCAACTTCATGATCGGGCATAACACCGTTTGCCCGTAGATCACAGGTAGAGCCATGAGCTACAAGACCGCGACGATCCAGAACCTGGCCGATGGCGAGACCGGCTACCAGCTGACGAGCGATCCTGGCAAGGGCACCTATGTCGCCTGCCGGTGGGAGTGCAAGCGCCGCAAGAACCAGGTGCTCGACTGCATCTGGTACGCGCGCCAGGTGAGCACCGACGGGAGCGCCGTGACCGACGCGATGGGCAAGCCCATCACCGCTATGCGCGTCCATCCTCACGCGCCGCCCGACATCGTGGCCGACGGCGGCATCGACGCCGTTAAGAAGCAGATGCTCGAAGTTGTCCTCGGCGAGCCCGACGCGGTGGTAGACATCGACGACGACATCCGCGACGCGATCACCGCCGCGGCCTTTGTAACCTGACCGGAGAAGCAACCGTGAAGCTCAAAATCATCGGCTCTCAGAGCTACAGCACCCCGCAGCCCATCCACGACGCCAAGACGGGGCAGCAGACCGGTACCCGCGAGGTCGAGCAGTTGCGCGTGACCGCGATCCCGGAGGGCGGCAACCCGCAGCAGGCGCTCATGCGCTTCGACATCCTGATCCACGCTCCCAGCGACAGCGACGTAACTAAGTACCGCCCCGGCAAGGTGCTCGATGCAACCGACCTCGCGAGCGAGGCGGTGGCGAAGGAGCAGGCGGCGACGAAGGCGTCCTCCGGGAGCTGACCAAATGCGGCTCGGGCCGCTTTTCGTAGGCTGGGTGCCGATTACCGAATCCGAGCGCATCGAGGCCGGGCTCGACGCCGTCATGGGCGGCTGGGAGCTTCTCTGTGTCGAATGGAGCGGCCGCGGTTTCGGCTTTCTCGCCCGGCCGGCGGAGGCTGGAGCAGCTGGCGGCCACGGGTGGCGGCCGCGAGGGTGAGCGGTGGGCTGCTATGATCGGGCCGAAAAGGGACCTTCAGAGCGTTTGAAGGAGCGTTTAAATCGGCCGATTGGTGAAAAATGCACCACTATCAAACCAAGCGGCACCGTTTCTCAAACCATGTGGCGCCTTACAGATGGGCTTCGAACGGGAAAGGGCGGAGCCCATTCTCATGGACTCCGCCCGCATCGATTTACGTGGAGGAATGGGAAACCTCGTCGGGATCCGGCGAAAGTAGCGCGAATACGAGCGACGTGCCGAA